>Ga0194130_10006818_pt1 | contig 13005 bp, 13 predicted proteins | sample TA2KigsurfametaG_FD_160084 | JGI IMG/M metagenome (GOLD analysis project Ga0194130, IMG submission 160084) | Freshwater microbial communities from Lake Tanganyika, Tanzania - TA2015050 Kigoma 12 surface | ecosystem: Environmental > Aquatic > Freshwater > Lake | place: Tanzania: Lake Tanganyika... | reverse complement strand
GGATTCATAGTTCGGTATAGTCGTCTCGCCTGTATTTATGGCAAGTATGGGGTTGTGGGTGACTAGTGCTATGGCGCGCCTCTGCAACAAGATCGTCGCCAGGCTCGATGAACGCGGTCTGCTCTGGCCCGCGACCGGAAATTTGCGTATCTTCGGGCGGTGATCGCCGACGGACATCTCGTTCTGCGGCAAGTCGCTCATCCAGCGACCACGCGCTGTTTGATGTCAGCGTTTCCTTTCTTCGAGGAGGATCGGCCCTTGTTCGATGTGGCATTCAAGGTAACTGTGCGGCGGCGTGCTCTGGCATAACTGGCTCACCGTCGAGCCATTCCCAGATCGTGACGAGCGCCCCAGGTATCTGGATCGGTCCGGCGAGCGGCGCTTGAGCAGGTACGACCGCTCCGATGCGGCGCGCCCATTCGAGTTCGTCTTCCACGCCGTTGCGTAGTACATCCTGTGTTGCCGACACGCGGATAACCACCGCGCCGTCGGTCCATACCTGCCTCTTCCTTGATGGGCCTGCCGACCACAGAGGGCCACACTCGAAGCCGTGTGCAAGTATACTCTTTCGCAGATTACTCGGATCCAACTGGACGGCAGACACTTTCACAGGGTCGGTCCGGGATCGCTGTCGAGGCGGCACTCCCGGCAGACCACGATTGAGGAGTGTCGTGCGACGGAAGCCGGGAGCCGATCTACAGGTCGGGCTCTACGGGTACTCGGCCCGCGAGAATCAGGGCGTCCTCGACGAGACGTTCGAACGCGTGTGGCGTGGTCTACTTCTCCGGTAGCCAACCATCCGGTCCTCGCAGATTTCCGACGGTTAGCGCCCTGCGATCGCCTCGCAGGCGGCTAGCGCGAGGGCGTGGGCGATGACCTCGATGCGCTCGGGATGGTCGAAGAGATCCATGGAGATCTCCACCTGCACTGCGGGGATGCCTGCGCGCCCGGCTTGACCGACTATGGGGCGGTCTCTGGCGGCGAATGGCCAGTTCAGACAAACGGTGAGATCCGCATCGAGTAGGCGTTCGAGTGTCGGAAGCCAGACAACCTTGGAGAGGTGGTGATCGGGACCCAGTCCGAGGCAAAGGTCGAATCCTCTGGGTCGCATCCAGTGCAGGTCTATGAGCACCCCGTCTCGGGCGAGATCGAGGGCGTGGACGGTGAAGGGGTGGTGGTGATCCCATGCCGGATCGCCAACCTGGGGACCGTGGGTGGCGAGCGCGGTACCGTCGCAGATAGATGCTGCGCGGCATGCGAGAGCCGCGGTGCCGCGCTCTGATGGTTTTTCTACACCATCGCGTATCTGTATTTCTTCGTGGGGGGCTGAGAACACGATGGGGCCACCGCGGAGATGGTGGTACGCGCCAACCGGGGTATGTACGAGCACCAGGTTCACCGGGGGCGCCCCGCGAGAAGGAAGCGGGCGAGATCATGAGCGATAGGCACCCCGGTGGTGTGCTCGGTGTGGGCGAACCCGGCCCAACCGTTCACTTCGAGCACTGCCGGGCCGTCAAAGCCGACGAGCACGTCAACGCCCGCATAATGCAGCCCTAGCGCGGTGGTGGCACGGGCGGCGAGCGCGGCGATCTCCGGATCCCACCAAGGTTCGTCGGTTGAGCCGTACGATCCGTTTGTGCGGAACTCCCCCGGAGCGACGGTGCGGCGGGTGCACGCGATGGGTTCACCGTTTAGTACGAAAATGCGGTAGTCGACACCGTCACCGGTGAGGGGTTGAACCACGTAGTGGCGCGAGGATGCAACGACCATCTCGGGATCGGTGAAGTCGAGCCGGTTGCTGAGACGTTCGATGTGGATGGCGGCGGCCTCGGCGGATTCGACCCGGACCACGCCGACTCCTCCTCCGCCGGTGGCTGGCTTGACCACGAGCGGACCAGTGAGTGCGCCAAGGGCGGACAACGTGCGTGCTGCGGTGGCGCACGGAACCGTGATGCCGGGAACGGTGGGGACTCCGGCGTGTGTTAGCGCCAGGGCGGTGCGGGTCTTGTCCAGCGCAGTCGAGGCGGCAGCGGTCGGATTGCACACCCACACCCCGGATCTCTCGAGAAGCTCGAGCGCAGGGGCGATAAGCACGTCAAAGAGCGCGACTTTCCGAGTGAGCACGACGTCGACTTCGAGCGGAACACCGCTTGCCAGCACCCGCGGCGCTCTGGCGGTGACGTCGAGAGCGAGGGACGCCACGTCCACAGGGGTGACGACGGCGCCACCGGCAACAAGGTGACGCACTACATCTCGTGGATAGGTAGGACCGCTGCAGTCAGCATCGATGATCGCGATACGCACCCGAGGTACCGTCCGCTTGGATCGAGCTTTTGCAAGACGCAACCCCGGTATCGACCGTCGCAAGTCGGTCCCAAGTCAGCTGTGGTTGCCGTCGCGGAGATCGGTGCGGCGTGCCACGCTCTTCTCAACGGCTCGGTGCAGGGGATGGAGGAGTCACTCAAGCGCCTTGCCGCACTGCAGCAGATCGAGGCGAATCGCTCGAGCGGAAACACCTCCGTCCAGGCCTAGTTCCCGGACGCTTGTGCCAGGGCGATCACCGGCCAGGGTCTGCAGCGCAAGAACCCATCCTCATGACGGGGCGTTCTCGCCGTCGTAGCGCCGATCCGGGACATCACGCACCCTGACTGCAACATAAATCGGTACGGGCCTGTAGCTCAGTTGGTAGAGCACCTCCATGGCATGGAGGGGGTAGCGCGTTCGATCCGCGTCAGGTCCACTGTCGTACCGAAAGGCACGTACGGGCGCGTAGCTCAGTTGGTTAGAGCGCTACCTTGCCCGGGCGTTCCCTAGACAACACACTCAAGTCCGAGCCCTAGGACGGTTCGAAGGGGAAACGACGCCCGACAATCAATTCCGTGATGCTATGACGCTCGATCGGGACAACACGTCGACGAGCACGGGTACATGACTCCGCGCCTAGGTGCCGATCTTTCGTGACACTGGGTGTGGCGTCACCGCGTTTTCTTCCCTGGCGAGCGTTGTTCGCGACTGGTGCTCATTAGTACAACGAATATGACGGCGAGCGCACCAAGCGCGGTTTGTGTCGCTGTCGGGACTTCATTCAGGAAAAGCCATCCTCCGATTCCCGCCGAGAAGGGTGCTGCTGCAACCGCAGCACTGACGAGTGTCGGTGACGTTCTCGCCGTTGACCAGTACAGCATCAGTTTCGCAGCCCCGCCCGGCAACAAGGCGATGAACAGCCCGGCCCAGAGAGTTGACCAGGTAATAACGGGTGCCGTCCACAGCACGCTTGCGAGCAGCGCACCGGCGGTGCCCCACCCGCATAAGGTCAGGAGAATCCGCTGTGGGGGGTGGGTTTGCCCGGCGGTTCGCGAGGCGAGAACGCTCACGGCGCTGCCGAGGACGCTGAGCCATATGAGTATAATTCCGCTGTCTACCGTTGTTTGGTGTTCGCCGTCGAACACTAAAGCGGCCGTGCCGACTGCGACCGCGAGGGCCGCCAGGGCTGCTTTCCGTCCGCTTGGCCGCTTCACTCCGATCAGCGGGCTTGCCGCGGCGACGATCGCGGGTACCAGCATACCGGCCACGGTGAAGAGGAACGTGGCGGTGGTCTCCGATGCTTTCATCATGAGGGCGATCGCCGCCGCCTCCGACGCTCCTGCCACCTGCAGTGCTAGCCTGCCGTGGCGTCGGAATTTGTCCGTCTGTCCGGTTGTCGCTCTGAGGGTTTTGCCTAGTAGGAGAGCGACCAGTATCCCCGCCGGGAAGCGTACGAGGGTGAGGCCGGTGACGTTTCCGTCGTGCATGCTGAATGCGACGTGGCCGACCGCTCCGAGGATGTAGGCCAGAATGGCCACCAGGAGGGCTTTACGTTCGTTCACGTTCTCCCAGTGTCGGTCCGTCGTTTAGGGGTTCGGTGTACTGGCGGTTCGAGACTTTCCTTCCGCTAGGGCGATGAGCGCGAGAAGGAACTCATCGGCGTACGCGCCGGTCGTGTAGTGCTCCCAAAGATCTGAGTCTACGGCTTCTTTGATCTCTTGTACCCATTCAGTGGCCTCCTCCTTGGAGGGTAACGGGTGACGCTTCTTCAGCTCACGTGTGACATCTTCGTCGGCATGAAGCGAGAAGGACTCGACTTCGTACCCGGAGTTCTCGTCTGCGCGGAGAAGTTCGATGGTGCCGCCGGAGAACCCTATGAAGTGAGCGGTCAGCAGGTGCCGCGCCGCCCCGTAGATGTACCAACCGGCCACGCCTGTGGATAGTCGCTTTGCGACGACGGCTGGAGAGTTCCCGGGAGCACGCCGGAAGATAATATACGTTCCGTCATCGTCCCTATAACTCCACTCGACGTCGAGACCGTTACCGAGGACCACGTACTCATCTCTCCAAGAACCCGACGTCATAGAGTCCGGATGCCAATGGTCAGCGGATGCCGCGCAGACGCCCTTTAGGGGCGTTTCGGTGTCGAGATCGCCGAGTACCAGGGTGGTCTGGTCGAGCCAGAACCCGCAGTACCATCCCGGATCTGGGGACACGAGCGCAAACGACGGGCCGCTTCGCGCCGGTAGTGTCAGTCGTGGCCCGCTCCAGCCTTCGCCGTCCCAGCCTTCGCCGTCGTGGTCGTCCTCGCCGTCGTGGTCGTCCTCGCCGTCGTAGGTCACGAGTTCCTGCTCGATGTGCTTGACGAGCGTTGCTCGGAAGCCCCGGGCCGGCGCTACAGGAAACGTGACGAAGAACAGTCTGCTACCGGGTCTCTCGTCCGCTATCTTGGTCAGCGCAACAATCTTTTCGGCGAGTTTCACCGGGTCGCTGCAGCCGGTACCTTTAATGGTGGTGACCCGCTTTCCAGTGGTCGAGTCCCGGCGTACGATGACAGGCGGAGTGCTCTTCGTTGGTTTTGTCATCTTAGCACCCCCACTCTGAACCCGGGCTGACGGAGCGGCAGTACTCGTCGGATCCGTCATCGTTGGCCATCACCCAAAGCACTAAAACGATGAACGCCGCGAGCAGCAGCCGGACTTCCCAATTCGACCCTTTGACGGGTTCGGTTCCCTTCACTGGTGTCTTGTTCATGTTTCCCATTTCCTCTCCGGGTTCCCGAAGTACCCTTCTCTCATGACGTCGGCCCAAGGGGTGCGCCAGAGTTCGAGATCTTTCACGGTGCCTGCTAGGGAATTGTCCGGGAGCGCTATGAGTGACGCAATCAGGCTTTCGTCTAGCCGACGTCCGTCTCCGAGCACGGCGTCCAACCGGTCAGGGTTCTCCAGACCCGGGAGGTAACCGAGGGTGACTCTCGCGGTGTCGTTCACGGTTTGTGCGAGACGTTGGGCTATCTGTCGTGCACGTAGTGCGCCCACCCGGTCGGGTTTGTGGACGTCTTTCCCGCAGATCGCGCCGCCGCCGATCGGGACGTTCGGCCCGTAGTGGTCGACGACGAGTTTCTTCCCGGAGAGCCCGTTGTCGCCGAGTGGTCCGCCGCAGGTGAAGTCTCCGATGCCGTTGATACGGAGCCAATCACCCGCGAGGTCGACGTCGAGGTGCGCGGCAAGCCCTGTCAAGGTGGTCAGGACCCCGGGGAGGACGATCTCGTAAAGATCGCCGTACCCGAGTCCCGGGGCGTGTTGTATGGAGACGTTGACTGCTACGACACGGGGTTTTATCGGCTGACCGGCGAGGGTGACTAGTATCTTGCCGTCCGGGCCGAGGAGTCCGCTGTTCGCCCGTTGGAGACCTGCAAGGTTCTCCCGCAGGCGTCTTGCGAGGATCGTCTCGATCGGCATTCCGGTCGGGGTGTGCGGGTCGCTGTAGCCGACGGCGATCGTCTGATCGTCGGAGTAGCGTCGTATGGCGCGTTCGTCGTCCTCGAGCCCGCTTAAGTCTAGGTCGGTGACGATGCTCACCTGGTGTGCCCACCGCCCGATGTAGCCGGCATCCTCGAAGGATTTCTTGACGAGGGTATCGAGTTCGAGGAGATCGGGGTTGATGTCCCAGCCGCTGTAGAGGGCTTCGCTGGCGGCGATCCGCCCGGTGACAAGTAGCATGTTGCGGTGGAGGGCAACTTCGACTCCTACCAGGGCTTCGGTGTCGAACCAGCAGGCGCGTTCGACGATGTTCTCGGCTACGGCGTCGCAGAGCCGGTCGGGGTGACCGGGGAGGACGTCTTCGGCGGACCAGCGGTGCTCACCCATCGACGGCCTCCAGGCCTGGTAGCACGGTTATTTCACCGAGTTGTGAAAGATCGCGGGTCCAGCCTCCGGCGGGGAGTACGGAGAATACTTGGATGCCGCGTTCGGTGAACGCTTTGTGGTGGCGTTCGTGCGGCTGGCCTACGTAGCCGTCGGTGACGATGACTACTCGAGTGACGTCGGTGGCGAGGGCATCCTCCATGACGCAGTCGATGGATGTGCCGAGCGTTGTTTGAAGTTTTCCTTCGGCGATGTCGGAGACGCTGAGCGGTTCGACGACGGTGGAGAACTGCCGGACTTCGACAAGACGTTCGCGTGCGGGGCGCACAAGAAGGTCGAGTAGGTGTGGAAGAAGGAATGTCATCGAGCCGGATACGTCGAGGTATACGAGCGCTTTGACCGGCGGGTCGTAGAGGGTTCGCGGCAGCGTGATGCGCTGGTAAGGTAGGACGATTCCGGGTCGAAGGAGTCGTTTGGCGTGCTGGTGACGGTCGAACTCGTTCGGTAGCGGTCCGGGGCCGGCGTTGACCGTGACGAGATCGCGTCGCACCAGACGTTTACCGTTCGTGTCGGGTAGCGCGGCTCGTTCGAGAACTCCGGCGAACTCGCTGCGTACTGCCTTCACACAGATCTTTCGTTCAAACCAGGCATAGCGGGGGTTACCGCCTTCGTCGCGCCCGGCGAGGATGATCGGCGGCGGGGGCCAAGTGGCGACGATTCGGCGTACCACGTCGGCGAATGCCGAATCGGCGAGCGGGTTGTTCTCAACGAATATTCCCGACCCAGGCGACGTTTCGCGGTGGTCTCCGAGGAGTACGGCTCCTTCACCGCTGCCGCGGTGACGGTTTAGGAGTTCGAGGATTTCTTCGAACAAAGGTTCCAGTGCGGGTTTGTCTTCCGCGGCCGGGTAGAGACGTCGTAGGATAGCCTTGGTGCCGCGGGGCCCCGGGGTGCTGTACTCGGGGTTCTTCGGCCAGCCGAGAGGTGGGCGCAGGAGGAGGGCCGGGAAGGTGTCGGCGGGGTTGATGGCTTCAAAGAAGCCCCGGTAGGCGGGTTCAGGGTGTTGACGGGTGAGCCCGGCGTTGATGAGTGCGTCGAATGCGATGTTGTGAAGGAGCGTCGGTCGTCCGTAGAGGGTGGTGTGTCCGAGGAGGACGTGCCACATCTCGTGCATCACCAGGAGGAATAGGTGTTCGTCGTGTTGGCAGTGCGTGGCGACGAACTCGGGGTTGATCAGTAGTCGTGGCCTCCCGACGCAGGTGACGGCGGCGGAGGTCACCGTGGTGCTCTCTTCGATGCCGACGAGTCGGACGAGTGTTTCGAGTTCAAAACTCGCCCCGGGGAGCGATCGTGCGATGCGGTTGGCGAGACCGGTCATGGCGCGACCTCCGTGATGCGAGGATCGTCGATCAGCCACGCGACGCCGACGCGAGCGGGGAGTTCCGCCAGGAGGGGTGTTTCTGCGAGGAGGAGGTTTCCGCGGGTGCGCAGCACGACGTTGAGGAGGAGTTTGGTGTCGGTGCAGGGTTTCGAGTTGGTTCCGGCGAGACGCGCCGGGGTGGCCGGCAGCGCGAGGATCATGCCGGTGAGTCCGAGGCTCTCCCAGTATGCGTCGAGATCCTGCCGCTCCGCGTCCGAGAGGGTGGCGGGGAGGAAGGTGTCGCTAAACGATCGCCAGACGCTACGCAGGGCGGGTACCCTGCGGAGCACTTCGGTGCGTGGCCGCGACGACATGTTCGCCAGCACCGCGCCGCCGTCACCTGATTCGAGGGGTGTGGACGCCGTATCGTTCACGCGGACACCTCAAGAAGTTTGGTGTTCCTACGGAAGGTCGCGAGTAGTCCTTCCGGGTCGCCGGCCTGCGCGAAGTGTGGTGCCCCGAGTGCGGCAAGGTAGGCCTCCTCGAGGAGGGTGAGAGTACCGGAAATTTTGCCGGCGGCGATGATGTTCGCTGCGATTCGCAGGTTCTCGAGGTCCGTTCCGGGGGTGACGCATTCCGTGTACTCGCCGGGGGAGAGGACGGGGATGGCTTTCGTGGAGATGGCCGACCAGGCGGCCGGGGTGAGCGGCCGATGGCGGTGCCCGTGGGCGAGAAGTGCGGCTACACCGATGCGTTCTGCGTCGCTGGTTTGACCGGCGACGGCGGCGATGGCGAGCCTGCCGAGGGTGTCCTGGTCGACGTCGAGTTCGATACCGAGCATGTATCGTCTGATCGGGTCATGCTCCTCGAAGAGCCGGCGGAGTTTCCGATCGAGTTTCTTCATGGTGGCATCCCACGCCTGGGTGTGTGCGGCGATGACCTTGGCGGCGTCGACTCGCGCCGATAGCGCCCATTGGGGTAGGCCGTTGAGGAGAACGATTTCAGTGACGGTTTCCATAGTTAGGTTGCGTTCGAGTGCTTTGGCGGCTCCGCCGGTGGCGAGGATGGTCTGATAGAGGATCGCCCCGCGGCGCGGGCTCAAGGGTACGTCTTTGCGCAGCAGATCGAGGAGGCTTGTGACGTACGCGCCGAGGTTGTCCCCGTGAGCGGCGTCGATGAGCGCGGTTTCGGCTCCTGTGCGCGCGAGAAGGCCGGGGATGCCGGTCTCGGTTCGATCGGGCGTGTGGCCGCGTACGAGGTGTTGGCGTTCTTCGCGGGTGAGGTCCCCCCAGCCGGGGGTGCGTATGACGAACCAGAAGCGGTCGGCGAGGGCGGCGTCGATCTCTTCGGTGCCGTAGTAGCCGGTGTTCTCGGTGTCGCCGACAGGGTTCATGGCGGCCCAACGGTGTCGCAGTTGTGGGAGGGCGACACCGGCGAGACGGCGTTCGTGCACCAGGGGGAAGAGTTTGTTTTGAAGATCCGGGCGGCAGCGGTTGATCTCGTCAAAAAACACGAACTCGGCGTCCCATACGGCGCCTTTGGTGCCAACGAAACGCAGGTCACCGTCGTCGGTGGGTACGGGTATACCGACGAGGTCGTCGTAGTTCAATAGCGACGCGTTGTAGTGCCGCCAGGGGCCGCCGAGCGCCCCGGCGAGCCGTTCTACGAGTAGGGTTTTCCCGGTGCCGTGCTCGCCGACGAGGAGGACGGGCGCTTCCAGGTGGAGTGCGGCGAGAAGCAGCGGGTCGAGATGGTTCCAGCCGAAGATGCCGAGGCGGGCGGCGAGGGTGATGTCACTCATGGTTCGTACCCCCGGTTGCTGTTGTCGTCGCGCAGGAAGTTCCAATCTGGGTGGTTGTGGCGACCTTTTGCTTCTTCGGGGGTCCTGCTGCTGCGCTTGACTCCCGGGGCGGGGTATCCTGGTCGAAGGTGTCGCGGTAGTGGTGTCGCACCGGGTACGCCGCAAGCAAAGGTCTGGTTGCGGGCTTGGTCGCCGGCCGGGGGGTGGTTAGGGTTGTGGTCATGTTGTCTCCTTTGGGTTGGAGTACAACTACAAAGCCATGCGGTTTGCGCCAAGGCGTTTTGCGCCCTGGCGCCGCATCATTGGACCACCGTGGCCTATTGGCTCGGTTGGCGGGCACTTTTGGTGCCACTCTGTAGATGTACATATGGTACTATACGGGCTTTGGTCAGAAAGTCAAGTATTTCTGACGCACCCCCGCGCCAACCTACCACAAAAGGCGACGCCCGGGCTTTCGCCCGGGCGCCGCGCAATTCATCGTGCTTCGTTTTTGATATCACGCGCGTTTTCGCTTTTGACTCTGCGCTCATGGCGCTAGAACTTTTTGGCATATCTGCGAAAGTGCCGAGTGGCACCCGCTTTTTTTGTGTATATGCCATGGGGTTCGAGTTGTTACTCAACGCGTGCTATCGCTGACGCTGCTCGTTCTGTTCGCCGGCTAGGCGATTCGATTTGTCTTCTGTGGCTTCGCTACCGCGGCCGCTCGGGTCGTCCGGGGTGACGAGCCGCGGGGATTGGGGCTTTATTCGGGGATGCGCGCGGTTCGTGGGCTGAGGATGTTGTCCGGGTCCCAGGCGCGGCGAATCTGCTCGATGGCCGCGAGCTCGGCGGGTGTACGTACAAGCGATAACCACGGGGTCTTGGCCACACCGATCCCGTGTTCAGCCGACACGGTCCCTCCACAAGAGACGGCAAGATCCCATACTGCTGCGTCGGCGCGCTCTGAGGGCGCCTGTCCGTCGCGTCGCAGCACGTTGATGTGGAGGTTGCCGTCCGCGATGTGTCCGAAACGTACGGCGTAGAGCTCCGGGTCGACGGCGGTCAAGGCGACGGGGACGGCATCGTGGAAGGCAGCCCACTGCGTCAAAGGCACTGCGACATCACATTTGGCCGGGATCCCGACACGCGCTATCGATTCGGTGTGGCGGTCCCGCCACGCCCACAGGTCTCTTCCCGCCGGACCGTCGCCGACCACCGCATCGTGAGAGTCAAGATCTGTCGCCAATTCGCCTAGCGCATCCACCGCACGCTCGGGGGAACGGGCCGATGCCTCAATGATCACCGCCGCGCCGGGAAGCGGCGGTCGTCGTCCTGACAGAGCAGCGACCAGGGCCAGGCCCTCTGGGTGAACGTATTCGACTGCGGAAACTCCAACATTGCGTCTCGCCGCTGATGCTATGCGCACCGCGTCACGGGCGTCGACCGCCGGAAACCACGCCCACGCCACCGCGGCCGGTATCGGCACCAGGCGTACGAGCACCCGGCAGATGATGGCCAATGTGCCCTCGCTTCCCGGGAGTATCTGGTGCCAGCGCACACCGACGTTGTCCTTGGTGAGTCCACGCAGATGTGTTAGGACATCCCCTCGACCGGTTACGACCTCGGCACCAAGGATCTGTGCGGCCGTGTCACCCCAGCGGAGCATCCGCAACCCGCCGGCGTTGGTGGCGACCATTCCGCAGACGCTGGCCGAGTCACGCGATCCGAGATCGACCGCAAAACGCAGTCCATGTGTCGCGGCCGCCGCATTTAGTTCGGACAGGGTCACACCGGCGCCAAGGAGAGCGGTTCCGGCTATCGGGTCGATGGACAAGTCCTTCATCCGTGACATGCACACCATCACATCAGTGCCTTCGCTGGACGGAACCGCTCCTCCGACAAGGCCGGTGCCGCCTCCGCGAGGTATCAGCGTGACGGTGAATCTGCGAGCAAGGCGCACCAGCGCCGCCACTTCAGCCGCGTCACGCGGCCTGACAACCGCCCGGGCCGCCCCGGTCCATCTACCTGTCCAGTCGCGTTCGTAGGCGCTGATAATGTCCCCTGTCAGCACCGAATCGGATCCGAGAAGGTCTCTCACGTTCTCGAGGAACGCCTCTGGGGCGTCTGTGTGGCGTGAATCCGTCATGGGCGCAGTATCGACCCGCTGCCCTACTTGTCCCCATCTCATACCACTTCGAATCTGATGTGCCGAACATCCGCTCGGCCCAGACTTGATAGGTGCGGTGTCCCCTGGTACACGGCACAGTTAGTGGTGTGGGACGCTTCGACGACTGGATCACCTCGTACCTGGGTGCGACATACCCGGACGACGACCCCTACGACGGTCCTCGAGGCGTAGACGTGGTGGTGTACTCCCCGGACACGGACGCGTTGCTGCTGCTCGTCCGCGGCAAGAACCCGTTCCGCGGGTTCTTGGTACCACCCTCCGGCGGCGTGAAGCCGGGCGAGTCCTTTGAGGAGGCGGCGGTGCGCGAGCTCCGCGAGGAGACAAACCTCACGGTTTCCAAAGGGAGCCTTGAGGTGGTCAGGGACTACCGGTACGACGACTTCGATCCGCGCGGACGCCTGTGGTCTCGTCGGTTCTTGCTGCGTGTCACCGGCCAGCCGGAGGTGGTGGCTGGCGATGATGCCCTCGACCACCGCTGGATTCGTGTTGACGACCTACCGTTCTGGCATCTGGCCATCGAGCAGGCCGTCGGTATCCGGGACGCCCTGATCCTCGCGGGCCGGGTACCCGTAGAGCCCGACCTGTAGATCGGCTCCCGGCTTCCATCACGCGCCACTCCTCAGTCGTATTCTGCCGGGAGTGCAGCCTCCACACCGATGACACGATTTGTGGGCCCGAAGATCTTTCTCGGACTTCGGCCACGGGAGGCTCACAGCGGAGAGGTCGAGGTCATTTCGCGCTAAAAGCAGCACATCGTTGCTCTTGGCGATCGTTTTGGCGTTCTTCGTATACCCGTCCGAAGTCGTGACGAAGATCCGTCCGAAGAACTTCCCGCCGCGGCCGGTCTTGGCGGCGCCGACGAGCCCGGATCTGGTTGCTCACCGCACCCTGCAAGGAGTGGCGAAGTCGAAACAGGTATCGCGAAAATAGAAAGAGTGGTTCGCCTCCGCCTATTTACCGCAATCGAGTTTCCCGACCATAGAGTCTGCCCCGGTGGTGGCATAGTTTTTCCCGGCGGTGAGCAGGACGCTGCAGCCGGCGTCGGGACCGTCGACGGCGCTCAGAATAAGAGTCTCGAGATTCCGCCCGATTTCCACTCCGGAGGTGTTGCTGCCTTCGAGCGCTTTTAGGATGTGCTCTACGGTCACTACCCTGGTGTCGTTTTCGACGTCGATGGCAGCAATCACGTAGGCGGTCCCGGCGACCTGCTTGGCGAAATCCAAAAGACCGATGCTCGCCACCGTGTCCTCCTCTTCATCGTTTTGTTCGAAGGATTCGGACGGGGCTGTCACCTTGAAGTCGTCCGGTAAATTGCGATCGTAAAGTACCGTAACGGTGGAACCCTGAGCGAACCAGCCCGCGGTCGCGAGCGAGACGATCATGTTGTCGACAACGACGATCGTGATGGGCGCCTCGCTGCGAAGTCTGGCCACTGACTCCACGGCGGAAGCCGCACTCGAGCATCTTCGAACCGCTCTCTACGACGGGATGCTACGAAACGACGTCG
>Ga0194130_10006816_pt1 | contig 13011 bp, 15 predicted proteins | sample TA2KigsurfametaG_FD_160084 | JGI IMG/M metagenome (GOLD analysis project Ga0194130, IMG submission 160084) | Freshwater microbial communities from Lake Tanganyika, Tanzania - TA2015050 Kigoma 12 surface | ecosystem: Environmental > Aquatic > Freshwater > Lake | place: Tanzania: Lake Tanganyika... | reverse complement strand
GCTTCTTCCGCCTCAGCTGCGGCTGCTGGCGCTCCCAGCGCAGCAGCCATCACCTGCTCCACCGCCAGGCCGAGGCCGGCAGTTCGTGGATCGAGGTGGTCGAACTGGCGGCTGATGATCCCCGCCTGGTGGCGATCGCCACACTGCACGGCGAATCGCCGGCCGCGCTGGTGGGTGGCTGCCGGGTGCGCTGGAGTGGCTCGATGGCCTGGGACAAGGCCGGCGAGGCCCACGAGGGGGAGAGCGTGTTCGGCCTGATCCCCACCGATGAGTGCGGCCGCGAGGGCCTGCTCCTGCGCGACCGCGGCTATGCCGAAACCGCCCCGGTGGCCGGACGCTTCGCCATGGACGAACGCGACGCGCTGCTGCTGACTACGGCCTACGAAACTATGAGCAGCCTGGAGCGCTTCAGCTTCGCCGGCCCCGATGTGCGCCTGCGAACCAGCACCGTGGAGGGACTCTCCAACACTGCCTCCTTCTGCGTGGAGACCCGCATCCTCGAGATGCCGGTCGCTGATCCGGGCGTTGGATCCGACCCTTCACCGCCGGGGCCCGATCCAGCCGCTGTGTCGCTGCTTGGCTGGTGAGTGGCGCTGAGGCAAGGAGCCCGGTGCATTGTGTCAGCAACGTTACGGTCTGTGAGCCATGGCCGAGCCCGCCCGGGGAGTGCGGGAGCTCACTTCTACGATCCAGCACGACGGATGCCGGACCCCGCGTGGCTTTGCCTCTCCTCAAGTACGCCCCCACCACCCAGAACTCCCGGGTGGCCCCCCTTCGGGTGGGCTCCGACGAGGACCCCAAGGCCGTGTCGATGGACAAGGCCATGAGCCGCCAGGACACGACTTTCGTGATAGAGGCCGCCTATCGCCAGGTGTTCTTCCACGCCTTCAGGGTCGACCGCGACCGCTCCCTGGAGTCGCAGCTGCGCGATGGTCAGATCACGGTGCGCGATTTCATCCGCTCCCTCTGCCTGTCGGACACCTTCACCCGCAGCTTCTACAACCTCAACAGCAACTACAGGGTGGCCCGCCACCTGGTGGAGAAGCTGCTCGGGCGCACGACCCACGGCAAGGCCGAGGAGATCGCCTGGTCGGCCGTGATCATGACCAAGGGCGTGAAGGGTGCCGTGGATCAGATCCTGGATTCCCAGGAATATCTCGAAAATTTCGGCTACGACACCGTGCCTTATCACCGCAACCGTGTGGTGGGCTCCCGTGACGTGGGCGAAACGCCCTTCAACATCACCAGCCCCCGCTACGAGGCCTATTACCGCGGCATCCTGGGCTTCCCGCAGATCGTCTACACCGGCACCGCCCGCAGCTTCCCCGCCCGCGCCCAGCAGCGCCGTGGCGGCTTCCCCGAGGACTACCTCCCCTGGGTGCGCGCCCTTCCAGCCCTGCGCGGCGTTGGCGCTCCCCAGGGCAACACCGGCATGGACTACCTCTCCAAGGTGCCCTACCGCAGCATCGGCCGCTGAATCCCCCGGCCACCCGCGACACATGCAGGCGGTGCCCCAGGGCACCGCTTTTTTGTTGGACCTGCGGGGTCAGTGGATGCTGACCCTGGAAGTCCCGGCAGGCGATCGTCGGCGAAACTTCACCAGATTGATCCCGAACGAAATCTTCAGCTGTGAGCCAGAACTCCCTGACCTCCCTGGCCATGCTGACCCTGCGCCAACTGCGCCAGGTGGCCAGCGATCTGGGCGTTTCGCTCTACAGCCGCAAGTCGAAGGAGGAGCTTGTTGAGGCGATCAGCTCCAGGCAAGGGGAGCGCGGGATCGACCTGGCGGCGATCGAGGCCGAGATGGCCCCCGCTCCCAGGCCCGCCGCCCACACACGCGTGGTCTTCCTCCCCCGCGATCCCCAGTGGGCCTACGTGTTCTGGGAGATCGCCGAGGCCGATCGCAGCGCCGCCCTCGCCGCCGGCGCCACCCAGCTCTGCCTGCGCGTCGCCGATGTCACCGGCCTGGCCGGCGGTTCCTCCCATCCCCACACCCTCCAGGAAGTGGTGGTCGATGCCCTCGCCACCGAGTGGTACCTGCCTGTTCCCCTCTCCGATCGCGACTACCGCGTGGAGCTCGGCTTCCGCAAGGCGGCACCCGCCGGCGGCTGGATCTCCCTGGCCTTCTCCTCCGTCGCCCGCGTTCCCGCCCTCCATCCGTCCGAGCAGATCCTCGATCAATTCATCCCCTTCTCCCTCGACACCGCTCCCACCACCTCCCTGCCCACACCGCTCGAGCACGCCGATTCCGGCCTCCACGAGCGCCTCTACCAGAGCGCCACATCCCGCTGGCGTCGCCTCGGCCGCGGATCCGAGGCCTTCCACGAGCTCGAGGATTCCGAATTCGGCGATTCCGCATTCTCCGCCTCCGGCCTGGGCCTCTGGGCCTCCGGCCGCAACGAATCCGGTGCCGGCCTGGCCGCACGCCAGCGCTCCTTCTGGCTCGTCGCCGATGCCGAGCTGATCGTTTACGGCGCCACCGATCCCGCCGCACGCCTCACCATCGGCGGTGAAGAGGTGCCCCTCTCACCCGAAGGCACCTTCCGCATCCAGGTGCCCTTCCGCGATGGCCAGCAGCTCTACCCCATCGAGGCCGTCGCCGCCGATGGCGAGCAGAAGCGCAACATCACCCTCGAGTTCAAGCGCACGACCCCCGAAGCCAACGTCAACCCCCGCGAAGCCGCCGTTCCCGACTGGTTCTGATCCCTCCAGGCTCAGGGATTCATCCCCGCGTTTCAGCCTCCACACGCCCGCCGCAAGGCGGGCTTTTTGGTGGGATCCCCAGGTCGCCCAGCGCCATCGGCCCAGGCGATCCACCCCCGCAGCGCTCAGCCGGGCACGGGCAGGCGGCTGCAGGGAAGGCTCAGCCGGGCGTCATTGACGCCTTCCACCCACCAGCCGCACTCCTCTTCGCTGAGCGGCTCGATCCGCTGCAACTGCTTCGCCAGCACCGAGGCATCGGCTTCGGAGGGATCCTCACCGGCCAGCTGGCGGGCGGCGATCCGCCGGCGGGCTTCCTCCGGGCTGACCTCCGGCGCCAGGATGCCGAAACCGGCCCCGGCCCGTCGCGCCAGCTCGCGGAAACGCTGGCGCTGATTACGGCGCAGGAAGGTGGCATCGACGACCACCGCCAACCCCGCATCGAGAGCCGCCGCCGCCGCTCCAGCGAGCACCGTGTCGTAGAGATGGGCGCTCACCACCTCGGCGTAGGGATCCGCCGCCGGCGACCGGGGCACCGGGCTGCACCCCCAGCGTCCGAACAGGCGCAGGCGCTCGCCATCGGAGCGGAGGTGCAGCCAGCCTCGCTCCCGCAGCAGGGCAGCGGCGTGGCTCTTGCCGCAGCCCGAGACCCCATGGGTGAGCAGCAGCGCGGGATGGCGGGGCAGCAGCACCTGGCAGGCCTGGCTGAGGTAGGCGTTGAGCTGGTCCTCCAGGGCCCCGGCCTCATCCGGCTGGAGGTTGGGCTGGGCCAGCCTCAGCCCCGCCACCTTGGCCCGCACCAGGGCGCGGTAGGCCTCGTACCAGGGCAGCAACGGCAGGGCGGCATGGTCGCCGCTCTGCTCCAGCCACCCCTGCAGCAGGCGGGCGGCCAGCGCGTGCTCCCGGCGATGGCGCAGATCCATCAGCAGGAAGGCCAGGTCGCTGATCGGATCGATCCAGCGCAGGGCATCGCTGAATTCGATGCCGTCGAAGACCGTGATCCGGCCGTTGTGGAGCACCATGTTGCCGAGGTGCAGATCGCCGTGGCACTCGCGGATGAAGCCCCCGGCGCGGCGCTGCTCCAATAGTGGCCGCAGCCGCTGGTGCTCGGCCAGCAACCACGCGCGCAGCTCCCGGTGCTGCGGCCGCAGACGGCTGCAGCCCTGCAGCGCCTCGAAATTGGCCAGCAGCGGCTCGAGCACCAGCTCCGGACTTCCCCAGGGGGCCTCGGCAGCCGCCGCGGCTGCGCTGGCGTGAAAGCGGGCCAGATCGCCGGCCAGCCCATCGATCAGCGGAGGAGCCACGACCTGGCGATTCAGGGCCTCGGGCAGCAGATCCTCCTGACGGAACTCGCGCATGCGCACGGCCACCTCCAGCGGCGGCCCACTGCCATGCAGGCAGGCCCGCTCGGCGGGGCCGTGAATGGTGACCACATCCAGGTAGAGATCGGGCGCCAGACGGCGGTTGAGGCGCAGTTCCTCGGCGCAGCAATGGCGGCGGCGCTCAGCGGTGCTGAAATCGACAAAGCCGAAGCACACCGGCTTCTTCACCTTGTAGGCGTAGCTGCCGGTGAGAAACACCCAGGAGATGTGGGTCTCGAGCAGCCGCAAGCTGGTGGCCGGATGGGCGTAGGCCGCCGGTTGGAGCAGGGAGCGCACCAGTGCATCCATCGCGAGCGGCAGGCAGTGGAGCTGCCCGTGCATTCAAGCCACGTTCAGACCGGCTGGGTCGGTGCGGCGGGAGCATGGCCGGACGCATGGGCAGCCTGGCCCCACACCTCCCGGGCCGTGTCGATCAGCTGGCCGTAGACGCTGTTGAAGAAACCGCTGAGCGCCGGATTGGAGCTGCGGGCCCCGGTGATCTCCTCCGCAGGCAGGGCTGCCTCGAGGATGTCGATCAGCAGCGCCACATCCCGATCATCCAGGAGGAGCAGATGCCGTCGACCGCGATGCCGGATTTTCAAGTGACCACCCAGAAGTTTCAACCCTAGTCTCAGGGGCGCCCCGCCGCTCTGTGCCGATGGTCGAGCCCCAGCCCCGCCGCCCGATCTGGCTGCAATGGCTGATCCTGCTCACCTTCCTCTGGTCGTCGTGGCAGCTGGCGGGATTCTGGTTGCAGCGCCTGCAGGGCTGAGCGGCCGGCCAGCGATCGCCCGCACCATCCGCACCAGGCCACCGGCCAGCAGCACCAGGGCGAGCAGCGCCACCAGGGCGACCACCAGCACGCCGGTGAGCTGCAGCAATCCAGCGGCCAGGCTGTGTAGCCCCGCGATCAGCTCGGCGATCGCCTTGCTGATCAGCAGCACGCCATCAAACCGCTGGGGGATCGCCATCAGACCGGTGAGGATCAACCCGCCGCCGGCGCAGAGGCCCAGACCAGCCGCCGCCTGACGCAGCCGCCAGCGCTGCAGTCGCCGTCGGCTGGCCTCCCGTCGCCGCAGAGCTGCGACCGCAGCACGGCTCGGGGCAGCCGAGGGTGACGGCAGCACGGCCAGGCGCCTTGGCAGGGGCGAGGGCTCAGAGTTCCAGGGCATGGCCGGCACCCCGCATCCAGCGTTCGAATTCAAGCAGCACCAGCTCGTTGGGGCAGTCGATCAGGGAGAGATGATGCACCGTGCAGTCGCCATGGCCGCCATGGTGCAGGGACAGGTGAAAATCGCTGCCGCTCAGGCCGCAGACCTCGGGATCGCTGCGCACCACCACATCCAGCGCCGCTCCAAGCCGGGTGACCCGACGCCGCAGTTCGGACCAGGTCATCGGCATGGGCCGGTCGTCCCGAACGCTCCGCTCTAGTGTGAGGGACACACCGGTGGCGTCAAGCGGGGGAGGGCGGACCTCAGGGTCGGCCACCGGCCGCTGCCGGGGCAGCGGAGGCTGCTGGAACCGCCGGGGCCTTGATCGTGACCGGGGAGCGGCCGGGGGGCGGCAGCAACGCTGCTAGGGCCGCGGCCAGCGCCAGGGCCACCAGGCCCCCCAGCGGGGCGGCCAGGCGCCGCTGCAACGGCACACGACGGATCAGCTCCCGCGCCCGCAGCGGGCGATCGGGCGGCAGCGGCCAAGCCAGATGCACCCTCGGATCGAGCCGCAGCCTGTCGAGAGCGCGGACCAGATCCGCCAGCTCGGCATCATCGAGCTGCACCTCAAGGCTGCCCTCACCAGGTTGGCTGCTCACCAGATGCAGGGTGTGCAGCCCCTCGGCCGCCGGTGTCAGGCGCACCGATGCGCTGACGAACGAGCGCGGCACTCCGCTCACGAGATGGCGGGCGTAGGGCAGCACCGCGGCAAACAACGCCTCGAGGTGGTGGCGCTCCCCTTCCAGCTCCGGCCGGCCCGCCCACCGCAGCGTCCAACGGGTGAGGATGCCGAGATCCTCGCCGCTCTGGCCGGAGGAGAGATCGGGAAGGCCCTCCAGCCGCAGCTGACAGCTCGGCTGGTCGTAGGCGAAGGTTTTCTGGAGCGAGGCGGAAGCAAACATCGGGATCAGGCGGCCGCGTCGAGCAGGCTGGCGCGAAGGCGCTCGTAGCCGCCGTCGCCGGCCACCAGGGAGAGGGCCTGAATCATCTGGCGGCGCTCGGCGGCACCCTCCTTGGCATCGAGCAGCTTCTGCACGGCGCTGCGGCGTGGATTCATGCGCTCCTGCAGCAGCTCGGCGAGCCTGCCTTCAAACAGCGTCCAGCGCTGGGCGTTGAGCTCCGCGGGTTCGCCGCTGGAGAGCAGGGTGCGGAGCATGGGGTAGAGGCGATCGGCCATGGCACAGAGGATGCACATCAGCCCCTCGGCATCACGGCTGGAGAGGCCGCCACGACGGCAGGCGCGGCGCATCGGGTTGTAACAGCGCCGCTTCCACAGCTCCACCCGATTGGGGAAGCGCTCCTGGAAACCGAGGTTGCCGCTGAGCCAGAGCATCGCCTCGCCGCCATTGAGATCGAGGGCCTCAAGGCAGAGCAGCATCAGATCGAGACGCTCCAGACCGCGGCGGGGCAGGGAGAGGGCCCCGCCTTGCTCGTCGCGGACAGCAGGTCCGCAGGCGTGGGGCACGTCCTGGGGACGGGGTGCGGCAACGGTGGCCGATGAAGCGGAAGCCTGAACCATGGCTGCGATGATGCCAGCGTGCGGCCCCATCCGTCACCTGGCGTCAGCAGCTCAGCTCAGCCGGCTCTGGCGCCACCTGTGGGGCAGCGCCACCTCGAAGCCAACGCAACGCTGCCGAGCGATCGGCTCCCACCCCCGCCGTTCATGAACCCCGACTCCCTCTCCCCTTCCAGCGCATGCACTCAGGCTCCCGCCACGGAGGAGGCCATCGACCTGCGGCAGTGGGTGAGCGAGCACCCGGACTTTCCCAAGGCGGGGATCCTCTTCCGCTGCATGATGCCGATGCTGCGCGATCCGCGCGGCTGGCAGGAAATGGTGCGGCGGATGAGCCTCACCTGTGAACGCCTCCAGCCCGATCTGATCGTGGGCATCGAATCGCGGGGCTTCATCGTGGGCACCGCCCTGGCCACCGCCCTGGAGCTGCCCTTCGCCCCGGTGCGCAAGCCCGGCAAGCTCGCCGGGGCCGTGCACGCCATCGACTACAGCCTCGAGTACGGCAGCGACCGGCTGGAGATCCAACAGAGCGGCTTCGAGGATGGCCCGAAGGCGCTGATCGTGGACGATCTGCTGGCCACAGGCGGCACCGCCGCCGCCGCCGCGCAACTGGTGGAGAAGGCCGGAGGCGCCGTCTGCGGCTTCGGCTTCCTGATCGAGCTCGCCGACCTGGGCGGGCGCGCCCGGCTGCCGGCCGGAGTGCCCGTGGAAGCGCTGATCGTCTACGACTGAGCGACACAGGGTGGGATCAGGGCTGGCTCTCCTGCCAGGCCAGCACCTGATCGAGTTGCTCAAGGCTGATCAGCCCGAAGCGCCACAGCACCACCGGCAGGGGGGCCTGCTCCGCCTGGGCCTGGCGCAGTCCCAGGGCCAGGGCGCTCTCGTTGAGGGCGAGCTGGTGGCGCAGGAAACGCAGCAGCGAAGCGGAGGGAACCGGCTGTGGTGAGGTGCTGATGACCATGGGGTCAGGCTGGCAAGGCCTCAGGCGCGGCGCAAGTCGGGCGGACCGTCGCTCATCAGGGCCAGGGTGAGCCGCCTCAGGGGGGCTGCGGCGGCGAGCAGCGCCACCACCGGGCGGCGGAGCGCCAGTGGCAGGGGGTGACGGCTGGAGAACAGCCGCACCAGCAGATCGGTGCTGAGCAGGATCAGCAGCAGATCCGGCCAGCGGCGGCGCCCGTAGGCCGCACCGATCCTGCGCGGATCCAGGCGGCCCGCGGCGGCCTTGGCGGCGAGCCGGTGCAGCACCGCCACATCACGCCAGCAGAGATTGAGGCCTTGGCCGCCGACGGGATGGCAGCGATGGGCGCTCTCGCCGATCAGCAGGGTGCGCCCCTGGCTGAGGCGCCGTGCCAGCTGCAGCGCCACGGGAAACGTGCGGGCCGGTTCGTGCAGGGCATCGGCCTCCATGGGCTCTGGCAGCAGCCCCGCGAGCGCATCGAGGAAGGCGGGTGGTGCGAGGGCCTCCCGGTGCCGGTGCCCGGCCGCAGGCGCACTCCAGACCAGCTGAAAGCGCTCGCCGCCGAGAGGCAGCAGCGCCGAGGGGCCCTCGGGTCTGAGCAGCTCCCAGGCAGTGCCAGCCGGCGCGCCGCGCAGATCCACCTCGGCCGTGAGGCAGCACTGGTCGTAGCGCCAGCCCCAGCAGCCGATCCCCAGCGCCTGGCGCAGCGGCGAGGCCGGGCCGTCGGCCGCGACTACCAGATCCCAGCGCTCGGAGTCGGTGGAGGCCAGCACGGAGGCCCCAGGCGCCAGCCCGGAGTCACCCAGATCGAGCTCCACGGCGGGATGGCTGCTGAGGCGGGCATGCAGCAGGGCCATCAGATCGCGATGGCGGCCGATCCAGCCCACCGCCCCCTGCCCACCTCGGTTGCCGGCGGGGAGATCGGCAGGGTCGAACGCCACCCAGCGACCCAGAGCAGCATCGAGGAGCCTGAGCCGCTGGAAGGGCACCAGGTCAGCGGCAAGGGCGTGCCAGAGGTTGAGGCGCTCCAGCAGCCGGCGGCTGGAGTGGGTGAAGGCGTAGGCCCTGGTGCGGGCCTGAAGCGCCTCCGCCGTGAACGGATCGCAGAGGCTAACGGCCCAGCCGGCTTCGGCCAGGGCAAGGGCGGCGAGGGCTCCGGTGGGACCTGCGCCGAAGACCCTGGCCCGGAGGGAGGCCTCAGGGATGGAGCGCATGGGCGGGACTTAGCAACGAAAACGCCGCTGCAGTTTCTGCAGCGGCGCGGTGGGAAAACAAAGCCTGGGCAGCCGTAGGCGTGCCGAGGGGGATCAGCCGATGCCGAGCAGGCCGCGGGTGAAGGCCTCACCGCCGAGGGCGAATTCGGTGGCAAGCAGGGCGATGAAGCCGAGCATGGCCATGCGGCCGTTGAGCTTTTCGGCGCGCTCGTGGAAACCCCAGCCGCTTTCAGGGCTCACGATCTCCATGCGGGGCTCGGCCGCGAAGGCGTTGAGACGGCCGCCATCTTCGGTGGTGACGGTGGCGCCACGGATGGCGGCGGGAGCTGAAGGCATGGCGGACATGGGCCTTTTTCGAAGTGTTACGCAACTGTAACGCATTGTTGCGGTCCTGCCTGGGTCGGCCTCAGCGCAGCCGCCGCAGGCAAAGCTCCTCAAAGGCGGGCCGCAGCAGGTAGGGGTACTCCCCCACCCACTCCTTGAGCTGGGGCAGCCAGCCATCGCTGAGCGCACCGATGCGGCTGAAATCCTTGCGCTCGCTGAGCACCAGGGTGCGCACCACCATCCCCCGGCGGATCGTCTGGTGGCGCTTCTCCATCGGGAAGCGCAGCTGACCCAGATAGCCCTCCTCGTCCTCGAGTTCGAGGCACAGCCAGGTGCGCCGGTCTTCCACCAGCTCCAGCCGCCCCTGGCGGTTGGCCTGCTCGCGGCGGTTCTCCACCACCTCGCGGGTGAACAGATCCGCCACCTGCCCCTCGAACAGCGCGGCCGCCGGATAGCGGCGCAGGGTGGCATTGCGGCGGCCCGCTTCCAGGATCGGCCCCCAGAGCATGTAGAGCAGAAACACCACCCCCACCACCAGCATCACCGGGCCGAGCTTGCTGGAGAAAAGCAGGGTCTGGCTGATCAGCAGGGCGATCACGCCGCCGATCACCGAGATCAGCAGCCGCTGCAGCAGCTTGACGGGGGCGCCGCTGCAGGCGTTGAACTGGGGGCCGGTGGCGACCGCCGGGATCAACCGCTCCAGTTCTCCGGGTCGCAGGGGGATGAGCATGGAGGCAGTGTCCCGCGCGGACGGCTCAGAGCAAGCGCTCGAGGCCGTAGACCAGCCCTTCGAGCTGGCGCACGCGCCGCACGGTATGCAGCACGCCCGGCATGTAGGCGGAGCGGTCGATCGTGTCGTGACGCAGGGTGTAGGTCTCCCCGGGAGCGCCGAACATCACCTCCTGATGGGCAACCAGCCCAGGCAGGCGCAGCGAATGCAGGCGCAGACCGCTCTCGCGCAGGCCGCCGCGGCAGCCCGCCAGGGTTTCGTGCTCCTCCACCTGGGGCGCATTAAAGCTCTTGCCCAGTTCCTCGATCAGTTCGGCGGTCTTCAGGCAGGTGCCGCTAGGCGCATCGGCCTTGCGGTTGTGGTGCAGCTCGGTGAGCTCGCAGAAGTCGTAGAAGCGGGCAGCGGCGGCGGCGGCCTGCTGCAGCAGCACCATGCCCACCGAGAAATTGGGGATCACGGCGCCCCCCACCGAGGCCTTGGCGGCGAAGCTGGCCAGATCCGCCAGTTGCTCCGGGCTCAGGCCCGTGGTGCCGATCACCGGGTGCACCCCGTAGGCGATCGCACCCCGGCAGTGCTCGTAGGCCACCGCGGGATGGGTGAAATCCACCAGCACGGCGCCGCCCCCCGGCCCAGCAGAGCGCACCGCCTGGCTGGCCTGGCAGAGGGTGCCCTCGAAATCGGCGGTGATCGCCACCTCCAGGGGGCCCAGGCCGAGGGCCTCACCCACATCCTCGCCCTCGCGGCCGGGGCTGGTGTCGATCGCGCCCACCAGGGTGCAGTCGGCCGCATCGCGCACCGTGCGCACCACCTCGGCGCCCATCCGGCCGAGGGCGCCCGCCACAACCACGGGCACCGAGGCGGCCGCCGTGGCGGGCTGGGGCGAGGGGGAGGTGGTCATGGCAGCGCAGCCCGGCGGGAGAGGAGGCCGCAGGCAGCAGCGGCCGTTGATCGTGCTGCCGAGCCTATGGGGCTGGGCACACCGGGCGCCGGGATGGGCCTCTGGAGCGCGCCCCGGCGACGCCCAAGGCCCACGGGCGGGGTCAGGATGGACGGGCCCGACCCAGCGTCCATGCCGTTTTCCCCCCTGGTCACCGCGCTGTTGGCGGTAGCCGTGGTGATCAGCGTGGCCCAGCTGATGGGGCAGCTGGCGGATCGCCTCGGCCAGCCCCGGGTGCTCGGCGACATCGTGGGCGGCATCCTGCTCGGCCCAAGCCTGCTGGGGGCGCTGCAACCGCAGCTCTCGGGCTGGCTGTTCGCCCCGGCGGTGCGCTCCCAGCTCACCCTGCTCGGCCAGCTGGGGCTGGTGCTGTTCATGTTCATGGTGGGTCTGGAGCTCAATCCGCGCCTGCTGCGCGGACGCCTGCCCCTGGCCAGCCGGATCAGCGTGGTGGGGGTGGTGCTGCCGCTGGCCCTGGGCCTACTCCTGGCCAACCGGCTGGAGGCCTGGCTGCCAGACCTGCTGCCGAGCGATCACACGGCCGCCGGGGCGTTGTTCCTGGGCACGGCGATGGCGATCACCGCCTTTCCCGTGCTGGCCCGTATCCTCACGGATCGCCGGCTGCTGGAGCAGCCCGTGGGGGCCCTGGCGATCACGGCAGCCGCCGTTGATGATGTGGTGGGCTGGAGCCTGCTGGCGGCGGTGGTGGCTTTCAGCCGCTCGGGATCAGCCCTGGAAGCCCTGCCCATCCTGCTGGGCATCGTGCTGTTCGCCGGGGCCCTGCTGCTGGTCACGGCGCCGCTGCGCCGTCTGCTGGAGCGCCGCCATCGGCGCGGCGAAGCCCCTGGGGAGATGCTGCAGACCCTGGTGTTCAGCGGCGCTCTCGTCTGTGGGGTGATCACCGAGCTGATCGGCGTGCACGTGATCTTCGGCGCCTTTCTCTGGGGCCTGTGCATGCCCCGCAACGAAGCGCTGCACCGCTGGCTCGCCCTGCGCATGGAGACCGTGGTGCTGCGCCTGCTGTTGCCCATCTACTTCGCGCTCAGCGGCCTGAGCACCAGCATCGGCAGTCTCGACCGCCCGGAGCTGTGGCTGGCGGCTGGGCTGGTGTTACAGGTGGCGGTGGCCGGCAAGTTTCTCGGGGCCTGGGGCGTGGCCCGGCTCAGCGGCGTGCCCCCGCGCGAAGCCGAGGCCCTTGGGTGGCTGATGAACACCCGCGGGCTCACCGAGCTGGTGGTGCTCAATGTGGGCCTCTCCCTAGAGGTGATCAGCACCGAACTGTTCACGATGGGAGTGCTGATGGCGCTGATCACCACCGCCATGGCCGGCCCGCTGCTCAACCGGCTCGGCTACGGGCGGCAGGAGCCGGAGGCCCCCAGCGCCGACCTGTAACGCCTTCGCCGGCTCCGTCGCACAGGCGGATGCCGCTTCGTAGGCTGCTTCATATTGCTCAACCGCGGTCCGCATGTTCACCCAGGTCCGCTCCGCCAACCGCCGGGTCATCCCTGCCGCCGGGGGCGCCGCCGAGGGCAGGGCCGTGATGAAGGCCGTGTACGTGGTGCTCGAGCCCCAGTACCAGAACGCGCTGACCACCGCCGCCCGGGCGATCAATGCCCACAACGGCGCCCTGGCGGTGGAGCTCAGCGGCTACCTGATCGAGGAGCTGCGCGACCCGCAGAACTACGCCGATTTCTGCGCCGACGTGGCGGCGGCCGATGTGTTCATCGCCTCGCTGATCTTCATCGAAGACCTGGCCCAGAAAGTGGTGGAGGCAGTGGCTCCCCACCGTGAGCGCCTCAAGGCGGCCGTGGTGTTTCCTTCGATGCCGGAGGTGATGCGCCTCAACAAGCTGGGCACCTTCTCGATGGCCCAGCTCGGCCAGAGCAAGAGCGCCATCGCTCAGTTCATGAAGAAGCGCAAGGAGAAGGGTGGCTCCTCGGCAGGCTTCCAGGACGCGATGCTCAAGCTGCTCAACACCCTGCCGGCGGTGCTGAAGTATCTGCCGGTGGAGAAGGCGCAGGATGCGCGCTCCTTCATGCTCAGCTTCCAGTACTGGCTGGGCG
>Ga0194130_10006806_pt1 | contig 13033 bp, 13 predicted proteins | sample TA2KigsurfametaG_FD_160084 | JGI IMG/M metagenome (GOLD analysis project Ga0194130, IMG submission 160084) | Freshwater microbial communities from Lake Tanganyika, Tanzania - TA2015050 Kigoma 12 surface | ecosystem: Environmental > Aquatic > Freshwater > Lake | place: Tanzania: Lake Tanganyika... | reverse complement strand
GCCTTGATTATCTCGAGCAGTTAAAGGTGCAGCTCGAACGCGATCCTTATTGTTTTTTCTAGACCCTTATGTTTTTATTGATTGGGCTGACGCTTGTGCTGTGCACGGCGCTTGTGCTGATTTGGCCCTTACTTAGGAAAAAACCACCGGCCGATCGGGGGCCCGGTGATGAGGCGATCGCTGCAGTCTTTAAAGAGCGCCGTCAGCAGATACAACGCGATCTGAAAGCGGGCTTGATTCAATCGACCGAGGCGCATAGCGTCGAGGAAGCACTCACGCAAGAGCTCGCAGATCGTCTGGAGTATTCGACCGTACAGTCGCCGCGGCGCCCCTGGCTTGCTGCCTTTCTCGCACTCAGCCTGCCCGTGGCGGGTCTTTCTATTTATTTCATCAAGGGAAGCCCTGAACTAGCGCTTCCCGGTACAGGCTCGGCGATGCAAAGCCCTGCTGGCATGCGTTCGCTTGAGGAACTTGCCAAGGATGAGAACGCCTATCGCGCCCAGGTTACGCAGTGGCAGCGGGACCTTCAAGCAAAGCCAGACGACATCAACACATGGCTAAGTCTTGCACTCTTGCAAAAGGCTGCGGGCAATTACAGTGAATCGACACAGAGTTTTACCGAGGCTCTCAAGCGTGGCGCTGATCAGGATGGTCGTAGTCTTGCAGAGTTTGCTGAGACCATCGCCTTAGGGCGAGGCAAGCGTTTTGAAGGTGAGCCCTACGACATCCTCAAGCGAGCGATGAGCTTGGAGCCTAGCGACGCTAAGGTGGTTTCACTGATGGCTGCCGCCCACTTTCAAGTCGGCGAAAAAGCCCAGGCCCGAGGCTTACTCGAGCAACTCCTGGCAGCTCTTCCAAAAGAATCGGCCCAAGCCGAGCAACTCAGAGGCTTGATCGAAAGCCTGCCGCGCGACGGCGAGGCAGCAAGCATACTGGTCACGCTGTCAATTACGCCTGCGATGCTTACCGACCTCTCCCCCAATGCAGTCCTATACGTGAGCGCACGTGCAGCACAGGGCCCTCGTATGCCGATTGCTGTATGGCGGGCAAACATGGCTGACATCCGTTTCATTGAGCAAGGCAGCGCGATCGTTGGTAGCGACGCAAAAGCAAAGCGCGAGGGGAAGCTTAAGGACGCTGATGGATCCAAAACCATCGCGATCACGTTGTCGAAAGCGCAGCAACTCGATGCGTCGAGGCCGCTTGCCGGTGAGCTCATTGTTGAAGCACATATTTCACAGTCAGGTCTTGCCGGTCGACAACCAGGAGATCCGATTGCAAAAGCGAAGCCGGTAGGCCTAAGTGCTCAGCAGGAAAGGGTTTCGCTTCGACTTGACATTGACGAGCTCTATAAACCGTGAGCGCTGAGAATTTAGCTTTAAAGGCTTCGCGAATCTTCCTCTCCAGGGGCCGGCGCAGACTGATCAAGGACCTAAGCTTCTGGATTGAGCCTGGGCAGTGGCTTGCACTCCATGGGCCAAACGGATCAGGCAAGTCGACCCTTTTACGTGCACTTTGCGGCTTACGTAGCTTCGACCACGAACCTGAGCTGAGCTTTAACGGCCAAGCAATTGCCAACCTTGCCCGCTGCTCAGGAATCCGATTGATTTTTCAGGGTCATGCACAAGGCTGGAAAGATGGTCTGAGCGCCTTTGAGAACTTGCGCTGGCAGCTAAGCCTCGATCAATATGGGGCAGCGCCCATCGGTGACCAGGCGCTTGAATCGGCGCTGGAGCGTTGTGGTATCGGTCAACAACGGCATCTGCCCTTTGCGGTTTTATCGGCTGGACAGCGAAGGCGCTTGGCGATGAGTCGGTTGGTTTTGAGCTTACAAGGCGCCGGACATCAACAACGGTTATGTTGGCTCCTTGATGAGCCTAGCACTGCCTTGGACGATCAGGGACAGGCCTTGATGGGGAGTTTGCTCGGCCAGCTGCTCAATCAGGGGGGCTTTGCGATCATTGCAACCCATGGCGCAATTCCACATGCACCGCCCGCGCTGACGTGCGACTTGGGCGCTTAGGCGCAACACCCAGGGCTTACCAAACAAGGACTTATGTTTCTTGCCAGTCTCCAACGCGATTTACGACTCTTGCTTCGCCAGGCAAGCGAAGCCTGGCTTGTCTTGGTGTTTTTTCTGCTGATCGCAAGCCTTTTTCCGCTCGCCATGCAACCCGAGCCCAAAACCTTGCTGGCCATTGGACCTGGCGTGAGTTGGGTGTCGGCGCTGCTGTCGGTCTTGTTATCGATGCCTAGGATGTTCGCAGCCGACGCCCACGACGGTAGCCTTGAGCAAATGCTCTTGCAGTCTGAAGCTTGGATGGGCATTTTGCTTGGCAAACTCGTTGCCCACTGGCTAGCGAGCGGTCTCCCTTTAAGCCTCGTCGCCCCGCTGATCGGCTTGCAGTATGGACTCGATGCAACATCAATTGCAGTCCTAGTCGCGGGCCTACTTATCGGTACACCGATTCTTACGCTCATTGGTGCGATCGCCGCAGCATTGAATTTATCAGCGCGCGGCGGCGGCGCATTGCTTGCACTTTTGATGCTGCCGCTGTGTATCCCGGTGCTGGTTTTCGGCGCAGGTGCAGTGGAAGCGCAAAGCGCAGGTCTGGGTGCAGAAGCGCACTTATCGCTGCTTGGTGCTGGACTGATCGTCGCATCAGTACTTGCACCCTGGGCATGCAGTACCGCGATTAAAATCGCAATGGACTAAGCTGTGCAGAAAAACCGTGAACAAGCGAATCCATGAAAGGCATGATGAGGGACATTGACAGTGGCGCATGGTGGGCACGCTATGCTGCACCGACGCGTTTTTTTCCAATTGCAGGTCGCTTAGTCGCCCCGTTGTTTATGCTCGCGGCAATGCTTGCATCGATCGGTTTGTATATCGGATTCATGATTGCACCTACAGACTGGCAACAGGGCGAGTCTTATCGGATTATCTTCATTCATGTGCCCGCAGCATGGATGTCGATGATCATTTATCTCGCGATGGCCTTTTGGGGTGTGCTCGCGCTTGTACTCAATACAAGGCTCTCGGCGATGATGCTGCAAGCACTTGCTCCGACCGGTGCCTGGATGACTTTCATTGCGCTGTGGACAGGTGCCTTTTGGGGTAAACCGACTTGGGGAACCTATTGGGTCTGGGATGCAAGAATTACCTCCGAGCTGATTCTTCTTTTTCTCTACTTTGGCGTGATCGGTTTGAGGGCCTCGATCGACGACGATCGCAAGGCCGATAAGGCTTGCGCGCTCATGGCGATTGTCGGCGCTGTCAATGTGCCTATTATTTACTTCTCGGTAAAGTGGTGGAATACCCTTCATCAGGGAGCGAGCGTTTCCTTGACCGCAGCGCCCAAAATGGCGCAGACCATGCTCGCTGCGATGCTGATCATGACTGCAGCGGCCTGGGCCTACAGCATTGCAGCAAGTCTCGTTCGAGTACGTAGCCTGATCATCGAACGCGAACCGAGTAGTGCCTGGAATCAGTCGCCAAGCCTTCAGCAAAAAGCCCTGGCAGGGGTGGTGCCAAAGTAGTCAACGAAAGACGCCGAAATCATCGAGGAAATCTAGGTTTGAAAGATCACGGTTTTTATATCCTGATGTCGTATGGGGTGTTTGCATTGGTGGTGCTTATCGAGTTATACGCATTACGTATGCAAAGACGTCGCGTACTCGAAGAGGCAAAACGAATGGAAGAAGGCATGGATGTAGCGCCAGACGGATCTTCAATCGCGTTGCCGCGTGATCGATCATGAGCCCCCGACAAAAGCGTTTTGTGATGGTGGCTGGACTGATTACAGCGCTGGTTGTGGCACTTGCACTCGTACTCAACGCGTTTCAAAGCAATCTTGTCTTCTTTTTCACACCGACACAGGTTGCTAACGGCGAGGCCCCGCAAGGCAAAAGCTTTCGTATCGGCGGGCTGGTTGTTCCCGGATCCCTGCAACGCGATTCAGACGGTCTGAAAATGCAATTCGCAGTCACCGACCAGGCCAAAACCGTGCAAGTGCATTTCCAGGGCATCTTGCCTGATTTGTTCAAGGAGGGCGCCGGTGTGGTCGCTCAGGGCATGATGCAAGCCGATGGACGATTTCTTGCCAAGGAAGTGCTTGCAAAGCACGATGAAAATTACATGCCCCCCGAAGCGGCAGAGGCTTTGAAAAAGGCTGGGCACCCGGTGGGTGCTCCAGAACAATTCCAGAAAGCACCTACAAAACCATGAGTGCAGAACTCGGTCATCTAGCCCTTGCCCTCGCAATGCTTTGCGGGGTTTGCCTTGCCGTGTTTCCAAGCATTGGTGTGTGGCGCCGTGACGTCCGCCTCATGGGTATGGCTTCGCCAGCAGCCTATTGGCAGCTATTGCTGGTGATGGTTGCTTTTGTCTGTCTGATTGAAAACTTTATCAGTCACGACTTCAGCAATCAGCTCGTGGCAAGTCACTCAAACCGAGACCTTCCCTTTTGGTATCGGGTAGCGGCAAGTTGGGGGTCTCACGAGGGCTCAATGCTGTTATGGATTTTAATGCTCGCATGCTGGACAGCCGCTCTGGCTGCCCGATCATCTAACCTGCCACAAACCATGCGCGCCCGAGTTTTGGCGGTACTTGGCGCAGTAAGTATCGGTTTTTATTTGTTTGCGCTGCTCACCTCAAATCCCTTTGAGCGGGTTGTACCGGCGCCAATAAACGGGCGAGACCTGAATCCGCTTTTGCAAGACCCCGGTATGGTGTTTCACCCGCCCTTGCTCTATATGGGTTACGTCGGCTTTGCGGTTGCCTTCGCCTTTGCGATTGCCGGGCTCATCGAAGGTCGATTTGACAGCGCCTGGGCCCGCTGGGTAAGACCCTGGACTAATGTTGCCTGGGGCTTTTTGTCGCTTGGGATTTGCTTGGGCTCTTTTTGGGCATATTACGAACTCGGTTGGGGTGGCTGGTGGTTTTGGGATCCGGTTGAAAACGCATCCTTCATGCCTTGGCTTACTGGCACCGCGCTGATTCATTCGCTGGCAGTCACCGAAAAGCGGGGTAACTTTAGAAGCTGGACCGTGCTGCTCGCAATCATGAGTTTTAGCCTGAGTCTGTTGGGAACCTTCCTGGTTCGCTCTGGGGTGTTGACCTCGGTTCATGCCTTTGCGACCGACCCAACACGAGGGGTGTTTATCCTGATTTTTCTTTGTATCGTGATCGGTGGCTCATTAAGCCTTTACGCTGCCCGTGCCCACAAGGTCCACGCAACGCAGGCCTACAGCCTGCTCTCCAGAGAGTCGCTGCTGCTTGCCAATAACATCGTCATGGTGGTTGCCATGTTTGCGGTGTTGCTTGGCACGCTTTACCCACTGGTGCTCGACAGTCTCGACATGGGCAAAATTTCGGTTGGGCCTCCCTACTTCGACGCGGTCTTCGTACCCTTGATGCTGCCAGCACTCTTTTTGATGGCCGTCGGACCGCTCGCGCGCTGGCGTGACGCACCGGTACTTCCCCTCGTTCAGCGCATGCGCTGGGCCTTCGCGGCAAGTCTGGTGATCGGGCTCTTGCTACCCCTGACCGCTTCCAGCAGTTATAAGCCAATGACAGCACTCGGTCTGATGATGGCGTTTTGGGTCGCTGGCGGCGTTGGCATGGCGGCGATTGAGAATATGAAGACGCCGTCGGGGGGTATCGATGTTTCTCGGCTCTCGCTTCAACCAGGGTCTTGGTGGGGAATGCAGGTTGCCCACCTTGGCGTCGCAGCCTTTGTTGTCGGCGTAACACTGGTTAATAGCTATGAGATCGAGATCGAGAAAAAGCTCTTGCCCGGTGATGTACTAAAAATTGATGATCGCTTAAGCCTGCGCTATGCCGAGACCAGCGGCAGAAAAGGGCCCAATTATGAAGCGATCCAAGTTCGCTTTGAATTACTCCGGGACAACCAGGTCGTTGGTGAACTTCGTCCTGAAAAGCGTCGCTATAAAGCATCGAGCATGGTAATGACCGAAGCTGGTATCAAGCGAAGTTTGCTCGGTGATTTATATATCTCTCTTGGTGAAGCAGTCGACGGCGGTTGGGTCACCCGGGTGCAGCAAAAGCCTGCGGTCAATTGGATCTGGATTGGTGTTTTATTCATGGGCCTCGGCGGATTCTGGGCTGCGGCCGATGCTCGTTACCGAAGAAGGCGCGTGGCTTTAACAAAGCACGCAGTGATTGATGTGTCCAGTCGCTCTGGTGAGGTCTCGGGATGAGCCGTTGGATCAAAGCGGGTTTGCCGCTTGGGCTCTTTGTGGTGATCGCTTGGTTCTTACTTAAAGGTTTAGACCGAAATCCTCGCGAAATACCTTCACCGCTGATCAATAAGGCTGCACCTCGCGAAGTCCTCGAAGGACTCGATTTTCTTGAAGTAGGCGCACAGACACTCAAGGTCAATGATCTCAAGGGTCAGGTCTGGCTGCTCAATGTTTGGGGCTCATGGTGTAGCGGCTGCCAGGTCGAACATCCGCTCCTGAATCGGCTCGCTGCCGAAAAGCTGCTACCCATTGTCGGTTTGGCATGGAAAGATGCGCCTGCCCAGTCGCGAGATTGGCTTTCGAAATTGGGTAATCCCTATGCGATGGTACTCATGGACTTACAAGGCAAGGCAGCAATCGAATGGGGCGTTTACGGTGCCCCAGAAACCTTTTTGATCGATAAAGACAACAAGGTTCGTTTCAAACATGTCGGCCCACTAAGTGCGGAAATCATCGATAAGCAATTGCGTCCCATGATCGAGCAATTAAAACGCTAATGCTTGCAAGGACAAGCTGATGAGCCAGGCAATACCCAACCAACTGCCCCCTGTCACACTCGACGAAGCTCAGCAGCAGCGTTTGCGCAAGCTCTATGCCGAGATCCGTTGTCTGGTCTGCCAAAACCAAAGCCTCGCGGATTCAGCTGCTGATCTTGCCGTCGATCTGCGTCACGAAGTGCAAAGCCAGATTGCCAAGGGTTCGAGCGACGAACAGATTAAGCGATGGCTTGTTGAACGCTATGGCGACTTTGTGCTTTACAAACCCCAAATGCAGGCAAGTACCGCCATTTTGTGGGCAGGGCCATTTGTCAGCCTGGCGCTTGGCGGTCTAATTTGGAAACTTGTACAACGCCGAAGAAGTATCAATAGGGTACCGAACAGCGCCCTCTCAGCTGCCAGTGAGTTATCCGTCGGCGGGAACCTGAGGGGTGCTAGCGCAGCGGGAACCGCAGCACCGTCAGCTGACAGGTCAAAGCCAGAGGGTTTCGGGCATCGAGTATCCCAGGCCCCGGAAGTCAGCAACGCTGAGCGTGCAAACCAACTCAGACGTGCTAAACAATTACTTCTTTCAGATGACGATCAATGAGGCAGCTAAGTCATGAGTAAGCGCAAACACCTTGTGATGCCCAACGAACCTGGCAGGCGCCAGTATTTGTCAAAGCTTTCTGCGGGCGCCATAGGCTCGCTGATTGGTCTTACAGGTTGCGCAAGCCCACAACTCGCACTTGAATGGAACGACGATGCCATTAAGCCTGCGCTTGCAAGCAAAGTGATCGTGCTTGCCCAGCACCCTGACCTGGTGATTGCACGCGTTAGCGAGGACTTAATGAGCGAAGCAATCGGAAAACTTGGTATACATGCCGTAGCAGGATGGCGCCTTTTGCCCGATCGAAAGGGATCGCCTGATGAACAAACCCTCCAACTCGTGGTAAGGCAAGCGCAGGCGAGCCATGTGCTGTTGCTTCAAGCGATGCCTCCACAACAAAGCCGACAACTTGCGCCAGTAAATCATCCTGGTTTGGGTTATTGGGGACCTTACCGACGCTGGTACGGGGGCACGGTGTGGGCGCAAGTACCAGTCACCACGATCACGACCTCGGCGAGCCTTTATGATGCGGGCAACAATAAAATGCTCTGGGGCGCAAGCCACATGAGCAATCACGCCTACGGGCTTCGCCCCGAACTCGAAGCTATGGTCAACGCCTTCGTACAAGGCCTCCAGAGCCGCCAATGGTTACCAGGAGAAAAGCGCTAAATTAACAGGGCTGCACCTGTCTTGCTTTGAACAAGGTCCGCAGAAACATCGTCCGCACACTCAACGAGTTTCAGACCTTCTTGAGTGATATCGATAACCGCCAGGTCGGTGATGATGCGATTGACAACGCCAAGTCCCGTAAGCGGCAAGGTGCATTGTTCCAGAATTTTTATGTCTTCACCGCCGTCTTTGCGCTTGGCGGTGTGTTCCATTAAGACGAGCACTCGTCCGACCCCAGCAACCAGATCCATGGCACCGCCCATGCCCTTAACCATCTTGCCTGGAATCATCCAGTTCGCAAGATCTCCTCGGGCACTGACTTGCATCGCACCCAAGATCGCGAGATTGATTTTTCCGCCCCGAATCATTGCAAATGAGTCTGCCGAAGAAAAAATAGCAGAACCAGGCAGGGTCGTAACAGTTTGCTTGCCCGCATTAATCATATCGGGGTCAACCTCGCTTTCACGCGGAAAGGGACCAATACCCAAAAGACCATTCTCGCTTTGTAACCAGACCTCGATCCCTTGGGGTACGTGGTTAGCGACCAAAGTCGGCAAACCAATACCAAGGTTGACGTAAAAACCGTCTTGTAATTCTTGTGCTGCGCGCGCAGCCATTTCATCACGTGTCCAGGCCATCCTTGCCTCCTTGCGCTGATTAGTCCGGACGGATCGTCCGTTGCTCGATACGTTTTTCCGGCGATTGATTAAGTACGATCCGGTGCACGAAAATGCCAGGCAGGTGAATCTGGTCGGGGTCAAGCTCACCGGTTTCCACCAGATGCTCAACCTCGACGACCGTGATGCGACCAGCCATTGCAACATTGGGATTGAAGTTCCGAGCGGTACGCCTGAACATAAGGTTGCCAGCCCGATCCGCGGTGTCGGCCTTCACCAATGAAAGATCAGGAACGAGTGAGCGCTCAAGGATGTAGTCCTGACCGTCGAACTGCTTAATTTCCTTACCTTCGGCAACTAGTGTGCCAACACCGGTTCGCGTGTAAAAACCAGGAATCCCGGCACCACCTGCCCGCAACTTTTCAGCCAGTGTGCCCTGAGGGGTGAACTCAAGCTCGAGTTCGCCAGCAAGGTACTGACGTTCAAATTCTTTATTCTCACCAACATAGCTTGCGATCATTTTGCGTATTTGTCGGGTCGCAAGCAACTGCCCTAAGCCGAAACCATCGACGCCTGCATTGTTTGAAATCGCTGTAAGTTCGCGAACACTCAAGTCACGAATCGCTGCAATCAATGCTTCTGGTATGCCGCAAAGGCCAAAGCCGCCAACGGCAATCATTTGTCCATCTCGCGCGATACCTTCGAGTGCCGCTTTAGCGTTGGGATAGAGCTTATTCATGAAAAAACTCCAACAGGTAATCGCTAATTGTAGCCCGCCATGGGAGAAGCAGCAGCCAACGCTGTGCCTTTGGGTCAGTTTGAGCCTGTCGGGTTTACCGATGCCCAAGGGGCCATCAAGCCCCATCCGGCATTGGTCTGCACATGCCAAATCATACGCAGCACCCGATGCGCATCAGCCCTGGATCCCGAGAACTGCAAGCTGCGATGTGGGCCTTCAAACTGAAAGCAAGCAGACCGTTCATCTGCGGAAACATGAACTCGACGCAAAAGCCCCTCGGACTGGGGTGCGGCCTTCATCGCTGCAGGATGCTGTTCTCGTGCCCCGTCATCATCAAGCGGTGGACTGGTTTCCATCGCGAGTTCGTGTTCAATCCAAAGCTGCCTTTGTCTGGCCAGTTGATCGATTGACTGGTTCTTCCCATGGCCCTTCTCATCGCTTTTAAGCCGACCCCCCTCATCACGACCTTGCTGGCGCGCTTCGGAATGATTGACGTCTGCATTAGGGTGTTTAACGCCGCCTTGGTCCCTTTGAGCAGGCGGGGATGGTTCATTCTGTCCCATGAAGTTTGGCGGCATTTGAAGCGTTCGCCCAAGTAGATCCCATACCTGAGCGAGCAGCTGCTGTAAGACTCGACGGGTCAGCCAAAGTTGCACCGCGCCATCATGATCGGTGCCCAGACGTAGCCAAAGCCGATCCTCTGAGTCGCTGAAACCAACGGTAAGCGTTCGGGCCTCGAGCATAAACCCTGTTGTCTTCCCGGCATACCTGTTTTAAAAGGATCTTGAAGGTCGAGCGCGCTCAGCGCTCAAGCTTCGATTCGATCCGAGAAAGCATGCCTCGCAACTCCGACATTTCGTTATGCATCATTTGCACCTCGGACTGCAATCGCTGAGCCCGATCCTCTAGTTTTGCATTAGATGCACTCACTGAATTCAATCGCTCCAAAAGCGTGTTCACCATCATGCTTGATAGCTCGCCAGCTTTTACCAAAGGTTCAACATCCCGTCGAATCACCGAAACCGCTTCAACAATATGCTGCTCTTTAACAGACTCGGCGCGAGATTGTTCGACCTGAGAAGAGAGCACATCAAGCTTTGAGAAAGCATTTTCGAGCCCCTGGAGGCCCGCACGAATCCTCGTCACCTGATCTTCAACCTTACCGGAGCTAAGTCCGAGGGTTCGCAAGCGCTCCGATACGGTTTCGATCTCGTTGCTCCGTGCAAGCGGCCCAAACTCCCGACGCATCTCACTCATTGCCTGATCGAGGTGCCTTGGCCTAAGTGCTTCGGCGCGCATCGATTCACTCAAACCCATGACCGCATCGACACGTTGCAAGCTTTGATCGACCCGTTCGGTCAAGCGATCAGTGTGCGCGCGCAATTCGTTGAGTTGTGTGGCAGCCATATCGCTGGGCGGCACCAAGCGATCCTGCAAATCACCGATGGCTGTTCTTACCCGATCTTCAAGCGCACTAAGACCGGAATCCCGAACCACACCGTAGAGCTCGCGGCGAATGTCAGAAACGGCCTGCTCGATTGCTAGAGAGACAAGCGACTGAAGACGACCTTGCGCATCTTCGGTACGCTCAGCAAGCTTGTCTTGCTGGGACAACATGCCCATAACCCGATCGAGCACAGTGTCGAGGCCAGCGCCTAGACGCTCCTGCAGGGCGTTGACAAGATTGGTGACCCGCTCAAGTCCAATGTTTTGGTCACTGATTCGGGTGCGCAAGGTGTCAGTGCGGACGCTTTCCAAGGCAGCGGTCAGGTGGTCGAGCTTACCCATCGCTGCTTCGCTTCGCTCGCTGAGCTTCTCAGTGACCAGCGAAATGCCGAACAAGCGGCTGTTACCACTCTCGACCAAACCTGATAGCTCATCTTTCACCGAAACCAGCGCTGCACCCAACTGATCCTTGGACATGCCAAACTTCGCCGAGAGCCTGTCCTGAAGGGTCTGCAAGTCGATATTACGCGGCACGGACTCAAGCTCACGTCGGACATCAGCAACGACTTGCTCGATGTGGCGCGGACGCAGCATATCGGTGCGTAGTTGGTCAAGTAAAGGCTGCAAAGCCTCTAGCTGCATGAAGCCTCGTTCGCTGCGTGTAACGATTTGTTCGAGCGACTGATCAAATCGCTCAGTCAATGCATTGGTGAGCTGCTCCTGAAGTTGCCTGACGTCATTGAACTCGGCACTGAGACTGCGTTGGGCGTCCGCGTTGAGCTGACGAATCAGCTGCTCGGTTTTCTCTTGAAGGCTATTTTGTAAAGACTGGACCTGACTGTGGTTTTGGTCTTGTAACTGTTTGAGAATCGTGAAGTGCTGACGCTGTAGGCTCTGGATTTGCTCATGCAAATCCCGCTCGAGCAGCTCTGACTGTTGATGCTGGCTCTCTGCAAGACCAATCAAGGTCTCATGATTGCGACGGATTAGGGTTTGGGCCTGGTCAAACCATTGTTGTTGCGTGCGTTGGCCAACTTCGTGGTACTGGGTGAGCTGATCTCGCTGTTTTTCGAACAGCTGGTTTTGTAATTGGAGCAGCTTATTGTAGCGGTCCTGACCTGCATCGAGCATTTGCCGAAGCCCATCGCGCTGCGCTGTCGAAATGCTCTCCTGCCCGCCTTGCAACAAGTCCACGAGCTCGCGCTGGCGCTGCTTGCTCGTTTCTTCAAGTTGTACTTGATAACCAACCTGCAACTCTTTAAGTTGACCAATACTTTGGTTAATCAGATCAGCGCGTGCGAGCGGCGATGTCGCCTTCTCCAGATTCTGGATAAGCTGCGAGATGCTCAGACGCAGTAAGTCGTCTTGTTGCGCCGCCCGGTTCAGCAAATCCTCGCGCAAGAGGCTCTGCTGACGTATACCTTCTTCGATACGCTCGGCGATTTGCTGGCTGACGGTGATTTCAAGCACTTGCAAGCGCTGTAAATGCTGTTCAATCAGCGTCTGCAATGCGCCCGACATTTGCTGCAAACGACCGAGGTCAGTCGCAATCAGCTTGGTACTCTTTTCAGCGTAAGCCTGGGTGGCAAGCGGCTGGAAACGACCATCTAGTGATTCTAAGAAAGCATTAAAGTCAACGTTTTTAAGTGACTCTTGGTGCAATTGCTCGATGTAGGGTCCGAGCGTGTCGATCCGGGCAATCGACGACGCAAAGGTCTGAAAACTAGCCTGCAAGCGGACGATTTGATCCTCGAGTTGCTGGCTGCGACGAGTATCAGACTGGAGCTTCTCAGCGGTTTGGGCAAGTGACTGAATCTGTCCACCAAATCCCGCCACATCGCTCGCCAGGCGCTCAATTCGTCCGATCGATCGAGACAATGAAGTAAGTTGCTCAGAAGAGCGGCGAAATGCTAATGATGTTTTGGCTAACTCAACGAAATTCTCACGCATCGAAGCCTGGCCGCCTGTAATCTTCTCAATATGATTGAGAAAACTTTTGTCCAGACCCTCCAACGAGACCGAAAGCGACTGCATGAGCGTGGCCGTATGTTCTTGCAACTGGCTAAGAATCTCGGACAGTGAGCGCTGCTGCAAGACGCTAATTTCGCGCACTTCAGAGAGGCTGTGCGACAAGTTGGTTTGCAGGGCATCCCTGGTGTGCTGCAGGTCACTATTGATCTCTCGCGCAAGATTACCCATGTCAGAACGCAGC
>Ga0194130_10006801_pt1 | contig 13036 bp, 22 predicted proteins | sample TA2KigsurfametaG_FD_160084 | JGI IMG/M metagenome (GOLD analysis project Ga0194130, IMG submission 160084) | Freshwater microbial communities from Lake Tanganyika, Tanzania - TA2015050 Kigoma 12 surface | ecosystem: Environmental > Aquatic > Freshwater > Lake | place: Tanzania: Lake Tanganyika... | reverse complement strand
GCACACGCTCGCGCACACGCACAGGTGAGAGTGTGTACGCACACGCACGATACTTGCTCAACGCTTGACGCACACGCACGATACTTGCTCAACGCTTGACGCACACACACGCACACGCACACGCACGAAACTTATCTACCCCCTTATGGGCGACGCTCACACGCTCACAGACTGACGCTGATGACGCACACTCACGCTCACACGCTTACGCTGATGACGACACACACACACACAGACGCTGATGATGTACGCTCACGCTCACACCTTCTAAGCGATGACGAAACGAAACAAGTACGAACTCTCACGCACACGCTTGCGATGAAAATAAAAAACCCGAACGATGAAAATAAAAAACCCAAACAAATAAAACGACACACACACAAACACGCACACGCTCACACAGTAAAATAAAGTGAGACTTATCCTCAAACAACCCCCCAGAACGGAGCCCCGCGAAACTTTTTGTCGGCCACCACAGCAGGGGGCCAGCTGTACCACAAAAAATTGACTTCCAACTTTTTTATTTAAATTTATCCAATTTTCTTTTCTTCGTCCTTTTGTCTGCATCGTACATATCGCACGCAGTTTTCTCGAACTTCTTTTTGTATCTTTTATGCTCTCGAGGATGGCTACCCAAACAGCAAGGCATAACACCTTCGGTCAGCAACTCGACAAATGCTAGGTCCTCATATTTTTCAATTATATTTTTAGGCTGTTTATATAAATCACAATCAACATCAATTTTTGACATAAATTTAACTATAATGCATCTATGACAACTCAGTACATTTCATACAATGAATTCTTAGCCAGTGCCAGCATCAACTATGAAATGATAAAGAAAGCCGGTTCAATGCTCCGGTACGGTCAAGTTTATTTTGTAATGCTTAATGATTTACATCCTAAAATCGCCAGTAAAATTCTCAGCACGCCACTTGACCCTTTTTACCACGATAAAGCGTCTAGTGAGACCCACGCATTTGTGGAATCGCTATGGCCGGTAAAACCGAATCCATAATCCCAGATAGTTCTATGTTTATTTTTCTTTTTTAGTTGTTTTAATGATTTCTTCTATTTTGAAGAAACTCCCCTTTTGTAGCAATGAAGTGAGAAGTGAAGTCGAATCGATATTTTTTATATCATCATCATTTGATTTCTTTATTTTTATAATAAATGTTTCTACGCCATTATTATTGTTATCCATCATTAGGTCATTCCTCTTTCTCGTTGTCCCGTGGTGGGAATATTTTTGAAAATAGCGCGTCGACAATTTCACCATCCGTAATTTTGGATTGGACATCTATTGACGCATATTTTTCCAACATCAACTGGTTGATGCAGTGTTCGATTTTAAATAAATCAGCACTAGATTTCGAGCGAAATACAACCCATTCTTCGTTTCGTGCGCTAAACCACATACCGGAGCCGTGCAGGGTGGCTTTTGATTTTTTTTGTGGTTCGATTTTATCGTTGTACATAAATATAAATGTGTTTTTATTGTTCGGATAAATTTATCCAAACATTAAGCAATTTAAAAAAAAATTTTTAAGCTTGCTACAGTTTTCGTATTAAATGCCAACCTTTCCTTGATTGAAAATTACCCCCGGCCCATCCTCGGCGCGCCGCGCGGAGGCAATGTTGATTTGATTCAATAAGTTACCAAAAGCCATAATGATTTCGCTTTTCTTGCAGCCGATGAAGATTCCCGTATCTATTCGGTTGTTTATCATGTCATCAACTAATGATTCGAAAGCCAATTCCGGTGTTGAACCAAAACCCATATATTCTTCGCTGAGTACTCGCGTTATTTCATTTACCGCATTTATTTGACTTTTCATTTTGTTCTCCTTGTTATGATAATGAATAGCTTAAATCTTTACGGAACACACCCAGCCAATTATTTACGATATCGGCGTGTTGGGTGAGCACCGAAATACCGGTGCTAAAAAGGTTGCTTGTTGGGTCCACAACTATTGCTATCGGTACCGGGGGCTTGATTTCCCCCGACATTAAATTTTCCGCCCATTCGTTGAATGTGGTTTTTCTATCGGATGTTGAGTCGCCCCATGCGCCGGTTGTCCAGCCAGACAAAACACTGCTCCACCCATCTATTGTGGTTTCATGATGACCCCGGTATCCGCCGGTATCGACCCAAGTTCTATCAATGCTGTATCGGGGTTCTATTTCATCCCCGTATTCGTTGATTCGAACATGGTCTCCAATGAAGTATTTTTTGACTGATGTGTCATCGAGAATAAAAACCGTAGAAACCGATTCCTCATCACTTTGCCTACAGTCAACGCATAGGTAGGTGTTTTTTACGTGGCTCCAACCATAATCGCCATTTTCGTCAATTTCAGATTCGCAGTTGCAGCATTTAAGTAACATGTTTTCGCTCATTTTAATTTTAGTTCCTTTCTTGTTCAAAGTCTTGATTATTTTTCTTCATAATATTCAAAATCAACTGAACTGCGCCGTCGGTTTCCTCAAATTCCCCACCTTCGACCGCCGCATCGACCACAGACCGTTTTTTCTCAATAAGACCATATATTTCTTCATCGATTGTGTCAATCGTGAGGAGATAGGTCGCCGTAACCGAGCCCTTTTGTCCGATTCTGTGTAAGCGGGAGTAGGTTTGGTCGACGTCTGCTGGCGTCCATGGGAGCTCCACAAATAGGCATTCCTCTGCTGCTGTAAGCGTGTGCCCGGTTTTGGCTGCCTGTATCGATAAAACAATGACTGGGGCGTTTTTTACCGATTCCGTTTGAAAACGCCGCTTGTTTTCTTCCACTTCTTCGACCGACATACCACCCTGTATGCGAAGGTCGCCATATTTACGAGCGATTTCATCAACAATGTCGCGGTGGTGAGCAGCAACAACAACTTTTTTACCATTTTCAATTCTGGCATTTATCCACTCTTCCACTACTTCCATTTTTGCTTTGGCGGCCAATTTTCTCAGAACGGACAGCCTGACCAAATGCTCGTTTGCTTCTGCGCGAATCATTGCGGCGACAGCGGCCCCCCACATTGATTTTCCTTCTTTTTTGGCAATTTCGCGAGCTCGTTGGGCGATGTAAAGAATAATATCGTTTTCCGCATTTTTATATTCCCTCATCCAGTCAGAATCCCCATCGACCACAACTTTGCTATGAATTACCGGCGGAAGTTCCGAAAGCACTTGGTCTTTTGTGCGCCGAATATAACAAGAGCCGCGCAGCCTGTCGTTTAATTCATCCAAATGAGAATGTCCGCTTATATTCCAAACACCAAATGAATCCTGGTATGCGGCACAGTACCGACGATAGAAGCCCCATAGGCCGCCGAAATCTTTTAATCGACCCAAAATGTCAAGCTGACTTGCGTACTCATTTGGTCTGTTTGTCACCGGCGTACCGGTCAAACACAAAACAATACTGTCCTTAGGCGCGCTGTGCGCAATCTTTATTGCTGATTTGGTTCTTTGGGCAGCCGGAGTCTTACAGTAGTGGCTCTCGTCAAAAATATATGCTTTGTGATTCATCAATTGCTTTTGCCAATGGGCGATATTGCTGTAACCGACTACAACAACATCGTACGTCCCTGGGTCTGGAAAAGTTTTTCGATTGGTTACTGCGGCCACACGAAGACATGGAAGCCATTTATTCCATTCAGACACCCAGTTAAGCACCAGGCTTGGTGGACAAACCACAACAGCCGGGTACGAATCCGCGGCGTGCTCAAGGGTGGCCATCGCCTGTATTGTTTTACCCAGGCCCATCTCGTCGGCAATAAATGTCCTCATTGTTTTGGCTGCATAGACAACGCCCGCACGCTGATATGGGAGCAAATTGCCGGTCAATGAAGGTATTTCGAGTTCCGCATCTATGGAACGCGACGCTTCAATGAAATCATTCATTTTTGTAATAACCGAATCAGCAATCATCCGTACGTCTTGCTCGACTTCTATCTTGAAATTGTCCGCCCACTCAATAACGGACTGTATTGATGACTGTGGGGCACGCCATGAATAAAATTTTGAGTCCCACGACACGGCAGGGACTTGTTTTACGGCTTTTATAATCACCCGTTCGTAGGGGAAACGCATATAAATCATGTCATCTTGAAGAAAAACACGAGATTTCCCCGCCGATTTTTTTGGAACATCAAATTTCATCACATCAACGGATACCGCAAAATCATGGCGAAGGGCAAATTCTCTACCCTCACTCATTGACGTAAGCGGAAGTCTCCAGACACGAGAAAGCTTGTCCCATCTTGCTCCGGGTATTTGTTTTATCTCATTAACCTGAATTTGGTTAAACGGAAAATCTAAAACTATTTCATTTTTGTCTAAATATAAACGCATGAAATTCTATTAAGTTTGTTTGGATGGTAACTTATCGAATTCTATCCGAAAAATGGGATGCCATCTTGAAGCATTTATAACCACTTCAATTGTGGGGACCGAATCAGCAATCTTATTGTCGGTGTCCATTTTTAATTCTAAAACTTTATATTCGACACCAGAGGGGAGCGCGCGTTGTGTTTTCGCAACCAAGCGCGACCCCCTCTAGGTGCCTAATTAAACTTAAACCTGAACGGAATTCAGGTTACTGTTGCTTTGCCTCTTGGACGAAAGCCAAGAAACGAAGGATGAGAGACCGGGATTCATCATGTTCGCGGCATTCGGTGAGTAAGTGCCATAAACATTGAAGGTCCCATCTGATTGTTTCTCTTGACGAAGCGAGATTTGACTAAGGTCAAAACCGTATCGCTTTTGCCACTTCCATCGGAAGGTGTGCCAAGTCTCCGGCCTGTTGGTATTTTGTGAAAGAATGTGTTCGTGACGGGGAGTGGAAGAAATGAACTCCATGAACACTTTCTCTTCATGTGTCAGCGGATAAATTGCGGCATGGGCAAGAGACACTTTTGCGTGTTTCTTTGATGCGGATATTTTCCGTGTCTTTTTAGGGAGACGGATTGATTCGCCGCGATTTTGCTGTTTCGCTTTGCTTGGGCTGGCATCGCGAATCTTGACCGTGCCATTTTTGCTGGCGACCCTACCAAGTATGTCCATCTTTTTGCGAAGAGTTTCCATCCTGCGCTTGCCGTTGTCGTTCATTGGTCCACCCGTGTATCGGCAGAAGTGCTGAATTTTGCCGTTCTCCTTGCGGCGAATCATTTCGAAACAGCCACCGAGCTGATATAGGCCAATGTCTTGTCGTTTTTGGGTTCCGGTGTAAACAAGGAACCATTTGTTCGGATTTGAGGTCAAAGCAAGAATGACAATGTCTAGCTTGGAGAGCTTGACTGCATTATCGCCGGTGAAATCCTCATCGCCATTCTCGACTTCGCGTGGAACGATGATGCCGGACTCTGTGATGGCTTTTGAGATTGCATCAAGTGATGCATTACTCAATTTGCTCATCTGCTTATTGGAGCGAAGGATATTACTCAGCTCCTTGTTTTGGGTGGTTGACTTACTCTTCATTGGTAGGTTCTCCAATTTCTTTGTCTATGTGGTGTAGTTATTGCCTTTTAGGGGCACCTCGAATACTAGACAACCCGTCAATAGAAAAACAACCTTTTTCAATAATTATTTTTTTTGGCAATTACCTTGCCTTTTTGGGGGGTTTCCACTAGGGTTGGGGATGGGCCTACCAAAGGCCAACCCCCTGGGGTGGGCCCACAGAGAATAGGGAACTAATTCAAACCAAAGGACCACAAAACATGCCAACAAAGAAGAAATCAGCCAAAAAGGCACCAGCAAAAAAGAAATCAGTCAAAAAGAAAACACAAACCAAGAAAAAGGCACCAGCGAAGAAAAAGTCAGTCAAAAAGGCTCCGGCAAAAAAGAAAGCACCAGCCAAGAAAAAAGCTGTCGCTTCTAAGGCCCCTCGCCTTATCGCCCAAGTTTTTGGAGACACCAATTCAGTTGTTTGAATGAAAAAATCAAAGAAACTTTCATTCGATGAGTGGATGAAAATAGGCATTAAAAATGATTGGTGTGGACCACCAGTATGTTATGTACACGACGGTCTCCCTCTTTCGGAGGCGGAAATGGACCTTTTAGAGCAGGAAGACCCGTGTATACATATAATTCGTCTATACAGCGACATGGAGCAGAAAAAAAGCATTGAGGATGCACATTCGCCATCACTGTGGCGGAATATATTTTAAAAAACTAGACCGCGATTAGCGGCAGCACTTAGTTCTTCCTGTTTTCCGAGGACGATGAGGCGTATTGACGTTTTCGGCCTGCAGCAAGATTCTTGTGAATGTTGCCCCCGGTTGCTCTTCTGGTTGTGTTTCTTTTTTCTTTTTTCCCATAAGTAAAGCCTGTATATCTATTGTGCCACAAAAATACCAAATTCACTAGAACAGGGCATCCTGAATAGATTCGATATTTTCTTTATCACAACAAACGCTGTGTTTGTAGTCGTGGAGTTCTTCTATAACCCTAGAAATTGATGTTCCTTTTGCTTTTAACCAAACTACGGCTTTTCTTTCAATCGTCGTATTGTTAAGGTCAATTGGAAGGCCGCAAACCTTACATTTATATAGCGGTGGGAGGTTTTGTGACATATCTAAAACCTACCAATAACCAAGCGGACATTCCGCTCCAATGAGTTTGGTTTTTATATTCATAAAACATCCACATTCGGCGCATTGATTTGAAGCTTTTATGAATTTGGGGCATTTTTTGCAAATATTAAAACGTTCGGTCGAAAGTTGTATATCAACATAATTTTTTCGTCTCAAAATATGCCAGGGGCGTGCTTTTCTAGTCATTGTCTTTACCGATTCGCACTCTTTTGCGACCGACAATCTTCATGCCTGCGTAAAAAATAACAAGAAGGCTAATGTAGAAATAATCTGCTGCGACCATACCGTGAACTTAGTTTTTAAATTACTAATATTCTATATGAAACTACATTTTGTGGTCATATACGGTCTCAACGACCGGCATAAGGTTTTCCGATGAATTATTGAACAGGCAGGGTTCGGATGCGGCTATCGCCCGAACCAAATCGCCGATTTGGACGTTTTTGCTCGACTTGGGCTTTATAACGCGACCCGTCTCCAGCGTTTCTTTATCTAAAAGCTTGGACATATTTATGTGGAACATTAGTGAATCCGCACCTACGCTCATGTTAGTTATCCTCCAGATTGACGATTGCGTTGATGATTTTTTTGAGACGGATAATCTCATTTTTTAGCCTATAAACCTCGTTGCCGTCGACCTGGCCGAAATCGACCTTCCTACCAGACCACAATTTGTCGGCGGAATTTCGTGGGAAAAAGTACTTCGAGGTCTGGTTTCTTTTAATTCTATAGACACCCTCGATTTGTTTGTTATGAATCGCCCGTCTGACGGTGTCCATTGAGACGTCATACTCCGTGACCGCCTGGGTGATTGAAATATCTGACGCGTTCTTGGGTTCAAAAAGAACCTCGTAATCACCCTCCACCATCAGCATGAGTTCGTCCTCTTTTCTTTTATCGTGGACCGTCCCGTCAGCATACAGGGCCCCATCTTGGGGCATTACCCCTAATTTGTCTCTTTTAAGAAGATTGCACTTTGTGCAGGATTTAACTAAATTGGATAAGTCTTTGTTGCCACCGGCGTATTTTGAGCGCGGTATGACATGGTCGGTATGCCATTTGTTGCCATCCGGGTCGCCAGAATCCGACCCCACCCTCAAGCAGTAGGAGCATATTTGGACGGGTTTTAATGTTTTCAGCATAAATTTTTTATTTACATGATTACTTACTTTATTGCGGGTAAATGGTTATTTTGTCGACAATCAAATATTTTCCGTAGTGCAATGTATTGGCCGCATATTCCGGGTTTAAAGTCTTGAGCCATCCGCCGATGGATTTCATCAATACACCAGGCTGTCCTGTCGCTTCACAAGTGCGTGCGGCTATTGCCTCGTATTTGGATATGACTTCATACATTTGGTCTCTTTGTTCTTTGGTCGTGTCGTCGCATGGTGTCATGTAATAGCGCAATCCACCAAACTTTTCTTTTATTTGCAGAATCTGGTAGTTGGGGTCGATTGCTCTTAGTTCTTTGTCGCAATCAACAACAATTTGATACCAGCCCTCATCTACCTGTATGTATTTACCGAAGGCCGGCGATATTTTCTTTTTGAGCTCTTCTACCGCCAACTGGAGTTCGTTCATTTCTAAAGTTTACCCTCAAACTCGTCGCCAATCCTGACCCGCACCAGCCTGTACATATGCCGCTCGAGCCAACCAATTCTGTCCCTAAGGGGTTTGTCGTTTTTTTCAAGCCGCTCAATCCTGTTTTTCAAATCACGCGTCATAAAAAGCACTAGAAAAAAGTCGGCGACCAGACCCATAAAGAGGCCGATAGTAAACCAGATTACGTTTTCCATTGCATCCCCGTCCTTAGTCGCTTAATTTTATAAGAATCAAAATTTGGAGACACAACACGGCCACGGGAATCACGGTTCTGATGAATTCCATTGTATGGTTGTATTCATCAAGTTTTCGCTCGAACCGATTTCGATTTTTGTGGTGTTGGTTAAATGCCGGCATATTTTTTTTATCAGCCCTTAAAAAACACGCTAAAAGCCCCAAGAAAAACCAAAAATCCCAAAATCGCCAAGAATTGAATTGTCTGTTTGTAGAAACGCAGTTTTGCAAACATTTATTTACCTTTTTTTTGTTTATTGAAATATTTGTTCAACTCGTCTCCATCGATGACGACATCAACAAGTGATTTTTCAATTTCAAGTAGCATATTGATAACATACTTGATTGGAAGTGTCCGTCTATTTTCATTTACGGTTAGATGTAGCAAATTACCAATTGATTTATCGAGAAGGCTACGGACGTCTATCTCGTTGTTTTGTTCCATAAAAATGATGGGGGGTTTAGTTCCCAGCTATTACTTACGGGTTTGTTTTTGTTTTTTGCCCGGTATTTCGACAATTAAAGTAAGAGCAGAAAATTCGGCATCATAAATTTCATTATATTCATCTATGTGACGACTTTTCAAAACAAGATGTGCCCGACGGCGCGCTTCTTGACGAGCCATATTGGTTTGTTGTGCTTTTTCTTTCTGTTCCGGGGTGTGTCGCGGACGACCCCTACCCATACCTTTTTCTTTGAGCTTTCCATATTCGGAGTCTGACATTTTTATTTCTCCTTTTTTCATAGATGGTTTATTGTTGCTATTGCACTTACACTATTACACTAAGTGATGTAAATAGAAATAGCAACATATTTTTGAAAATTAACATCTGTTTTCTGCTCTCCGACAAGAATTAAACACATGTTAAATTTTTGTCTTAAAGCAATGTCAGAACGGCTCGGACATGTCCTCGTCGGTTGAACGGGCAGAAGCTGCGGCTAATGGCTTATTTCGGCGTGGCGACTGCTGTTGGCGTGGCGCAGTATTTGCCATGCCCTGCTGTTGGCCATTGTTGGCATTTACCTGACGCCGCTGAATTGTCTCTAGTGATTTTGTCGCTATTCCAATTTCTTCGGCAACAAGTTCGGTTATGGAGCGCTTATTTCCATCCTTGTCTTCGTAGGAACGTTGCTCAAGACGGCCAAAAACAATCACTCCAATACCCTTTTCCAGTGTTCGCGCTGCATGTTCGGCGAGATAACGCCATGCGACCACGTTGTGAAAGCTGGTTTTTTCTTGTTTGTTGTCGTTTTGGTCGTACCAAATGTGATTCACCGCAACAGAAAACGCAAGCCGAGCTTGCCCGTTTTGCGTAAAGGTGAGTTCCGGGTCTGCTGTGATATTTCCAATTACTGTTACCGGTGCTAAATTCATAAAATTTCTCCTATCGGGTTTGATTCTTTGTTACACCATAGTCGAAGGGGTGATAGTGTGTCAACATGTCCAATAAAATTATAATAAATCAAATGACAATAATTATTAAAGAACTCGTAAATGAAATCTGGACACATGAAAACAAGGAAGCCCAAGAAGATTTTGCTTCGTTCCTATCCGCCGGGATTATCGAGACAATGGAAATAGAAGAAATAGCGAAATCGAAGACGAGAAAGTCTTCTCTTGTCGCCATCAACCTTATCCCCGTGGAAGAGGTTTGGGAACTTACGGACGGAGAAATAAATTAAAAATCCCAATATTTATTGGGTTTTAGGCGTGTTGCTTGACCGGTTGTCAAATTGTTATAATTTAGGAACCCCCAGGCGGGGGCTTTTACAGAAAGAAAAGCAATAATCGGGATTAATTACTAAACCCGAGTCCTATCCGCCAAACACAGGAGAAAAATTTGAGCCAGGTCATAGCTGGATGGGGAGTTTCTTTGCTCCTTTTTATCGTCGGAGTAGGAATTCCGTCTAATAAAACATTCCCACAAGAAAAGCCTTTCCCTCCAAAAAATCAAATCAACCTAGTTCAAGCATCGGTCGTGAAAGCTATTGACAAAGCCGAATTAGAGGCAGTTGACCGAGCTCGAAAAATTACATTTAGATGGGGGGATGTATCGTGGCTGCCCGAACTGGCCACCATGGCTGGGTGGCCCGAAAGCACGCACGGCAAACTTGCCGAAATCGTCTTACGAGAATCTGGGGGGTGTCCAAACCGCCGTGGCGGAGACGCGGTGGATAAAAAATGCAATATAACGCACGTAACGGAATGGAATCACCGTTCAGACACAGGACTATTGCAGATAAATGGCGTCAATTACGATATAAGTCGGAATAAATGGGCTATTGCTTGTCGAAAAATGAATATATGCACACAGGAGCCGCTACTTGACCCGCTTACAAATCTTCGAGTTGGCTACCTGCTTTACCAGGAAGCCAAATGGGCGCCGTGGGACCCGTGTGCGTGGGGGGATGAGTGGGCCCATCGCTGCGAAAAAAACAAAAAACCCAAACCCTGACAAATGTGGCCTGTATAGGCTTGGGGTATGAAAAATTCATCTTTCGATATATCGGGAAGGGTGTTTAATTTTCAAGACGACCTCGAGTATGGACGGCAAGGGGAAAATCTTGTTGCTGGGTTTTTGGATGCTCTTTCCGATGGGAATTTTGAGGTAAAAAGTGACAGGTATAGAAACGGAAGAATGGTTGTCGAAACCAATCAAAACCCAAAAGCGATAATTGGTGATGATGGCGCACCGCTTTGGGTGCCAAGCGGAATCAATGTGACCACCGCATCATGGTGGGTTTATATATTTTCGCCGGATGGAGCGTTTGTCGTTGTTTCGGTATCTCGCTTAAAAAAATATCTTATTAAAAATAAAAATATGTTCAATGAATCAACAAAAATCAACTTTGGTGGAGCCGATAATCCGGCCCGGGGATTTCTTTTATATCCCGACAATGTCCAGGATTTGATGACAAACAGCCGATACGATATATTTTTATTATGACAATCGAACTCACTAGCGATACATTTGACGAGTTTATAAATTCATCGAATTTGCCCGTGGTCATTGATTTTTGGGCACCATGGTGCGGACCCTGCAAGACAATCGGACCAATCATTGACAATATGTCACAACAGGATGACAGGATTGTCAATTTCGCAAAAGTTGACGTTGACCAATTCCCCGAAATGAGCTTCAAGTATAATTTCAAATCAATACCGGCTCTTTTTTTGTTCAAAAATGGGCAGGTTGTCGGAAAACTTTCCCCTAGGGGGTTTTCTCAGGAATCAATAACCGAAAGCATACGCACCGTTTTGGCTGACCAAGAGTCGTAATTTTTTATCTTTTGGTTTGCGGGCCGGTAGCTCAGTGGTTAGAGCAACACTCTTATAAGGTGTAGGCCGCGGGTTCAATCCCCGCCCGGCCCACTCTTTTTTTGTTTTTTTTCCACCATTATTCGTTTGAGATAGGTTTTCGCCCACTCATGCTGCTCTTCGTCGCTTAATTCGAAAAAACCATCCGGGATGCTGGAAACAGTAAATTGCATTTTTTCTTTATCTTTTTTCATCTTCCTCATCCCATCCATCATTTAAGGTATCTTTTTTTTCGCGATATTTTTTCATCGTATGTTCCAATATGGCATCAAGGTCCATCCGTGATTCTATGCCGTTCTGCCTGTCCATACCATCAATACCGAAGAATGTGGCCATTTCGGATGCCGTTCCACCTATGCCAAGTCTGGTCATTTAGTTGTCCGTTTCTTTCTTTCTTCGTTGGGTTTTTTTATGGACTTTTTTACCCTTTTTTGTATCAAAAAATTCAAGCTCGAGCCATTCATCAAAATCTTCATAGGCGCCCGGAGTGTCCCGGATGTATCTTTCGTACTCTTTCAGTAGTTCGACATATTCATCGTCGTCTTCATTAAATTGCCTACCCATAATTGCCTATCCCTTGCCGGAACCCCTGACTCTTCTTCCGGCTTTTCTTGCGGCTGTCGTATTGGCAACAAACTGGTTGCCCGCCCTACTGCCAAGTATTTTCTTTTTATTAGTGGCTGCGCGTTGAGCAGGGGTCAATTTTGACCAAGCTTTTGCTGGGAGATATCTTCTCATCCCGCCAGGCCTATTTGCTGGTTTACCATCACTCGTTGTCCATTTTTCGCGTGTCCATTTAGCCAGGGAGCGTTGGCTTTTCTTTTTCTTACCCCGGTAACCCCCACCAGCTTTTCTGTACTCAAGGGCAACCAATTGTGCTTTTCTCGCTGACCATTGTCCCGGCCTGCCACCCTTGGAGCCAGCCATAATTCGATTTTTGATTGATTCTCTTAATTTCGGTTTCGTATAACTCATGGCTGCAGTTTTTTCAAGAATTGGAGATGCATTATCGACAAACGAATTGATTGATGCCTCAACCCATGCTGCACAAAATTCAGAATTTTTAAATACTCTACTCATCGCTTTTTTGGGCTTCCCTTGCTGCGGCCAGATTAAGCGCCTCGTCAAAATCACGTTTTATGGTTGACGGCAAAGAGGTAAACCAATTGTATGTTTTTATGTTTTCAATTGTTTCTTTTGGTAATTTGGATACGGAGCTGTGTATGTTTAAAAACCTCAGTACATCCTGAATATCATTGACTTTGCCCATATCGAGAGCGCCGCGTTTAA
>Ga0194130_10006798_pt1 | contig 13040 bp, 10 predicted proteins | sample TA2KigsurfametaG_FD_160084 | JGI IMG/M metagenome (GOLD analysis project Ga0194130, IMG submission 160084) | Freshwater microbial communities from Lake Tanganyika, Tanzania - TA2015050 Kigoma 12 surface | ecosystem: Environmental > Aquatic > Freshwater > Lake | place: Tanzania: Lake Tanganyika... | reverse complement strand
CTTCGGGATCGGCACTCATGCGATAAACCTTTGCGGCCGGAGGCCGCGACTGCAGCGGCATGGAGCCGCACGGTGTTCCCTTACGCCTTGCCCACGCGATTCCAGTTCAGGCTGAACCAAGACACTTGATCAGCTGCGTACGCCGCTGCGATGCTGACGACGCTTCATGAAGCCGGAGTTCGGATGCTCCGGTCCCTATTCACCCCTGACCGCACGACGTGCAGCTGAGATCGACATGAGACTTCCGACAACACGAGCCACTCAAGCGGCCGATGCGGCGCCGGGCGGACAAGTTGTGCGCCGACTCTCCATGCCGAAATGGCAGTGCGGCGCGCTTCGCACTCGCTTGTTTCAGGCCTAGTGGGAGTCTACCCGGCGGGCGGCAGCAGGCACATCACGGCATGGGATTTCGATCGCTTCGCTCGTGCGTCGACGCGCTGCGTGCCGCCGGGCAGGCCGTGGTGGTCGACCATCCCGTCGACCCGCATCTGGAGATCGCCGAGATCCAGCGGCGCCTGTTCCGGGCGGGCGGCCCCGCCGTGCTGTTCACGAAGCCGCGGGGCAGCGACTTTCCCGTGCTCGTGAACCTCTACGGCACACAGAAGCGCATCGAGATGATCTTCGCCGACACGCTCGACCGCGTGCGCCGGCTCGTGGAGCTCAAGCTCGACCCGACGGCGGCCCTGCGAAACCCGGCCCGCTACTGGCGCAGCCCGTTCGACGCGGTCACGACCCTGCCGAAGCGGGTCCGCACCGGGCCGGCCGTCACCCGGACGGTCCCGCTCTCCAGGCTGCCGCAGGTCGTCTGCTGGCCGGGCGACGGCGGGGCCTTCATCACGCTGCCGGCGGTCTACACGGAGCATCCCGACCAGCCCGGCACGCGGCACTCGAACCTGGGCATGTACCGCGTGCAGCTCGGAGGCAACGCCTACACGGCCGACCGCGAGGCGGGCCTGCACTACCAGATCCACCGCGGCATCGGCGTGCACCACGCGGCCGCCCTCGCCCGCGGCGTGCCGCTGAAGGTGTCGATCTTCGTGGGGGGCTCGCCGGCCCTCGCGGTGGCGGCGGTGATGCCACTCCCCGAAGGCCTGTCGGAGCTCACCTTTGCCGGCGCCCTCGCCGGCCACCGCATCCCCATGCTGCCTCGGCGGGACCGGCCGGCGATCTACGCCGACGCCGACTTCGTGATCGAGGGCACCGTGGTGCCCGGCGCCACCAAGCCCGAGGGCCCGTTCGGCGACCACCTCGGCTACTACGCCCGCCGGCACGAGTTCCCCGTGCTCCAGGTCGAGCACGTCTGGCATCGCGACGGCGCCGTCTGGCCGATCACCGTCGTCGGCCGGCCGCCCCAGGAAGACACGCTCTTCGGCTGGCTCGTCCACGAGCTCACCGGCCCGGTGATCCCGACGGTGCTGCCCGGCGTGTCGAGCGTGCACGCCGTCGACGCCTCGGGCGTCCACCCGCTGCTCCTGGCGGTCGGCAGCGAGCGCTACCTGCCGTGGAAGGCGTCGGATCGGCCCGCCGAACTGCTGACCCAGGCCGCGGCGATCCTCGGGCAGGGGCAGCTGTCGCTCGCCAAGTACCTGTTCATCGTCGCTGGCGGGGAGGCCCCGGGTCTCGACGCCCACGACATCGTCCCCTTCCTCGCCCACCTCCTCGCCCGCGTCGACTGGAGCCGTGACTGCCACTTCCACACGGAGACCACGATCGACACGCTCGACTACTCCGGAGGCGGATGGAACGCCGGCTCGAAGCTGGTCGTGGCCGCCCGCGGACCGGAGCGGCGCCGGCTCCCCGTCGACCTTCCCGGTTCGATTCCGCTGCCGCCCGGCTTCGCGAACCCGCGGCTGTGCCTGCCCGGAGTCGTCGCCGTGGAAGGGCCGCGAATCTCCCCCGCCCCGCGGCTCGATGCGGACAGCGATGCCGCGATCTGGGAGGCGGCCCGCACGAGCCCCTGGTCCGCCGATCTCGCGCGGCTCACCGCCGCAATCGACGCCGAGCATCCGCTGCGCGGGTTCCCGCTCGTGGTCGTCGTCGACGACTCGGCGTTCGCGGCCGCGGCGCAAGCCAACTTTCTGTGGGTCACCTTCACCCGGTCGAATCCGGCCGCCGACGTGCATGGCGTCGAGGCGTTCACCCGGCAGAAGCACTGGGGCTGCCTCGGGCCGCTGGTGATCGACGCCCGGCTCAAGCCGCATCATGCGCCCCCCGTGGAGGAGGATGCCGCGGTCACGGCGGCCGTCGACGCGCTCTGCCGGCGGGGCGGCCCGCTGGCCGAGCTGGGCCTCTGAACGGCGGGCTCAGGCGGAGATCGAGGCGATCCGGACCTTGGTCGAAATCGCCCGATGGCCGGTGCGGCGGCGGTAGTTCTTCCGGCGGGCGAACTTCTGGACGTAGATCTTGTCCCCCTGCACGAGGCCGACGACCTCCGCCTTGACCTTGGCCCCCTTCACCTTCGGCTTGCCGAGGGTGAACTGCCCTCCCTTGCTCACGGCGAGCACCTCGTCGAACACCACCTCGCTGCCCGCGGGCAGGTGCCGGAAGTCGATCTCGAGTTCCTGGCCCTCCGTCACGCGGTACTGCCGGCCGCCGTCGACGACGATGGCGTATTCGTGGGCAGCGGCCTGCTGGCCGGGGGCGGAAGCGGCGGCGGAAGTCTTGGCCATGGGTCGGATCCCTGGTCGGTCGTGAGGAATGCTGCGAGCCCTGTACAATATCGTGGCCCCCAGGGAGGGTCGAGAGCCCCGATTTCCGGCCGCGAATCCGGGCTGGCGGACCCGAGACCAGGATCCGCGACATGCTCTTCCCCCCCTGCTCCGCATGTGCCGCGGGTCGCCGCAGACCGCGTCGCTCCGCTCTACCGCCGGCTTCGCTGGCAGGTGTTCGCCGGCATCTTCGTCGGCTACGCCGGCTACTACCTCGTCCGCAAGAACTTCTCCCTGGCGGTGCCCTACCTGGTGGAGCAGGGTTTCTCCAAGGGGGATCTCGGCTTCGCGATGTCGGGCGTGGCCATCGCCTACGGCCTCTCGAAGTTCCTGATGGGGGTGGTTTCCGACCGCTCGAATCCCCGGTTCTTCCTGCCCTCCGGCCTGCTGCCGTCCGCGGCCCTGACGCTCGTGATGGGGCTCGTGCCCGGAGCGCTCTCCTCGATCGCCGTGATGTTCGCCCTGCAGCTGGCCAACGGCTGGGTGCAGGGCATGGGCTGGCCGCCGAGCGGCCGCACCATGGTCCACTGGTGGTCGCAGCAGGAGCGGGGCACGGTGGTGTCGGCCTGGAACATCGCCCACAACGTCGGCGGCGGGTTGATCGGCCCACTGTTTCTGCTCGGCATGCACCTGTTCGGCGACTGGCGGTCCGCCTTCTACGTGCCGGCGGCCGTCGCGATCGCCGTGTCGCTGTTCGCCCTGGTCACGATGCGCGACACGCCGCAGTCGTGCGGCCTGCCGCCGGTCGAGGAGTGGCGGAACGACTATCCGCCCGACTACGACGGCTCCCACGAGCAGGAGCTGTCCACGAAGCAGATCTTCCTCGAGCACATCCTGCCCAACCGGATGCTGTGGGTGATCGCCCTGGCCAACGTGTTCGTCTACTTTCTCCGCTACGGCGTCCTCGACTGGGCGCCCGCCTATCTCAAGGAGGCCAAGGGCTTCAGCGTCGACAAGTCGTCGTGGGCCTACTTCCTCTACGAGTGGGCCGGCATCCCGGGCACGCTGCTGTGCGGCTGGATCTCCGGCCGGCTGTTCCGCGGGAGCCGCGGGGCGACCGGGGTGGTCTTCATGCTGCTGGTCGCAGGCGCGCTTGTCGTCTACTGGCTGAACCCGCCGGGCCGGCCGGGGATCGACATGGCGGCCCTGGTGGCGATCGGCTTTCTGATCTACGGGCCGGTGATGCTGATCGGGCTGCATGCCCTGGAACTGGCGCCGAAGAAGGCGGCCGGCACGGCCGCGGGATTCACCGGCCTGTTCGGCTACCTCGGCGGCTCGGTGGCGGCGAGCATCGTCCTCGGCCACACCGTCGACCGCTACGGCTGGGACGGCGGCTTCGTGCTCCTGGTCGGGGCGGCCCTGGCCGCCGTCGTCCTGCTGGCGATCAGCGCCGTCGGCGCTCGTCCGCGGCGAACCGTGGCCTGACGCCGGAGACCGCCTGGTGACCCCTCCTCCCGCCGTCGCCGCAGACCGCACCACGCTCCTGGCCAGGGCCAGCGCCGGCGAGCCCTTCGACCTGATCGTCGTGGGCGGCGGGGCCACCGGGCTGGGCACGGCCCTCGACGCGGCCGCCCGCGGCTTCGCCACCCTGCTCGTCGAGGCCGAGGATTTCGCCAAGGGCACGTCGAGCCGGGCGACGAAGCTCGTGCACGGTGGTGTCCGCTACCTCGCGCAGGGCAACGTGGCGCTCGTCCGCGAGGCGCTGCGGGAGCGGAAGCTGTTTCTCGACAACGCGCCGCACCTCGCCCAGCCGCTGGCGTTCCTCGTGCCCGCCTACGGGCTCTCCGGCCGGCTGGTCGACCTCCCCTTCTACGGTGCCGGGCTGGCGATCTACGAGGCGCTCTCCGGGTCGGAGCGGCTCGGCCGCGTCGGGCTGCTCGGCCGCCGCGCGGCGCTCGCGGCCGCTCCGGGCCTCGAGCCCGCGGGGCTCGCCGGCGCGATCCGCTACTGGGATGGCCAGTTCGACGACGCCCGCTTCGCCGTGGCCCTGGCCCGCACGGCGATCCGGCAGGGCGCCTGCGTGCTCAACCACTGCCGGGTCGAGCGGCTGCTGATCGAGCAGGGCGGGGTCGTGGGCGTGGGCATCGAGGACCGCGAGACGGGCGGCCGCTTCGACGTCCGGGGCCGCTGCGTGGTCAACGCGACCGGCGTGTGGGTCGACGCCCTCCGCCAGCTGGACGAGCCGGGGGCGGCAGACCTCGTCGCCCCGAGCCAGGGCGTGCACCTCGTGGTCGACCGCGACCACTTCCCTTCCCCGGCCGCGATGCTCGTGCCGAAGACGGCCGACGGCCGCGTGCTGTTCGCGGTGCCCTGGCTCGGCAAGGTGATCCTGGGCACGACCGACACCCCGCAGACCGAGATCCCGCTCGAGCCCCGGCCGCTCGCCGAGGAGATCGACTTCATCCTCGCCGAGGCCCGGCGACGGCTGGCCGCACCGCTGACCCGCTCCGCCATCCGCTCGGCGTGGGCCGGCCTGCGGCCGCTGGTCAAGCCGGCCGGCGGCGGCACCAGCACCCAGCGGATCTCCCGCGAGCACACGATCGAGATCTCGCCGCACGGCCTGGTGACCGTCACCGGGGGCAAGTGGACCACCTACCGGGCGATGGCCGAAGGCGTGCTGGCCGCGTGCTTCGCCCAGGGCCTGCTCCCGCCGCGGCCCGCCGGCGTCACCCGTCACCTGCGGCTCTGCGGCGCTCCCGCGGCCGGCGCGGCCACCGTGCCGCTCGCCGACCCGCCGGGGCCGCACCTCTACGGCGCCGAGGCCCCGCTGCTGGCCGCGCTGCCCGGCGCCGACCGGCTGCTCCTGCCCGGCTTCAGCGAGGCGATGGTGCGGTTCGCCGCACGCCACGAGCTGGCCCGCACGGTCGAAGACGTGCTCGCCCGGCGCTCGCGGTGGCTGTTCCTCGACGCGGCCGGTGCCGCCAGCGCCGCCACCCCGGTGGCGGAGATCCTCCGCGAGGAGCTCGGCGGCGGCTTCGACGCGGCCGCCTCCGCGGCCGGCTTCATCCGGCTCGCGGAGTCGTATCGCGTGGCGACCTGAGCGGCGGCCGACGGCCGCTCAGGGAAACCGCACGCTCCGGCCGGCGGAGTCCCAGGCGTCGAACACCAGGTGCTCCGGCGACACGCCGTCCTTCCCCACCACGTGGAGCTGGATGTGCGTGCGATCCTCGAACTGGGCCATCTCCCGGCGCTTGCGGTTGTTGATCCACGTCGCCACCTCGTCGTGCACGGTGACGTTGAGCCGGGTCACGTCGTCCCTGCTCTCCGAGAGGTGCAGCGTGCGCATCACCTCGATCGCCATGCTCTCCGCCGTCTTCACGGTGCCCGTGCCGTTGCAGGTGGGGCAGTCGCGAAAGATGCTCTTCCGCAGCGAAGGCCGGATCCGCTGCCGCGTCATCTCCACCAGGCCGAAGGGGCTCGTCCGCAGGATCTTCGTGCGGGCCCGGTCCCGCTTCATCGCCTCGTGCAGCGCCTTCTCGACGCTGCGGCGGTATTTCTCCTTCCGCATGTCGATGAAGTCGTTGACGATCACGCCGCCGAGGTCGCGGAGCCGGAGCTGCCGGGCGATCTCCTTGGCCGCGATCAGGTTCATCTGGTAGGCGTTCTCCTCGGCGCTCTTCTCGGTGCGGAAGGAGCCCGAGTTGACGTCGATGGCCACCAGGGCCTCGGTCTGGTCGATGACGATCGACCCGCCCCCCTTGAGCGGCACCTTCCGCTGGTACATCTTGCCGATCTCCTCCTCCAGGCCGTAGCGGTGGAAGAGCGGCTCCTTGCCCTCGTAGAGCTGCAGCCGCGGGGCGTACTTCGGCATCACGAGCTCGAGAAACTCCTTGGCCCGCTCGTAGGCGGCCGGCTCGTCGATCAGGATCCGCCCCACGTCCTCCGTGAACATGTCACGGATCGTGCGGATGATCATGTCGCTTTCCTGGTAGATGTCGATCGGCGCCGAATACTTCCGCATCCGCCGCACGATGCTCTTCCAGAGCCGCAGGAGATAGGCCATGTCGCGGGCCATCTCCGACTTCGTCCGCTCCGTGCCGGCCGTGCGGACCACGAATCCCACGCCCTTCGGGGGCTTGAGGTCGAGCATGATGTCGCGGAGCACGCGGCGGTCGCGCTCGTCGTCGATCTTCTTGGAGATGCCGACGCGGCCCAGCGGCGGCATGAGCACGAGGTACCGCCCGGGGATCGAGATGTAGGTGGAGAGCGTCGGCCCCTTGGTCCCGAAGCCCTCCTTGATCACCTGCACCAGCACCTCGTCGCCGCGGCGGAGCACGTCCTGGATCGGCGGCTTCACCCGCGGGCGGTCGCCGATCCGGGGCCTGCGGCGGGCCCGCTGCGCGTCGTCGCCGCCGGCCTCGGCCGACTTGCCGGACGGGTCGACGAGGTCGAACGCCTTGTCCGGATCGAGGCCGCCCTGCCGGTAGTACTGCGGCTCGACGTCGCTGATGTGCAGGAAGCCGTTGCGGCCGACGCCGAAGTCGACGAACGCGGCCTGGATCGAGGGCTCGATGTTGACGATCCGGCCCTTGTAGATGTTTCCGACGTAGTTGTCCTGGCTGGTCCGCTCGACATAGAGCTCCTCCAGCACCCCGTCCTCCATGATCGCGATCCGGCACTCCTCCGGCTGCGACACGTTGATCAGCATCTCCTGTTTCATCACGTTTTCCCTTCGTGGTTCTCCGCCCCGCGGGGCGGTGTGACCCTAGGCCACCGTCTGGGCGAGCAGCCGACGCATCTGGTCGCGCAGGTAGGCCTTCACCTCCTGCGCCCCGTGCATCGTCAGCGCCTTGTCGGCGATCAGGCGGCAGTCGGCGGCCGAAACGCTTCGGCACGCCTGCTTCACCTCCGGGATGGCGCTGGCCGGCACGCTCAGGTGCCGCAGCCCCATGCCCAGAAGCAGCTGCGTGAACATCACGCTGCCGCTCATCTGACCGCACACATTGGCCGGCACGCCGGCCTCCCGCGCCACGTCCAGCGAGCGGCTGAGCAGCCTCAGCACCGCCGGATCGCACGCGTTGTACAGATCCGCAACCTCCTTGTTGCCCCGGTCGACCGCCAGCGTGTACTGGATCAGGTCGTTGGTGCCGATCGAGACGAAGTCGACCTCCTTGATGAAGGCGTCGAGCATCATCGCGGCGGCCGGGGTCTCGACCATCATGCCCACCGGCATCTTCGGGTTGAAGGCGATGCCGCGCTCCGCCAGATCCTCCATCACGTCGGCGAGCACCATCCGCGCCTGGCGGAGCTCGACGATCGTCGAGATCAGCGGAAACATCACCCGCACGTCCCCCAGGGCGCTCGCCCGGAGGATCGCCCGCAGCTGCGTCCGGAAGATCGGCAGCTGCCGCAGCGAGAGCCGGATGCTCCGCAGGCCGAGGCACGGATTCCGCTCCTCTTCCGGCGTGGTCTCGGTGAGCATCTTGTCGGCGCCGAGGTCGAGCGTGCGGATCACCACCGGCTTGCCCGCCATCGCCTTCACCACCACGCTGTAGGCCTCGAAGTGGTCCGCCTCGGTCGGCTCGCGCTTGCTCGTGAGGTAGAGAAACTCCGTGCGGTACAGGCCGATCCCGTCGCAGCCGCGGCTCACGCACTGCTCGACCTCGCTGGGAAACTCGATGTTCCCCATGATCTGCACGCGGACGCCGTCGGAGGTCTCGGCGGGAAGGTCCTTCAGCCGGTCGAGCCGCGCCGCCGTGGTCCGGGCGGCCTCCTCCTCGAGCCGATACTGCGCGATCGTCTCCTCGTCGGGCTGGAGGATGATCACGCCCTGGTTGCCGTCGAGGATCACCGGCTCCCCGCCCGACACGTCGGCCAGGAACGGGCCCACGCCCACCACGGCGGGAATCTCCAGGCCTTCCGCCACGATCGCCGTGTGGCTGCCCGGGCCGCCCAGCTCCGTGGCGAAGCCCTTCACGAGGCGGCGGTCGAGATTGGCCGTCTCGCTGGGCGTGAGGTTGTGGGCCAGCACCACCACCGGCTGCGAGATCGCCGCGAGGGTCTCGCGCCGCTGACCGAGCAGGTTCCTGAGCAGGCTCTTCTCGAGGTCGTAGATGTCGTGCGCCCGCTGGGCGATGTGGTTGTCGAGGTTCTGGAAGGCCTTCGCGTAGCGGCGGAGCGTCCGGCTGACCGCGTACTCCGGCCACCAGTTCCGGTCGCGGACGGCGCTGGTCAGCTCCTCCTGGAGCTTCGGGTCGTGGAGCATCGCCAGATGCGCCTCGAAGATCGCGGCGTACTGCTCGCCGAGCTCGGCGTGAATGGCGTCGCGGTTGCGCTCCACCTCGCGGGCCGTCTCGGCCACGGCCGTGGCGAGGCGGGCGAGCTCGGTGTCGACGGCGCTCCGCTCGACGAACCGGCGGGGAATCCGGAAGCCCTCGCTGCCGAGGACGAGCGCTTCGCCGGTCGTGACGCCGGGTGAGACGGCGATGCCTTGGAGTTTGAGCATGGGGCGCAGTCCACCCGCCGGCAGCGGAGGCCCACGCGGGAGACCACGGATTCCGCCGATGGCGGAAGGCGGTCAGGATCCCGGGGTCTCGCGCCAGGCGCTGGGTCGCGGCTCCTCTGGTGTGGTTTCGGGTTGTCTCGGGCGACCGCGGCGGCGGGGACCGGATTCGGTCCCGAACACGCCCTCCGGGTCAGGAATCCTGTCTGTCGTCGTGTTCGTTGAAGCGGCGCTCGAACAGGCCGCCGATGGCCTCCAGGGCCTCGCGGGCGTCCGGCCCGGTGGCCTCCACCACCAGCCGCGTGCCCGACTCGGCCGCCAGGGTCAGCAGTTCGAGGATGCTTTTTCCGTCGGCCCGCTGCGACTCGTTGACCAGCTCGATCCGCGACCGCCACTTCCGCGCCTCGCGGGCGAGCAGATCGGCGGGGCGGGCGTGCAGGCCCGCCGCGTTGACCACCACGACCTCGCGGGAGACGGTCTGCTCCGGCAGGCTGCCGCTGGCATCGCACAGGGGCTCCGGGCTCTCGGTGTTCATGTCAGGAGACCACGCCATGGCTGTCGGCCTCTTCGAGCAGGTGCTGGATGTCGACCGGCTCCTTGGCCGCCTTCAGCATCCGGCAGAAGCCGTCGTCGCGGAGCTGCCGGGAGATGTTCTCCAGGGCCCGCAGGTGGTCGCCGGGCCGGTCGGGCGGCGAGACGAGCAGGAAGAACAGCTGCACCGGGTCGCCGTCGAGGCTCTGAAAGTCGATCCCGTCGCGGCTCACGGCGACCGTGCCCACGAGCTTGCTGACGCTGGGATGCTTCGTGTGCGGCACGGCGACCCCGCGGCCGATGCCGGTGCTGCCCAGGTCCTCCCGCTTGAGGATCGCCTTGACGATGCCCTCCAGGTCGCCGGGAGCGATCTTGCCGGCATCGACCAGTGCCTGGGCCATCTCCCGGATCACGCCTTCCTTGGAGCTCGCCTGGACGTGCGAACGGATCGCCTCGGGAGCGACAAAATCGGAGAACTTCATGCGGGCTGCCGTTGCGGGGAGGGAGGGGCGGGCTGACTGCGATCAGGAACGGCGGCTCGATTGGACGTGCTTGTGGTCGCGGACCTTTTCCTTGTGCTTGCGGAGCTGCTGCTCCATCTTCTGCACCGCGCCATCCACGCTCCGCCAGAGCTGCGGCGCCACCTCGTGGCTGACCAGCTCGTGAAAATGCTCCGAGGAGGCCACGATCTCCACCCCCGGCAGGGCGGAGTTCTGCAGGTCGACCGTGACATTCAGCGCCGTCACGCGATCGAAGTAACGCGTCAGCCTGGCCACCTTCGACTCGATCTTCGACTGCGAGGCGGGGCTGAGGTGACCATGGCGGGCCGAGACGTTGATCTGCACCCAAGGGACTCCCGAAGCGACGAAAAACCGGGATGCCGCAGCTTATCACCCGCCGCTCGGCGCCAGCAATTGCCGCGGCATATTCCTCGCGTTCGGCGTCGATCTCACTCGGGGTCGCGCCGCGGAGAAACCGTGGCCGGCGGCGCCTCCCCTCCACCGGCAGCCCGCGCCATCGCCTCCCGCCACCACGTCACCGAGTCGGCACGCAGCAGCGCCGATCGATCGGCCCGATAGTCGTCCCCCGCGCGGCCGGCGGCCGGCACGAGTTCGTGGAGCCGCAGGATGGCGAATCGGCGGACGGCGAGGCACGGTGAATCGAGGTCGTCGACGAGCCGCTGCCCGCGGGTCGCCGGCGGCGCGATGGCGTCGAGCCCGCGGGCGAGGGCGACGAGTTCCGCGCCACAGCCCGCATCGGCCCGCGCCTCGATCGCGGCGAGCAGCGCCGCGGCCGCCGCGCCGCCCCTGGCGAGGATCGCGGGCAGCGTCGTCTCCGCGAGCTGCCGCCACTGGTGCTCGTGGAGCCTGCCTGCCGAATCGTCGCCCAGCAGATCTGCCAGCGGCTCAGGGTCGCCGAGGGAGGCGAGTGTGGCCGCGGCGGCCATCCGATTTTCGGATCTCGTCGACTCGAGCTGCCGCCGCAGTCCATCGGCCGCCGCGGATCCGGCCGGAGCGGCCGCCAGCGCCGCGGCGATCTCGGCGGCCGCAGTCCGCTGCGTGCGGTCGGCGGCCGCGGCATCGTCCAGCCACGCCGGCTCGGCGCCGGCGACGACTGCGGCCACCGCCGGATCGCGACCATCCCAGAGCAGCGCGTTGGCCTGGGGGATCAGCAGCTCGACGGGGATGCCGATGAGCGGCTTCGTCGTCCCGTCGGCCGCGGCCTGCCGCCAGGTGGTGGCGGGGCCCACGGGATGGATCGCCACGCGGAGAGGCGGAGTGACGGCGGGATGGGCCGACAGCCGGTCGGCGGCGGTCACCTCGATCCCCGCCGACCGGCCGGCCGGCCCGGTCAGCAGGCCCTCGAGGCCGCCGCCCTGCACGGCCAGTCGCAGGTCCGTCCCGCCGCCGACCACGCACACCCGGCCGTGCGCGAGCGCGAGCCGCGGCACCCCGCCGGCGTCGCAGGAGAGCGTGGCCACCGCACCGGGATGCAGCCTGAGCGTCGCGCCATCGGCGCGGACCACGGGATAGCTCCAGGCCGGGGCGATCAGGTCGAGCGGTCCCGGCTGGGTTGCAAGCGGCCCGCTGGCAGTCGCCGCCATCCATGCATCTTCGGTTCCAGCGGGCCGCACGAGGATCGCTCCGTCGACGAGCGTCGCACCGTCAGCGGCCGGCGGGGGCGGTGCCGCGGGTGCGCCGGCAGGCGCGTCGCCTGCGGATGGATCGGCAGTCAGCGGAGCCGACGGCGCCAGACCTCCGCCGAGCGCGAGCGCATCGCCGAACGGCACGCTGCGCTCCGGCGGCAGCGCGGGCCGTTCGGGCATCGCCGCCGCGCTCCCAGGGGCTGGAGCGGCGGCTTGCTCGACTGCGGGAGCCGCGGGCTCGGGTGACGCCGACGGCGACTCCTCGTCCGCGACCGTCGCTGCCGCGGGCACCGCGGGCGGCTCGTTGGCAGGTGGCGGATCGGACGCTGCCGGGCCGACCAGCTCGGGCTCAGGCTCGCGATTCGGCTCCGGCTCACGAGCAGCTTCCCCTGCCGCCGGCGCCGGCGTTGCCGCCTGCCGCGCCTGTGGGGCGCGGGGCCGCAGCAGCGTCCAGGCGAGCATGCCGACGAGCCCGGCCAGCAGCAGGGCCGCGACGGCCGCCGAGAGCCACGCCGCCAGGGGCGCCCGACGCCGCTGCTGCGGCCCACCCACCCGGGCAGCCGGTCGCGGCGCGGCTGCGTCGACGCGAATGCCATCGGCTGCGGGGGTCGCCTCGCGGAGCCTGCGCCGGGCGATGTCCAGCGCCGCTCGCCCGCGGGCCTGCTCGAGCGGCTCCACGGCCGCAGGATCGCGAACCACGTCCGCCAGGATCCGATGGCATCCGGCGACGTCCGCGAGGTGCACGTCGGACTCGATGCACACCCGCTCGAAGGCCTCCAGCCGCCCCGGCTCGAGCACGTTGTCCAGAAACTCCGCGGTGGTGTTGGGATCGTCGGCCAGGCCGCGGCCGGTCGGCTGGGGAGCGGCGAGGGCCGGGCTCGCGACCACGTCTCCGATCCGCTCCGCGAGTCGCGGGGCCACCTCGCTCGCCGCGACCTTCTCGCCGAGCTCGCGCTGCTCGTCCGCTCCGAGCACCTCGTCCATCCAGGCGAGCAGCGTGCGGAGCGTGAGTCTCATGGGGAGTCCTCGGGTCGGATTCGGAGGGGCAGGCGGGGGCCGCGGGCCGAGACCACGGCCCTCCCTTTATGAGGGTCTTCAGCAGAATTTGTGGGTAGAAAGCCTGTGTTTCTGCGCGGGGCTCTGCCCCGGACCCCGAGGTTTATGAGCCATGGCACAGGCATCAGCCTGAGTCTGTCGGCGTGAGGCTGATGCT
>Ga0194130_10006796_pt1 | contig 13043 bp, 8 predicted proteins | sample TA2KigsurfametaG_FD_160084 | JGI IMG/M metagenome (GOLD analysis project Ga0194130, IMG submission 160084) | Freshwater microbial communities from Lake Tanganyika, Tanzania - TA2015050 Kigoma 12 surface | ecosystem: Environmental > Aquatic > Freshwater > Lake | place: Tanzania: Lake Tanganyika... | reverse complement strand
TAAGTCGGAAAATGAATTGATTTGTATTAACTCTATCATCACTGTTTTTGAAAATTTAGACGATATTGACCTGTTAAATAAAAGCGCAATACTGCTTTATATGAGAGAATTATCGGGTCTCTCGCCCAAGCAAATGACTACTACGATGCAAGCGATAAAGAGTTATTACAAAAAGTTAAAGATAGAATCTGCCAAATCTCAATAATTGTTAATATGAAATCCATTGAAGATGCAGAAATACTTTTAGAACAAAAGACTAAAGACTTTTCAGATTTGCTCAATCAAATAGACGGTGTTTCTGATAAAAAAAAGAAACTGTGGAAAGAGATATACGAAAATGCAGTCGTAGACCGTCAGAATGCTTACTTTCTTTTTTGCGCTTTAGTGAAGATAGTAGAAAACGATAGCACAGAGCACGCAGTGCATGGCAAGACCTTGGCGTCATACATTGAAAAAATGGGAAAATCAAACGATCAGTTAATTAGATTGTCTGAGCTGATATCTAAAGCAGAAAAAGCTAATAATGAAATAGACCCAGAAGAGATATTTAGAAAAATAGAAGGTAATTAATGTGGAATCCTAAAGATCTACTAGACTCAGTAGACCCCATACTGGGTTACATAGAAAGCGGCATACATGGCGGTCATTTTAAGACTGTTCCATCAACAATGCCTACATTTCGACGTATGGTAGTTCTTGACGTAATATCAGACCCTCGCGCCATTTTAGGAAACGATAGAAAAAAAATTGACTATTACAAAGATGTATTAGGGGTTTCAAATACGCAGTTTGTTAATGTTTTGCCAAGAAATACAATCGTAGGGCAAATGATCAGGTCTGATCAACCTCCAATGTTTTTATTTCCATTTTTTTCTTCTCACCTTTCACTACCCTGCAAACCTGGCGAATGCGTTTGGTCAATAGTAGAGGATCCTGAAATAAATCCCATTGAAATTGCTTACTGGATGTGCAGGATTACAGAACCACACATAGCAGATGACGTTAATCATACGCATCCTTCAAGAGCGGCTGATCCAAGTTTTGCAGGAATTGATAGAACTTCAAAGGTCGAGCGATCTAAAAATGACGGAAAAACGAAGCCAAGATACGAACTTAGAAATGGTGAAATCAAAGTTAATTACGGTGAAAGAAGCATAGACACAAACAAGCTCCTTGTTACGAATACTGTGCAAGAAGATTATTTTGAATTATTAGTCACACAATCAGATAGTTCTCAATTAGTTCAATTTGAAGCAGTTCCAAGATTTAAAAAAAGACCCTCAGATATAGTCTTAGAGGGTTCCAATAACACTTTAATCGTTTTAGGCACCGATAGAATTTCTAGCGTCGGTACTTTTACAGATGACGGTGATTCTATCAATGGGCCAAAACCTTCTTTGACAGCTGCTAGTTATTTTACTAGAAGCGCAGGAAGCATAGATCTAGTGGTTGGTAGAGGACAAACAGCCACTACTTTTGGACAACAAGTAGATACAACATCTATCTTAAAATCAACAAAAGATAGCCCTGGGCTTCCTATAAAACAAGAGATAGCAAAAGCTGAAGATCAATTAACGCCTCAAGAGGGCGACTTTGATGCAGTAAATGATCGAAGTAGAATACAGATATCTCAAAGAACAAAGGTAGATGAAAATTATATTTTAACAGAATTTAATTCGGGCGAATTTGATGTGTTAGATTCAGACGGAGGAGATTCAGCCATAGTTCTAAAAACAGACAAGGTGCGTCTTATTGCAAGATCTGATCTACAATTTATTGTAAAGGGTTTCGATGCAGGAACAAATGTTGTAAATGAATCTATAATGAACGAACTAGATGATAGTGCTAATTGGTCTACTATCATAATAAAATCAAATGGTGATGTCATTATTAAACCTTCAGAAAAAGGAATGATAAAATTAGGTGACGACACTGCAGATAGAGCACTATTGTGCACAGACTTCCCAGCTACTTTGATTGATACGCCCACTCAAAAATCAGTAAATCCTCACACACCTCCGCTGCTTAATACGATGGGTGGAAAATTTGGGGGTACATGTATACCTTCTCAAGGTACATGGGCTAGCAAGATATTAGTGACAGGAGCAAGATAATGCCTGGGATAATGGAAAATGTTGGCATATTAAACTCTTCGGGAAAACTTACTAAAGAAGCCATGCTCGCAATAGTTGAAAGACTAAACGCCGCGCAACAAAAAGGTACAGAAAAAACTCCTCCTGTTGATAAAGAACATCAACTACCTGCTGATATTCTTGATGAAAATAAATACCCAGAATTTCACAAAGAGGTATTTGGAACCTATGAAGGTGTTATTAATTCTCTCAATTTGCAAGGTAATTTTTCTTTGCCGCCGCCCTTTATTGATCCAATAGCGCTAGCAGTTAAGCTAAACCCTAAAGTTACAGGTTCTATTGGCTTTAACTTTGAAAATCTTCCTACTATTAATCCCGTCTCTCTTGCACTTATGTTAGAAATAACACCGCTCGACTTGATGTCTAAATTAAGTCTACCGCCAAATGACCCGGATGCAATAATAAAACCGCCCCTGCCAAATTTTTCTTTACCTGCGTATCTGCAAGATCCAGCTTACTTGAAGTCGTTGGCGAATATTAGTAATCTTGCGCCGGCGTGCGTAGGTGGCAAGGCTTTCCCTGACAAAATAGAATATGACTTGTGGAAGAGTCCGCAGCTTGGAATACCGAAAGCTTTTGCAGGCGTCTTAAAGCAGCTTTTGCAAGATCCACCAAAGATACTTGGAATGGTAGCACCTGAACCTAATTTAAAATTTGCGATAGAAGGTATTCAAAAATCAGAGATCTTTGGAAAGTCTGACGAGGGCGAAGTCACAAAATCAGCAGTTCAAGAAGACTTAGCTAAGTATGTAGGAGAAGCAACTGGCGTCGTTGCTCTCGGAATGGCAATAGGTGATGGAGGAAAAAAAGGCGCAACTGGTCTCTGCGCAGGTAGTGTTAAACTTACAGTAACAGAAACCGTATTAGAAAACGTTGAATTTACTGCAACAAGTTCCGCCGGACGAAAGATGATATCTATTGCCAAAGCATTTTTAGGTTCCCCACATGAGTTACAGACAGGAGCAAAATCGGGAGCCAAGCTTGTTAGTGAAGCAGGCGATGCATTCCCCAACTTTATTTTACAGAAGAGCTATAAGCAAGAAGTGCCCGAGCCCACCGGCTACGGTACTATTGCTACAACTTGCGGTCTTTTGACACCGACGCTGATTGATGTTTTATTAGGCCTGGGCTGGGAATCTTCAAACGGAATAGTTGATTCTAGCGGTAAACCCGCGGGCCTAAAGGATCTTCCGTCACCAATAAAAGAAGCCAAGGCAGCGGGAGATAAAAATACGCCGGAATTAGACACCAATGCTGGTGGTAAATCTACAACTATTCCAAAAGGGCCTGTCGGATGCATGATATTTGGAAAGCTTCTACGTGCGTGGATACCATCCGAAGCGGGCGCGGTGCCCGAGCCGGGAGACATCTATTTTGTGGGCGCGAACGGGCGTGTAGATCACACAGGATTAATTGCGGGTGGTAGTGTTGTTGGATCTCCAATCGAAGTCAACGAGGAGACCGGGACCGGGATAATTATAACTGCAGACGCAGGTCAAGGCGCAGCCGGGCGGGCGAAGGAGAGTCCGCCGAAAGGCGTGGGCGACACCATCACTGTGGGTGGCAAATTCGGAAATAAACCTGTACAGATAACTGATGGAAATAAAACTGAGCCGGACGTGGCGAAGGCACTCGGCGAAATAAATGGTGGCACGCCTTCTTCGCAGCAAACTAGTTGGTCTAAAAAGGGATGGTATTCAGGAGATTATCATATTGGATCTGCGACAATGTCGGGAGACTTCGGGGAAGGAGCAAATCAAACGGCTAAAGGAAATACTAAAGCTAGGCCCATAGCAGGCTGGATCAGCATATCAAAATTGTTTAAAGTATTTGGTTCTAGCGTTACGAATGGCGCTGAACCGGCAGTGCAGCAGAAGTGCAAGAGATGGGTTGAAGATGCATATAAATTTTCTTGGGCGTCGTCGACGAACGCGGCCCTTCAAAATAAAGTCCTCCGTGCAGAAATTGTGTTTGATGAAACAACTGCCGAACCTGTTTATTACTCCCTTCTTGAACCAGATAAAAAAGATAGACTTTAATAATTAACTCAAATGGCGACTTATAGTTTTAAGAGTTCAGGTAAAACTTTAGAGCAGAGAGCAGTCGAGGCACTCAACTCGTCTAAAATACCATTTGGAATAAAAACTCCCATGGAATTAGGGTCTACGGGTGAGGGCCTGATTGCCATGAATTACAATTTGGCTGATCAATTTGCTGATAATTTTAGAAATTTGCTACTGACCAATTATGGAGAGCGCCTAGGCGTCTATGACTTTGGTGCTAATTTAAAACCTCTCACTACAGAATTTACGTCTCAAGAAGATTTTGATAACGAAGCTATCGAGAGAATAAGAAATGCCGTTGCTCGATGGATGCCATTCATTACTTTGAATACTTTTGAATCTGTAATCGACAGAAATGATAATAAGAACACAGCCGTCATAAATATAAATATTACTTACAGCATACCCGCTGTTGAGCAAAACAATAGATCATTACAAATTGTTTTGTATGTAATATAGCATGACGTCTATTTAGTAATGCAGGACAATATCTAATGGCATTTACGGACAATAAAGAAGCGCTTAAGACCATACGTCAGAGAAACTACCTGGCTAGAGATTTTGACAGTTTCAGGAGAGTATTACTTGAATATGCTAGGCAATACTACCCAGATAAAATAAAAGATTTTTCTGAAGCATCCTTGGGTGGCCTGTTTTTGGACATGGCAGCTTATGTTGGCGACAATCTTTCTTTTTACTTGGATCATTTGTACGGCGAGTTAAACCCTGACACAGCAGTTGAAACAAAGAATATTGAGCAAGCTTTGCGCAATGCCGGCGTGAAAGTAGTAGGTGCAGCACCTGCGATTGTTTCTGTAGATTTTTACATTGAAGTGCCAGTTTTGCAAGATCTTTCTCCTGATCCTTCGCTTTTGCCCACAGTTCAAGCAGGTTCTATAGTAAAAGCGGATAATGGAATTTCTTTCATTCTGATTGAAGATGTTGAATTTTGGCAAGTTAACACTGACACAGCGGCGATTGAGTTAAATCCAGACGTGGAGGTTTCTAATGGCAGAAGACTCAATAGCGTGATAGTAACAAAGATTCTTAAAAAATCAGGATTATGCTCTTCGGGTGTACAAACTTCTGAGTCCGTCCAGATCGGATCTTTTACGCCGTTTAGAAGAATAACATTAGTAAATCAAAATGTGACGAGCATCATATCGGTGTCAGACTCAAACGGTAATATTTACTATGAAGTCGATGGTCTCTCGCATGATGTTGTGTATCAGAATGCTGTAAACGTCACACAGCGTGACGTGTATGCAAAAGATTCGCTAAGAGTGATTCCTGCGCCCTATCGTTACATAAGTAGGACTTCTTTAGATGACAGAACTACGACGCTAGTTTTTGGGGGTGGTACGGCAGACTCTCTCGACGACGATGCGATTCCTGATCCATCAGAATTTGCCATACCGCTTAGATATAAGCAAACATTTTCAAGAAAATCAGTAAATCCTCAAAGGCTTCTTCAAACTACTACGCTAGGCGTCGGCCCTCAAAATACTTCACTGACAATAGTGTATCGTCATGGCGGTGGACTGTCGCACAACGTGCAGACTGGCACAATTAGAAGCATTGTTACAGCAAATGTTCTTTTCCCAGAAAATCCAGACTTTTCACTACAGAAACAAGTAAGAACATCATTAGAGGCATTTAATTCCTCGCCTGCATCAGGAGGAGAGGACGCACCTACTTCTGATGAACTTTTAGCATTAATTTCAACTCTTAAGAGTTCTCAAGAAAGAATTGTCACAAAGGAAGATCTCTTAGCTAGAGTGTACACGATGCCTTCTAATTTTGGTAGAGTATTTCGTGCGTCAGTATCAAATAATCCAAACAACCCTTTGGCTTCTAGGCTCCATATTATTTCTCGATCACCCGAGGGTAGACTCATTCAATCTTCAGATATTCTTAAGATAAATCTTAAACGCTATCTTAATTCTTATAGAATGATTTCAGACGCAATTGATCTTCTTGATGCAGAAGTGATAAATCTTGAAGTCTACTTTCAAATAATTGCAGATCCTAGTTATAATAAGACAACATTGTTGAAAGACATAATAAAGTCTATACAAAATCAGCTCAATATAAAAAATATGCACATAAATCAGCCTATTGTTAGATCTGATATTACCACAACGATTCTATCCCATAAGGGCGTTTTATCTGTTGACAATGTAACGATTTCTAATTTATATGGTGTTGTCAAAAATAGACAATATTCTTCAAGCACATTTGACGTGAAGGCAAACACTAGAAATCAGATAATTTATCCTCCGGCTGGCGGAATATTTGAAGTACGATACCCAGAGGCAAACATAGTCGGCAAGGCAATTTCAAATGTATAGAACTCTAAAATCTGATAAAGATACTTACATCACAAATAAAGTCATCTCTGCTAAGTCTAGAGTTTCAGGTAACGTTGGATTAGCAGGTACAATTGATTTATTTAAGATATATGATCAAGCGCCTGATAGTGCGGGCGTCACGAATGAGATCTCTAGAGCTTTAGTGCATTTTGATCTACAATATTTAAAAGATCTTTATTATTCAGGAAGTGTAGATATTTCAGATGATTCATTTTTTTGCCGCATCTCGCTAAAAGATGTTTTTGGCGGTCAACCAACACCCAGCGATTTTACAGTCAGCGTATTTCCGCTCTCAGCATCATTTGAAGAAGGCTTAGGCAAGGATTTAGTTTATTATTCTGACGTAGATGCGTCTAATTGGCTTTCTTCTTCCAGGGGCACGCTGTGGAATTCTGAAGGCTGTAGTTCTGGTGGAGGTTCCACTCAAACTTGTGATTACATCACCGGGTCTCTATCAATTAGCAACACCGAAGTAAAACAAATTTTTACCAAGGGCACTGAAGACTTGCTTGTTGATGTCACATCAATAGTGTCTGCTACGCTGACAGGTGAACTTCCCGATAGAGGATTTCGAATAACATATTCAGGATCTATTGAGACGGATTCAAACACTTACTTTGTTAAGCGATTTGCTAGTAGGCATGCCTATGATGAAACAAAACACCCGAAGCTCATTTTAAAATTTGATGATTCAATTACAGATGATACACAAAATCTAACTTTTGACACAGACTGCAAACTCAATCTCTACAATTACGTAAAGGGTGATTTAATTAACTTAGTTTCAAGTTCAAATTCTCTCACAGGCAGTAACTGTATTAAGCTCAAACTCGTGACAGAGACAGGAGGATACACTTTAACTTTTTCAGGTTCACAATTTAATTTGGGCAGCAATGAAGTAACAGGTACTTACACGTCTACAGTCAATATTGATTCATCAGACGCAACAATCGCACTAAGAATTGCAGAATCAGGATCAGTGAAATTTACACCTGTTTGGTCGTCAAATGACGGGACTGTTGCTTTCGTTTCAGGCAGTAAAATAGAAGCTAAAAAACCCATTAGAACCGCTGCATCAAGTAAAAAGAAATTCTATTCTGTCAATGTCGGAGGAATTGATCAAAAATATTCTGTTGATCAAGATATCTCGGCTAGAGTCAATATAGTTGATAACAAATTATCTGTTAAGCTTGTGAAGTCCCCTATAGAAACATCAGGTACAGTCCTTAGTAATGTGTATTACTCGATACGAGAAGTAGGTTCAGGCGCTGTTGTTGTGCCATTCGATGATATTAAAAATTCCACTAAAGTTTCTAGCGATTCTGAAGGAATGTTCTTTGTGATTAATTCATCATGTTTTGATGTGGGTAGAACTTATACAATTGACATTATGATAAAAATAAACGGTGTAAAAAATGTTTATCAAGATGCTTCGAATATATTTGGTGTAATAGAGTGAGATTATAAAATGGCTTTCCAAATAGGAACTTTAAACTCACCGGCGTTTGTCAAGTCAATTTTGCGCGATGCAAAGCCCGTTCAAGCAAGCGGAGCAGATTTAATAGACAAAGGAGTATTATTAGACGAAGATCAAAATTATTCTTATAAATACGATTCGATAGAGTCGCCGCTTAAGAGTACGCAACAACTTAAAATTGATTGGTCTAAATTTGAAAATCATACGTTCTTTTCATCAGCAGAAGTAAAAGTTAACGATGCATTTAATATTTTAATAAATAAATTTCCATTTGATGGTTCAAACTTAAATGTACAAGATTATCTTAATTCACTTACAGGGTTTGAAAAATATGTTTTTGATCAATTCCCTGTATGGTCAGGAGCTTTACATTTTTCAGGTACGAAGGTAGGAGAAAATCCTGCTAATGGCTTTAGTAGCGAATTAGGAACTTGGATAGAAGTTAAAGACAGCTCAGGCTATAATTTTCCTGAAATCTCTAAGAATAACACGGGCAATGTAGTAATAAATCCTACTGCATCTGGGTCGTTATCAATTGAAACACTAATATATCTACCAAATATTACAAACTCTTCACAAGTAATTTTACAAAAAAAATCAAATGAATCAAACGGTTTTACATTTTATTTAAAACCAAGCAGTTCTTCAACTCATGTAACTGCTAGCTTCTGCGTATCATCAGGATCTAAATCTACGAGCACAAGTGCAGTTTTAACAAAAGGAGCCTATAATCACGTTTGTTTAGTGATGAATAGAGAGGACAAAAATCCTGACGTTTATCTACAATTCTATGTTAATGAATCTTTAAAATCAACGAGCACGAAAACAATTAATATTGGCAAATTAAACATAGATGCAAACAGCTTATACATAGGATCTGGTAGTTCATTTTATGAAAATGAAACTCTTGTTTCGCCTGCACAAACACTGAGTGGTACATTAGATGAATTAAGAATTTTTCACAATGTTAGAACACTAGATAAACAAAAACTTTTTGCTAATCGTGGCATCTACTCAACGCCCGACTTAAAACTGTATTATAGATTTAATGAACCCCCACCTCTTTTGTCAGACAATATTAACGATGATGTTAATTCTATTGTCTTAGACAGCTCGGGCAATTCTTTGCACTCTTACATAAATAATTTTACAGGATCTTTAAGAGTAAATGCATCAGCGGATAGTTTACATCCAATTTCTAATGAAAAAAAAGAATTTACAATAGTTCTTTTTCCCGCATATCAAAAAATCAAAGATTTAAACACAAAGCTTTTAGTAAGTGCTTCTCTATACGATGATGCAAATCCAAACGCCATTGTTAAATTAGTGCCTAAGCACTTTCTTTTAGAAGGTGCAGCAGATGATGGTTTTATCAATGAAAAAGGTAATGCAGGCCAAGCTTATGGAGGCAACGGTATACCAGGTCAAGGACAATTAGGTTCAACTCATTTAATTCTTACGCTGCTTTACATTTGGGCAAAATTTTTTGATGATATTAAATTATTTGTTCAAACGTTTGGTGATTTAAGAAGAGTCAACTATAGTGAAGATGACGCTGCACCTGATAATTTTCTTCATGACATCATAAAAAGTTATGGTTTTTATTTCCCTGGTTTATTTCACCACTCAGATATCAATAAGTTTGTAGAAGATACAGACGGACCTGAAACAGAGTACACTACGGGTATTGCATTTAAAAAAGTTCATACAAAAATTTTAAGAAGATTAATAACAAACCTTGACGACATTATTCGATCAAAAGGTACACAGCACAGCATTCGTTCTTTCTTAAGATCTATAGGAATTGATCCGGATAATAGCTTAAAAATAAGAGAATACGGCGGAAAAACTACTAATATTTTAGGCACGTCTAGAAATAAAAGACAAGAGTCAATAGCAGCCGTAGATTTTGTTAGCTCATCACTGCTTATAAGCCCGCCACTTTCGGGCACAAGACAAGAACCCGGCTTTCCAAAACCCTTAGGGTCATTTGTGAAAAATAATCTAGGGAAAATTATCGGAACAAATAATTCATCAGATGGTCTCTTAACGTCAGGATCATGGACGGCATCTTGCAATTATAAATTCCCAGAATACAAAAAAATTAATTCTAATCAGTCTTTAATGCGCCTCATTGTGACGGGAAGCGAAACTTATGCTCAGCCTGGTTTGATTACAAATGTAGTAGCTATACCAAAAACAGTGTCAGCGGACTCTAAAATTATTGCATATTTTAGACCCGGTACGTCAGGGAGTATTGACATAGCGTCTAGTTCTCCCATTTTGTCGATGTCGTTAACAATAAGTGGCAAGGGAATTTTTGATGGCGATAGGTGGAATGTAACTTTTGGCAGAAAAAGATCAGATGAGATAGGAGAGGATTATTTATCTTCAAGCTATTATCTAAGAGCAGGTAAATCTAATTACGGTGAAATAGTTGAAGCCTATACAACGTCTTCTTTCTTTAATGAAAAGCGCAGCAATGAAAAAAATGTTTTTGAATTTTTATCAAGCTCATTTAATGCATCTGGTTCTTTTATATGCATAGGGAGTGATCAAACAATACCCACTTCTGCTATACAATCTTTTTCATTTTTAAACAACACATTTGAAGTAGATGATTCGCAAGCAAGAACAACAACTTTTAATGGTTGGGCATCTCATCTTAAATTTTGGTCAAAATCTATAGATGAAAATGAGTGGAGAGAGCACGTTAGAAATTATAAGTCTGTTGGCGTGTCTAATGCAAAATCAAATTATAACTTTACAAAGAACATCTCAGGATCATTCGGCAGGCTAAGAATAGACAGCTTTGCAAAACAAATACAAAAAACATCAGATGAAAATGGAAAAATAACGATTATCGACAGGAGTAGCAATGACTTGCACTTCAATGGTACAAATTTTGGATCAGGATCGTCTGTCGTTGTTGTAGGTGATGTTGAATCTTACAGTTATTTGTCTCCTGAATTTGATGAAGCATCTTCCGATGACAAGGTTAGAATAAGAGGAATTCTTAATGAAGAAAATTTAAGTGAAAATTCCTTTGCAACTTTAGGATTGGCATATTCAAGCAATGAAGCTTTTTTAAAAGAAGAGCCGATTGATGACAACAGGTTGTCTATCGAATTCTCTTTGGTTGACGCACTAGATAGAGAAATTATAACAATGTTTTCAAGTCTTGAAGAATTAGGAGATGCATTAGGAAGACCCGAATTGATGTTCTCCCCAGATTATCCTGATTTAGAAGTTTTAAGAGACGTTTATTTCAATAATCTAACAGAAAATGTTAACTTTAGAAAATTTTTAGAATTCTATAGGTGGTTTGATAACTCAATATCGACTTTTATAGAACAATTAATACCCGGGAAAACAAAATATAAGGGTACCAATTTTGTGATAGAATCACACGTATTAGAAAGACATAAGCGAGAATCTAGGCATAGTGAGAACTACATAAGTAAAAACCAACAGTTTAATAAAGAAACTGCACTAAGTACAGGATTTGCAGTTAACATAAAATAACTAAATTTGCGGAGAAAGCTGCTTTGACTCTTAAAATTACCTTTGAAGAAAACAATCTTAATAACGGACAATGGTCAGATTTTTTTGCATCTGATAAATCAGATTTAATTAAAGAAGACATAATTCATTGCATTCATATCGACACAGATCAGAGCTATTATTCAAATCAAATACAAGCAGATATTGCTGCAAATAGAAAATTTCTTGATAGAACATCTTCTAAAAAAATAAATGGCGTAAATAATGTCGCAAGCTTATTTGATGTTTCTTCAAAAAAAGATAGAGCAACTAAAAACGGTTATCTTTCTAGCTCAATCGACCAATTTCGTCAAGGTGTTGAAATTACTCTTCTTAAACACCAAGCGGGAATGGTAAAAATTTCAGCAGGTACACCAGGCCATTTGATGCCTACATCTAACTATGGTGTCAATGAAAACAATAATTTAACTGACAATAATTTTTTTCAGGAGCTAAATTTATTTAATCCCATTGAGTTTATCAATGTTCAAAGCACAGATAAATTGATAGAACAGACCATCACTTTTCCAATAGTGACGTCGGACACTAATCAAAGAGAGAATGCAGTGCTCAATGGTATAATTGAGCCTTTTCCAATAAGACCCATCATTGCACATTTTAGTATTTATTTCCCAACAGAACCTCAAGGAATAAAAGCTAATCTATCGAATGGAGATCACTTCCTTAAAAAGAGCTCAGATACTGTTCATAGCACATATGACTTCTTACCGACTCGTTCGAATAGAGAAGTTTTCTTGGATGCTAGTGATCCTGTCACAGTTTCTAATGATCAAGGCGATGTGACAGTTCAAGTAGGCCCTAGTATACCAGTGATGTCAAATGACATCAATTATATTGAGCCTTTTGCCGATGTTGTTTATGCTCGAGGCGATGCATTGGAGGCGACTAAGTCCTATCAAAGTGATCTCTTAAGTGCAATTAGGTCTTTAAAGCCTATGAATACTACGTATTTAGACTCAAATGAATTTTCAGGTCGAACAGGTTTTACGTATAATGATTCTGTGCAAGGCGTAGATTCTATAGCCTTTGGAGGTCTAACTAGATAATGTCGTCAAAACTGAAAAGACAACCGCCCGCGAGAGACTTCGACAAGTACGTCGCTACTTTTCAGTCAGACCCACTTAAAAAATCTGTTGGCCTTAAGCCCGTCAACGACTTGGCTTGGCAGCAATTTGGCCCTATACTCTCTAGCAGCTATGGCTACGTAGAACACATACAAGAGCCTTATACGGGTTATGTGCCTGGCGGAAATACTTCCATCAGAAAAATTGGTTTTGACTTCACATTTGACGGCGTAACGTATAGGGACTTCATCGCAGGACCACACGGATGGTTAGCGCTACTTGATCCCACAAACGTCCCAACAGAGAACACAGGGACGATCTACAATAATAGATTTTTCGTCAGCGGAAGT
>Ga0194130_10006789_pt1 | contig 13054 bp, 8 predicted proteins | sample TA2KigsurfametaG_FD_160084 | JGI IMG/M metagenome (GOLD analysis project Ga0194130, IMG submission 160084) | Freshwater microbial communities from Lake Tanganyika, Tanzania - TA2015050 Kigoma 12 surface | ecosystem: Environmental > Aquatic > Freshwater > Lake | place: Tanzania: Lake Tanganyika... | reverse complement strand
CCATCATCGCCACGGTATGTCGAGTGTCTCCAGTGGTACATTTCGAGACATTTCAGTTCGAGCGTAAAGGCTTTGTTCCGCTTCCAGAAGTCGGTAAACAACCCATTCCCCAGGTAGAACACCCAGGAGCCTTCAAAGCCGAGGGCGTCGGCACTGGCAGCATCCGGGTTTCGGAACCAAACACGGTCCCCAGGAGCGTAATAATTCGCTGGCAACGGCGATTGTCGGGAACCGTATTCCTTCATGAACACTTCGTGGAACTCACCTGAGCGAATCGCTCGCCGTTCTGCTTGTTGCTGCAGTTGCTCGAAAAGCGAATGATTGCAACGACGGACTTCCTCGGCCAAACCGAGGGCGATGACATACTCTGTCGCCCGGTAGCAGGAAAACGAATACACCGTCCCGGTCTCGCCAGGTTGGGTCGCGAGGCGAAGTGCATCGATCACCGACTTACCCGGACGGACAACAAATCCTCTGGATTCATCGTATTCCCAATGATCCTCGGGTCGCTCCGCTCCATAGGCATCAAACGACAAAAACGTCTTGCTGGCTGCATAGACGATGTTCTTGCGAACCATCACTGCCGATTCAAATTCCTCCAGCGACGGAAATTCAAACGCAATGGGACTTGCAAGCATGGCAACCAAAATCTCGCGTTCAAGCGGATCTCCCTTGGCACATGTTTCCTTCGCAAGTCGATCTGCCAATCCGACGGTATCCCATTCGGGAGTCCACTCGTTAAATCGCTCTTGTACCAACTCGAATTGCACCCAAGGCCGATTATTGGTCGTACCTAGATGGAGTTGGACTGACTGCGACAAATCCCGCAAAGACAACCATTCCAAGAAGCGGTCCACAACCAAATCTAACGAGCGTAGGTCTTGCCCCCAGATGGCAACACCCCCACCCCGATTCGCGGAGCTTGAGGCCATGTAATTCATTATGGGTCGATTCCTAAGGCGGGACCCGTCCTGTCCTAAACAAGACGAGCGTTCCGTGCGTGTGAGGGGAGGCTCCCCTGCGGCGATCGAAAATCACGAAGCGATCGGCCAGCCCGAGAGGTACGTCATGGAATAGGTGCGGCAGAACCACTCCGTCAAGATAACGGATCCCATCGGCACTTACTAGTTTTTTTATGTGACCTTTTTCTTTCCAGACCTTCTACCAAGACTGCCCTACAGACTTTCTTCTCAGGCCCCATTCCAATTCCAGAATCAATGGTCCAGGTTTGTGTGTGACGGACAACGCGTGCGACAGCCCGAACTTAACGATAAGTCAAGATTTACGATTGTCGCAACCAGGAACAAATCCATGGACGTCCAACCGTTGAGCATGAATTCCCGCGGCCCAAATTTGTTGTGGTACGTGGTTTGCTCCCAGTGAAAGCAACACCGAAACAGGAACAATTTCGGCAGGGTGATTTTTACCTGGAGGATGACGGACTATGAAAAACGAACTTCAACTCAACAACCCTTGGTTTGTTGCTGTCTGGCCCGGCATGGGAAACGTTGCGGTCAGTGCTGGTTTTTATTTGATTTCCAAACTAGAGATGCATTTGCACGCAGAAGTGCGGGCCGAAGGCCTTTTCGATGTTGAGCACGTCGATGTCGTCGACGGCATCATCCAAACGGCCGCTATGCCTCGTAATCGCTACTTTGTTTACCGTGATCCCAATGGCCAGAGGGATGGAATCGTTTTCATTGGCGAAGCGCAACCGACTCAGGGCAAGTACCATTTTTGTTGTGAAATTGCATCGCATGCGAAAAAACTCGGCGTCAGTGAGATCACAACCTTTGCAGCGATGGCAACATCCATGCGTCCAGAACACGGTTCGAGGGTCTTCGTGGCTGCAACCGATACCGCGACGCTCGATAACTTCATCCAACTCGAAACGGAGGTTCTCAACGAAGGAAGCATTGGGGGACTCAATGGTGTACTGCTCGGTGCCGCCGCAGACACACAGCTCCATGGGGCATGCATCCTTGGGGAAATGCCAAGCGTCTTCTCGCAGTTCCCCTTTCCCAAAGCATCCCTAAGCGTCCTACGTGTATTCGCGCAGTCGATCGGACTTAAGCTTGACCTCGAGGAACTCGAGGAACAGTCGGCGGCCATGGGGGAACAACTCAGTAAATGGCTGCGGAGGCTCGAACGTTCTATGCAACAACAAGAGACGGACCTCGGCGACGAGGATGACGAGTCCAACGGAATAGACGCCGAAGAGTCCGATGGCAACCTTCACGAAAGCTCAAACAATGACCTTGATCGAAAAGACAACTTGGTATCTAGCGACGCCGAAAGCGACTTCGTTCCAGGACTAGGAGATAACACTCCTGCGAACCAGAGAATTTCGGACGACGATGAACACAGGATTGAATCCTTGTTCGATACTGCTTCGTCCGATCGCTCCAAAGCCTACGAACTCAAGCGGGAACTAGATCGACTGAATGTATTTACGGAGTATGAAGATCGGTTCCTCGACTTGTTCCGAAAACCTTCTGCATCGGAAATCAGTACAGACAATGCCGCCGAAAATGGTATCGTAGGGCCAAAGATCGCGGACTTGGAAGAAAATCGGCAAGAGCCGAATGGCAATCCGCCTCTGGATTCGGCGGCTTGAGCGGAGCCAGTGGCTCGAGTGGGCCCATCCGCTCGAAGGCCGACGTTGGAAGTGGCTTGAAAAGGGGAAAAACCTGAAGCTCTGAAACCACAGGTTGTTCGCTGCCTTTCCCCACGAAGGCGAAATGGAGTACGTTCGCGTGCGCCATACACGGAAATCCTTTTCGAGTACAATGGAGGTTGGTTCCTTCCTCCCGCCTTTGGCCTACGTCCCACCGGCAAATACCATTACTCTCGCGCTGTAAACCAGTCGATGGATCGGTCGAATCAATCCAGCGTCCTTTCGTACTGCGTGTCGATGATTTCCGCAATCGTCGCGTATTCCGCATTTTTTGTCGGTGGGACAGGGGATCAGCTCTTGGCTTTCGCCCCCCCTGATTTCGGCCTCGGTGGCGTTCCTTACCTTCAAAAGTACTGTTCCGAATGCCACGGTTCGGAGTCGCCAGAGGCCGAGATTGCACTTTCGGTTTTTACCGATGCCGAATCGTTGATTAAGCAGCGAAAGATCTGGACGAATGTTACGAAACAGATTCAGTCGGGAAGCATGCCACCGGAGGGTAAGCCACGACCATCGACCGCCGAATCAGAAGCGTTTCTCGAATTGGTTCAATCCATTTTTGACCACGCGGACAAGAATGCGAAACCCGATCCTGGCCGCGTGACGATGCGTCGTCTCAATCGGGTCGAATACCGAAACACCATTCGCGATCTCGTCGGAGTGGATTTTGACCCAACAGAGGACTTTCCATCGGATGATATCGGCTATGGATTTGACAATATCGGAGACGTTCTCAGCCTCCCACCCGTTCTGATGGAACGCTACCTGGATGCAGCCGATAGCATCATGAACCGGGCCATTACACCGGAGGCGCCACCTGTCACCAAACGGCATTTGGGATCGCAATATACCGAACCAGCTTCCGCGGATGTGGCCAGCAAACTGATGGAAAACTCCTACAGGCGACTCGATACTTCAGGCAAGGATGGGCTTGAACAAGGCCCCGTACACACGCTTTATCAGTGGGATAGCGAAGGGGACTATATCTTTCGAACGAAAGCCTATGGTCAATCAAGCGACGGTCAACCTGTAACGATAGCCATCCTGCTTCATGGAAAAGGACTCGCGGATCCATCCACGGAAGCGGAACTAGATGCGATCTCCGGAAACGTACTTCGCCCAGCGAAGATCTTGAAAGTGGTTGAGGTAAAGGGCACAACCCCGGACCAAGCAGAATTGATCGAGGTCCTGCTGCCCGCTATATCGAATCGCGAACGGATTCTCGTCGGACAATACAAACCGGCGGACTCGCAACAGAGCAGCAAGGCCTTCATCGAGTTTTTGGCACTTGATGGGCCACTGGACACCCGCCCCAAGAGCCAGCGGAAACTACTCCAGACAACTGCTGGAAAATCGCAAGTGGAACAGTCCGAAGAAGTCCTCGGTCGTTTTATGCGTCGAGCCTATCGTCGCAAAATCGAACCTGAGGAACTTGGACGAATCTGCCAATTTGTGCAATCGCGAATTGACCAAGGAAATAAATGGGAGGCGGCAATCCAGTTGGCGATGCAAGCGATCCTTTGCTCCCCGAAATTTCTATTCCGCGTTGAATCCGAAGTGCAAGGCATCACTGGCGGTAGTTCGGTGGAAATCGAAGCCTTGCCACCGTTCCAACTCGCTTCCCGATTGTCCTACTTCCTGTGGAGTTCCATGCCGGATGATACGCTCCTCGATCTAGCCGAATCAGGAAAACTCGATGGAGAACTCGATGCGCAGGTCACCAGAATGCTCGACGATCCTCGGGCCCGATCTCTCATCCAAAACTTCGTCACGCAATGGCTTCAAATCCAAAGGCTGGACTCGCTCGCGCCCGACAATAAACTCTTCCCAACATTCAGCCCCGCCCTACGACGCTCCATGCTTCAAGAGACCGAACTCTTTGCGGATGCGGTCCTCCGTGAAAACCGTAGCATTCTAGAATTGATCGATGCAGAGTTTACCTTTCTCAATGAACCCCTGGCCAAGCACTACGGGATTGCAGACACCGCGGGAAACTGGCTCGGCCAACCACCGACAAAGCCTGATGGCAAACCGATCCAAGGCGAAGGCTTTCAGCGGGTAGCCCTGCAGGACCGCAACCGAGGAGGCTTGCTCACACAAGCGAGTATTCTTACCGTGACGTCAAATCCCACCCGAACATCTCCGGTGAAACGAGGACGCTGGATCCTCGAGCAGATTTTGGGGGCTCCGCCACCGCCACCGCCGCCTAACGTCCCAGAACTTCCTAACCAAGCCGAAGATGTGTCGACTGCATCGCTGAGAAAACGAATGGAAGTCCATCGTCAGAATCCTGCATGCGCGAATTGCCATGCAAAAATGGATCCGATCGGCTTCGCGCTGGAAAACTTCGACGCGATCGGGGCGTACCGCTTGAAGGATGGCCCCTTTGATATCGACGCATCTGGGGAATTTGCCGACGGCACTCGTTTCGCAGGTCCCAGCGATTTGAAATCGATCATCGGTGCCAAGAAAGAAGATTTCGTGCGATGCGTGACTGAAAAATTACTGACCTATGCCATCGGGCGCGGTGTTGAGTACTACGATCGGCCAACGGTTGAAAAAATAGTCACATCGCTTCCTAATGAAGGTTACAGAATGAAGTCGCTCATTGCCGAAATCGTTAAGAGCGATGCATTCCGGCAGAGGCGACGAATACAACCATAACACGCCCCGCACTGACTACTGGCAATCCATCTACCCGATTGGCGAGCTTCCAGTCACTCCATTCAAGGCAAAGTACTAAACCATGAAACATCATCTCCATGTTAAGAGCACCCCGATCAAGCGTCGTACAGTGCTGCGAGGTTTAGGGGTTTCATTGGCGTTACCATGGTTGGAGGCCATGGGGCCTATGCATGCTTGGGCATCGGGTGATCCTTCGCGATCAACGGCACCGAATCGAGCAGCCTTTCTCTACGTACCCAACGGCAAGAACATGGCGGATTGGACACCAAAAACAGAAGGTGCCGATTTCGAAGTGACGCCGATCCTGGAACCGCTCAAGGATCACAAGAAGCAATTGCTCGTCCTCTCGGGTTTAACTGCAGATGGCGCGAGAGCCTATGCAGACGGCGGCGGAGATCACGCAAGGGCCCTTTCTGCATTTCTCACCGGTGCGAGACCACTCAAGACCGACGGCATCGATATCCGAAATGGAGTGAGCGTCGACCAAGTCGCTGCCGCTCGAGTCGGCGACCAGACTCGCCTACCCTCTCTAGAGATTGGAACCGAGCACGGTGCCATGGCGGGCAACTGCGACTCTGGGTATAGCTGTGTCTATTCATCCACGATGTCCTGGCGATCAGCCACGCAACCACTCCCTAAGGAGGTGAACCCTAAGGTTGTGTTCGAACGATTATTCGCTTCCAGCAATGACCCTTCAAAACAGCGAAGGGATAGGAATCGAAAGAGCATCCTCGATTTTGTCCGAGACGACTCTAAATCGATGGAAAACCGACTCGCCGTCAACGATCGGCGCAAACTAGATGAATATTTTGCCTCGATTCGCGATATCGAGCAGCGAATCGAACGCTCGGAAAAGCTCCCACCGGTTAAAACCCCAGACTACCCAGTACCGTCGGGTATCCCAGCCGTCTATGAGGAGCATATTCGATTGATGTACGACTTGATGGTGCTGGCCTATCAAGCCGACGTGACTCGCGTAATCACCTTTGTCCTGGCTAATGAAGGGAGCAATAAAGCGTATCCGTTTATCGATGTCCCTGAAGGCCATCACGACCTTTCGCATCACGGTGGTGACGCAGCCAAGCAAGCTAAGTTAAGGCAAATCAACCTTTTTCACACACGGCAATTGGCGTACTTTCTCGATCGACTCAGCAAGATCCCCGAGGGAGACGGCACCCTTTTGGACCATGCGATGATCGCGTACGGAAGCGGGATTCACGACGGCAATGCACACAATCACGACGATCTTCCAGTCTTGGTTGCGGGAGGTGGTTGCGGAACGCTCCAAACAGGTCGACATCTTACGTATCCTAAAGAAACACCGATCAGCAATCTCTGGCTCGCCATGCTCGATCGTATGGAAATCTCCCTCGAGAAGCTGGGGGACAGCCAAGGTGTACTTCCCGGTTTGCTGTAACAGCCACCAGCGATCCCAATCGCTACAACCCGAAAAAACTCGCTGATCGATCAGGTCCTTCGTAAAAACTTGAAGGCAGGGAACGGAATGCTGCGATACCGCGCTGCGTATCGGTAATACTCGAGGACGGATTTCCTATGTCCACATTGATCCTCTCAGCGCCCAGTCGATCCTATGCCAGCTCAAAAGACTCAACGCATTTTGGTAACGGGCGGGGCAGGCTTTCTCGGTTCACACATCTGCGAGCGTTTGGTCGAAGAAGGACACGATGTTATCTGTCTAGATAATTTCTTCACGGCACAAAAGACCAACGTCACGCACCTCATCGGAAAACCTAACTTTGATTTGATCAGGCACGACGTCACCCTTCCTGTTTTTTTGGAAGTCGACCAGATCTATCACATGGCATGCCCCGCCGCTCCTGGTCATTATCAATTCAACCCAATCAAGACAATCAAGACGTCGGTTTTGGGCTCGATCAATATGCTCGGCGTGGCGAAGCGATGCGGTGCCCGAATTCTTTTGGCGAGCACCAGCGAGATCTATGGAGATCCGCACATTCATCCGCAACCGGAAAGCTATTGGGGAAATGTGAATCCGATCGGTATCCGATCTTGCTACGACGAAGGAAAGCGGGTCGCGGAAACCCTGTTCATGGATTACTACCGTAAAAACCGAGTCGATATTCGGATCGTCCGGATCTTCAACACCTACGGCCCTCGCATGCACCCCTACGACGGCCGAGTGGTCTCGAACTTCATCCGACAAGCGATCACGGGTCAGCCGATTACTATTTTTGGCGAAGGAGAGCAAACACGGTCTTTTTGCTACCGCGATGATCTCGTCGAAGGTATTGTCCGAATGATGAATAACACCGACAATTTCGTCGGCCCCGTAAATATTGGAAACCCAGTCGAGTTCACCATTGCGCAACTGGCTCAACAGGTCATCGATTTGACCGGTAGCAAATCGCCGATTGAAAAACGACCACTCCCATCGGACGATCCAACTCGCCGACAACCCGATATCACCCTTGCGAAGAAACATTTGGGTTGGGAACCGAAAACCCAACTGCGCGATGGGCTAACTAAGACGATCGAATGGTTTCATACAATACAGCTTGAGAATTACCGTCCGCCAACACCGAATTACGTTTGATGCCCAATCCAAACTTCCCTGCATCGCAACACACGCTATCGGCTACAGTACCGTGCGATTGGCAATCTGCGCGAGCAAACTCTTGGCAACTGTCTCGCGATCGATTGGAGTTGGGTGCGATTCCATTGGTCATGGGGATCTTAAACGTCACCCCGGATAGCTTCTCAGATGGTGGACGGTTCTACACGGTACAGCACGCGGTCGACCGGGCTCTCGAGATGGAGGACGCCGGTGCAGCTATTTTGGATATTGGGGGGGAAAGCACCCGTCCGTATAGCCAGGGTATCGACAATGATGAGGAACTGCGACGGGTTGTTCCCGTGCTAGAAAAGCTTCAAGGGAGATTGTCGGTGCCGATCTCGATCGACACGACAAAAGCGTCCGTCGCCGACGCTGCGACGGGCCTCGGCGCACAGATCATCAATGATGTGTCCGGGCTCGAAGCGGATCCGCAGATGCTAACTGTTGCCATGAGGACGAAGGCGGGAGTGTGTGCGATGCACCGTCAAGGAACTCCGCAGACCATGCAGGACAATCCCACCTACGATCACTGTGTTCTCGAAATCTTAGAGTATCTGCGACGTCGTGATCGAGAATTGATCGAACAAGGTATCGCAGCCGAACGCATTTGCTTAGATCCGGGGGTGGGCTTTGGAAAAACCCATGAACACAATCTAGAATTGATTCGATCAGCCTCCATATTTCATTACTTGCGACGGCCAATTCTGATCGGCCACTCTCGAAAAGGTTTTATTGCAAAACTTTTAGGGAGCAAAGATATCGACCGCACCTTTGGGACTGTGGGTGTTTCATTGGCTCTCGCCACTCACCAAATTCAGATACTTCGCGTCCACGATGTGGCAGCCCACGTTCAAGCGTTGAATCTATTCCACGCGAGTGGAGGCTGACCCACTCTCGTTCATCGAGCGGAGTTCGCGATACCGGGTCAGGTACTCCCTCTTCGCAAATAGCGTAAAAGCCGAATCGGAATAGATCGCCATCCAAGTTCGATTGCATGAATCGCCTTGGAGTTTCTCAAGCACTGGCGCAATGTTTTGCACGAGAATCAGGTCCACTGGATATTCCTCCAGCAATTCGGACCACCGATCCTTGGCGAGAAAGAACTGATCATGCTTAGGCAAGATATCATCGCGATAGGCCACCTCGTAACGCCCATCGAGGCTTACGCGTATCAATGGGTGCGATCGCCAAGAAACGTATCCCCCGGAAACAAACGGGGTCAGCAAATTCCCCTTGAGCTGTTGAGTGTTGATAAAGTTGCATGCGGCAACCGGATAGACCATTACTCCCTCTGGATCACGGTCTGGAAGATTCGTCCTCCAGATGCGTTGGGATACGGTATAAGTACCGAAGATGATCATCGCCGACATGCAACTCACCATAGCAAGCGGCCTATGATTTTGAAGGCTAGCGATGATCGATCGCCCCAAAGGTGTTGCAGTCAGCCAGCCTGGTACCCAAGCGATCCACAACACCGCATAAAGGGATCCGTGCCGAAGATGCTTGCACGCCATGTATGCCGCAAGACAAAGAAAAAACCACCCATGGAGACGATTCCAGCGTCGATTTTTCGCCACATAGCCGAGCAACAGCAACGAAACGACAAACGCGACCATGGTCACAACGGGATCGTAGGTCATCCACAATGGTTGCCATTCCAGCATCGTATGGCGTTGCATCGTAATGGCACGCCACAAGTAAATGGGATAGTCCCATCCCCAGGGGTTCAAACTCGCACCTAAAACTGCAAACAACGGAATCAATGCATGGTGCCAGAGCCGCGACCACTGAGCCCGCCAGACCGTGAAAGAAGCAATGCGCCCAGGTCGCAGGTTGCCAGACGCATCAAAAACGAGGCCGCAGGCCCATCGAATCCCGATATGGTAGAGGATCAGTGCCAAACCGACCACGAATCCCGCGTGGATGTTTAGCCACGCCACATAGAGTAAAAACCAGGCAAACACCCAACGCCGACTCCCCTTCCAATCGCTCTGCATCAAAAGCAATTGAAGGGCTAAAAAGACTAAGGTAAACAGCTGGGCTCGCAGATTCCCGAACCCGACCCAAAGCATCGGAAAAACCGTTGGTGCGAACACCGCAATAAGATAGGGATGAGCACCTTCATTCCTAGCGATTCGATAAAGCAACACCGCAAGAGTAGCGATCAAAACGATCCGAAGCAGGGCCATGCCATGCAATCCAAACGGACTCAATTCCGCGACCCAATACAGGATGAGCCCGGTTCCCCACTCGTGATGCACCGTAGGTGATACGGTATGCGTAAATGCGAACACGTCATCGACGGGAAATGTGCCCGAAGTACACCATACGCGTGCTAATGCCATTTCGTGAAACGCATCATGGGTTGCATCTCCCAGTCGCGACACATACGCGTAAAAAGCGATCAGCGCGGCCAACAGCAGCACAAGGGCCAAGCCCCAATCGCGATTTCGGCTGATTAGAAGCGAATTTCCCGGTCGCATTGCCTGCTGATCCATCTGTCAGGGGAAACAACATCCCGGCGTCGGTTAGGGATGCTCAAACAAGACACCCTCGCTTCTTATTTCGTCCAACAAAAGCGTGGGAAATCGAATTTTCAACGAACGTTGGATAAGCCCAACTTTTTGCTAGCAGAGAAGCATCTTTTTTGCGGAATTTGAAAAGATTCACTCAAGATTGGACTGGAGCGAGGAGCTAGCGGTTTTCTAGACTCCGGCCGCAAGTCGGACGATTCGGGTGAATTCGCAGGAAGTGAATCCATTCCTTATCCCAACAGGAGAGACAGCTCGGCATGGATGCACGAACATTGGGTTTGGCGTTGGCTTTATTCACGACATTGGTCGCCCCTGGATTTTCGCAGCAAGTCCTTGGACGCCGATTTGTAAGCGAGACCCCAAATTTTAGAATCTTTGCACAGTCCCCGGAATTGGCGACCGAGGTAGGCCAAATGGCCGAGGAGTATCGCCGTCATCTAGGGATGCACTGGCTTGGACGCGAGTTGTCCCCGTGGATGGAAAAAGTCCCAGTGATGGTTCAATCCTCACCCAATCTCCCGGCGAGTGGTGAAACAAAATACACATTGGCAGCGGGTTCCATCCGCAATATTCAGATGTTTCTCAGCGGGACTCGTGAACGCATTTTGGACAGTGTGTTGCCGCATGAATTGACACACACCGTTTTAGCCACTCATTTTGCTCCGAGTGGAAAACCGGTACCAAGGTGGGCCGACGAAGGCGCTTGTACGACCGTCGAGCATTCCAGCGAACGCAGCAAACACGACACGATGCTCGTCCGGTTCTTGAGCGAGCGTCGATGCTTTCCGTTTAAGACACTCTTCGCGATGCGAGAATACCCAAGCGACATTATGCCCTTGTACGCACAGGGGTACAGTTTGTGTGCCTTTCTGATCGCTCAAGGTGGCCCGCGTCAGTTTGTACAATTCCTTGAGCGAGGAATGCAGGACGAGGATTGGGCCTCTGCTGTCGCCATTAATTACGGATATCCGAAACTCGGGAAATTGCAGTTAGCCTGGAACGATTGGGTGAGTGACGGTGGTGGCAACGTCACGTCGTACACTGCAGATTCCCTCGGCTATACAGGCTCAACAGCAACACTCGCATCTGCGACATCGAGGTTGAACACTGCGATCGCAACGAGTGATTCCGCGGCAGAATTTAATACTGCAGCATTGAACGGAGTCGTCGTATCACCAATAGAAACCATTGCAGTTTCGGGCAACCCAGGCGCTGGTGGAATCATCCCTCAGGGCAACACCAATTCGCCTTCGGTGGCCTCGCTAGTCGCGATGGCACCTAGTCCTTTTCCATCCAAAGAAGTATCCCCGTTCATTCCTCGAAAGTCTGGCTACTACCAGCAGCAGTTCCAGCTTCATGGATCGTCAGCAGAAGCGGCATCCGTAGCCGCTGTAGACGCGAACCCATCACCGAACTCGATTCCCATCCAAGTCGGATTGCCTGCTCCTTTTCAAACCATTGGTGGAACCGTGATGAGATAACACATCATTCTCAACAACTAAGATTCGAACGAGCATTCAAGGCCAGCGATTATCGCTGGCCTTTTTTATTGAAACAACAACCTGCACGGGAACAAAGCGCTAGGAATTTTGTTGGAAAAATGATCGTTTCCGAGATCTTGAAAATCTAGGAAACCGAACCATCTTCGCCCATTTTGACATTTCGAAAAATATTATCCGCCACCTCGAAAGTGGCCTTGACCGCATCCTTCGCGGCCGACTATTCCCAACTCCACGTATTCGGGAAACCGCAATTCAAGGGGAGTCCCTGCCCAGCGTATGAGGCGCTTGGTGGTGAATGGACTTAGTGATTGAGGTTGATCGAGACGACGAGCGTTTAGTCATCATCTGGAGCGATAAAGGAGTGTCGCGTTGAAATACCTAAATCCCCTAAGGACGTTTCGGCTAATGACCGCAGCCTGTGCGGTGACTGCGCCCGTCGTTGTGCCAGCAGGCGTCGTGGTGGCCGTTGCTAGCACCGCGGCACTTGCGCAGCAGCCAGCGAACGACAAGACCAATCCACCGAGCACCTTGCCACCATTGCCACCGAGTGCACTACCTGCTGCACCAGCGGCTCCGGCAAATGCAACTTCATCAGCCGGCGCGACGAAGAGCCGAGCGGCCGCTGCACTTTCACGAGCACCGGGGCTTCTACCTCCGGCACCTACAGGTACGAGTGGAGCAGCAGCTATACCCGCTTCTGCAACTCAGCCAGCAGCAGCACCGAATCCAACACGCGATCAAGCAGCCAGCTTAGCAGCTGCGGCGAAGCTCGCATTGCAGCAAGGCGATCTAGCAGCAGCCAAATCGCTGGTGGATCAAGCCAACGCACTCAAAGTTCCAGACAGCCAATTCGGCCCAGGGCAACTTAAACCGTGGGACGTTACGATGGACATCGAGCGGGCTATTCGCCTGCGTGGTAACTCCGGTGTTACTACTGCGGCCGCTGTCACGCCCGCGTTCACTGCGAACGGAACCAACGGAAATCTTTCGGATAAGAACGCTGCCGTCCAGCCAGGGGTTTTCCAACCTGGCACCGACACGTCCAAGGTCGCACCAGCAAGCA
>Ga0194130_10006784_pt1 | contig 13063 bp, 11 predicted proteins | sample TA2KigsurfametaG_FD_160084 | JGI IMG/M metagenome (GOLD analysis project Ga0194130, IMG submission 160084) | Freshwater microbial communities from Lake Tanganyika, Tanzania - TA2015050 Kigoma 12 surface | ecosystem: Environmental > Aquatic > Freshwater > Lake | place: Tanzania: Lake Tanganyika... | reverse complement strand
TTATCACCAGATAAGAAACTGGGTTTCAACCGATGGTAAAATGGGTAAAGACTATATCGTTCCGATTGCTGAGTTCAAATCACAAATGAAAATGCTAGCTGATAGCGGTTATCAGACTATTTTACCTGATCAGCTCTATGATTACCTGGTATATGGAGCTAAGCTCCCAAAGAAGCCAATCATGTTAACCTTTGATGATACCAAGCTTGATCAGTATACCAATGCTATCCCGGAATTAAATAAATACGGTTTTAAAGGCGTATTCTTTATCATGACTGTTTCTTTAGGTAAACCAAATTACATGAGCAAGGCCCAGGTTAAAGAATTGTCAGATGCAGGACATGTTATTGGTTCACATACTTATGACCATCAGAATGTAAAGAAATATCAGGGTGAAGACTGGATCACCCAAATAGAGAAGCCTACAAAAACAATTAAAGAAATTACCGGGAAGGATGTAAACTATTTTGCCTACCCCTTTGGTCTCTGGAATAAGGAAGCCATCCCGGAATTAAAGAAAAGAGGATTCACTTCTGCATTCATTCTTGCAGAAAAACGAGATGAAAATGATCCATTATTTACCATCCGACGAATCATTGCCAGCGGATATTGGTCAACACGCACCCTTCACAACAGTATTGTGAAAAGTTTTTAATTTTAAGTGAATATTTTCTATTCGATATCTTAGTTAATTATTAAAAAGAAAAACATGAAAAAACTATTTCTATTGACCTTATTATCAGGACTGTTGTTAAGTCTTAATGCCTCTGCTCAGCAGGATAAAAGCAAAAGACCAAGTCCACCAGCACTTATTTCTAAGACTATTTCTTCCGGAGCTAGCATTTCTGTTGACTATAGCCGACCATCTTTGAAAGGAAGAACCTTAGCAGTACTTGCCCCGGTTGGAAAAGTTTGGCGAACCGGCGCAAATGAAGCTACGGTATTTGAAACCAATAAAGATGTAAAGATTGAGGGAAAGCCATTACCGGCAGGCAAGTATGGTCTCTATACAATCCCTGGAGATCAGGAATGGACTATTATTTTCAACAAAAGCTGGAAACAATGGGGTACCGTTTATAAAGAAAGCGAAGATGCCTTAAGGGTAAATGTTAAAGCCGAAAATTCTTCAAACAATACAGAAACTTTTACCATTGAAATTCAAGACAATGGGAATGTTTCTCTATTGTGGGCGAATTCAAAAGTAGTTTTTAAGGTACGATAAAAAAGTTTCCTATATTAGGGGGCTTATGGTTTTCGACATAAGCCCTTTTTTTAGCTTAATTTTAAAGTTTATGCTTATCTGCTGAACCAATATGAAGATTTTTTTCTTTTATACGCTTTTCACAGTTTCAATAATATCTATCTTATCTTCCTGTAAATCAGATAATAAAATAATTTCAAAGAAAAGAAGTACTGAATACCTTTACAATGATTTCAAGCCCGATGAATTTTATCCTGCTGAACAGGTTGAGCTAAGGATAAGTTCAAAGGGATTTAATCTATACGGATTTTCCTACACCGCAAACGGAAAGGGACCACATCCAACAATTGTTTTATTACATGGCTTACCGGGTCATGAGCGTGGCTTGGATTTAGCTCAAAATATGAGACGTGCCGGATATAATGTTCTTTATTTTAATTATCGTGGAGCCTGGGGAAGTAAGGGGATGTTTGGGTTTCAGAACGCAATAGATGATGCAGGGGCTGTATTAGATTATCTACACGATAGCCTGAATACGGTAAAATTAAGAATTGATACCTCCAAAATAGCTTTTATTGGTCATGGTATTGGAGCAGGTATTGCCATGTTGGCTGGCATAAAAGATCCCAGAGTTAAGTCAGTTATTGGCATTTCAGTTTTCAATCCTTACACCTTGTTACAAGGTGAACTTGCAGCAGGGAACTTAATCGGACTCAAAGAATATTTAATTACTCTTGGAATGCTTAATTGTGATCCAAATACTTTTTTAAATGATATTCTCAGTAATATTAACCAGTATAATATTGAATTACAGGTATCTAAATCCGTTAAACCGATACTGGTAATCGATGAGCATATGAACAATACTTACCTTTCAAAATATAATCCCCAAAAAAGTTTTGATTATAAAATTTGGGACACAGATCATGCCTTCACCAATAGGAGAATTGCCCTGACTAAAGAGATAGTTAACTGGCTGGATGAGAATATTTTAATAAAAAAAGATTAAATAGCAAACGCTATTGTATATCCTCAATCCTAAAAAGCTTTCCGTTAAAATCAAACTCATGCCCAATTTTCTGACGCATCAGTTTCATTCCAATAGGAGACATGCAAGAAATTGCAAAATAATTAGCGCCCTGAACTCGTATTTGGCCCTTACTGATCGAAATGTAAAATTTACCAAAATTTGTACTGACTAAACTTCCATTTTGAACGGAATCATACGTTTGATGATGTTCAATCTGTTGGAGGCTTATCTTTTGTTTTTTTGCCTCCTCCAATTGTTTCATGCTTCTGTCAATCTCTTGCTGAATCATCTCTCTGCCGGTTTCAAACTTATCTCCGGCGCTGCTTTTGGTATCTTCGTTCGCTGATTCTATCGCATCGTCAATAGCTTGTTGAGCTGTATCAATACATTCCTGAACATAATTAAAGCACTCTTTATAAAGTTCTTCTTTTATCGTAATCATTTGTGCAAAGAAGCACAAATTTTAAAGATCTACGAAACATCTGTAAAAGTCGGGATTCATTTTTTATCACGAATTCATGAGCATCAAAGCACATTATATGAGGTTTTTATTTTCTTTAAGACCCGCTTCCCGCGACTTTGAAGAGCAGCAGAACTATTTTTTAACAGGAACTGTACCTGAAATTGGAGTTCTTCGGCAATCCAAAGATTCTCTTTAGTGAAATACAGTAAAATATCCATGCAATTAGCCTTTACTGCAACAGGTGTTTCGGGGTTTATCAGCCAATCAAAAGTAGTTTCGATGATCTGATCTTGATATTGACTTAAACCAGCTTTTACTTTTTCCGCCGAACCTTTATCAGTAAGGCCTATCAATATCTTACTTAAATGTCGCTGACAACTAGGATTTTTCTGCATGCTATATGCTGAAAAATATTCAGGTAAGATTTCAACAAGATCATCCAATCTGTAATATAGAAACTGCTCAAGAACCCAGGCTGCTCTGAATGCGATTTCGTGTTCAGGATATAAACTTAAATTCAGAAGCTTTAGTGGCCGGCAGGATTGATCTTTTGCAATTTGAATCACTTCCATTTTGGTCAGAGCTTTGGATAACTTATTTAATAATTTAACCTGATCCATAGAATATAATATCTAATAAAAGGCCGTATTTCAAGGTTAAATATGGCTTTCAAATTTAAAATACGGCATTAAATCCGTACATTTGTATTTTAATTTAATTCATGATAACAGTATCCAATCTTTCCTTACGTTACGGTAAACGGACTCTTTTTGAAGAGGTAAATTTAAAATTTACCCCCGGAAATTGCTATGGTATAATTGGCGCTAATGGTACCGGAAAATCAACTTTCCTAAAAATTCTCTCTAAAGAAATTGACCCCAGCAGTGGCTCTGTATCGTTTACACCCGGCGAAAGAATGGCTGTACTTACCCAAAACCATTGTGCATTTGATGAGTTCCCTGTGATTGCAACCGTAATGATGGGGCATAATGAATTGTATAGCATCATGAAAGAGAAAGATGCACTCTATGCAAAAGCTGATTTTACTGAAGCAGACGGTGAACGAGTCGGTGAGCTTGAGAATATTTTTGCCGAAATGGATGGCTGGAATGCAGAGAATAACGCCGCAACCATGTTGAGTAATTTAGGGATTAAAGAAGAATTTCATTATAATCTCCTGAAAGATCTGGATGGCAATCAGAAGGTTCGTGTTTTACTTGCCCAGGCATTATTTGGGAAACCTGATATTCTTTTGCTTGATGAACCAACCAACGACCTTGACATACAAACCATCGCGTGGCTGGAAGATTTTCTTGCATCATACGAAGGAATTATCCTGGTAGTTTCTCATGACAGACACTTTTTGGATACAGTTTGTACCCATGTGGTTGATATTGATTTCAGTAAAATGAATATATATACCGGTAATTATTCCTTTTGGTATGAATCAAGTCAGCTAGCACTAAAACAACGTTCCGATCAAAATAAAAAAACTGAAGAAAGGGTTAAAGAACTTCAAGAATTTATACGGCGTTTCAGCGCGAATGCATCAAAATCAAAACAAGCTACAAGTCGCAAAAAAGCTTTAGATAAAATCAATATTGATGAGATAAAACCATCAAATCGAAAATATCCTGCAATATTATTCAATCATCAGGGTCGTGAGGCAGGTGATCAGATTCTGCAGATTGAAAATCTAAGGAAAGATTTAAATGGTGAAATTCTTTTTTCTTCCATCAATCTGATGGTAAATAAAGGTGATAAAATTGCAGTTCTGTCCGAAAATAGTTTGGCAACTACTGCTTTCTATGATATCTTGACCGGCAGAGATAAAGATTTTAAGGGTACATTCAAATGGGGCGTGACCATTAATACTGCTGATCTCCCAAATGATAATTCTGCTTATTTTAATGGAAAGGATACTAATCTGGTCGACTGGCTTAGAGAGTTCTCTGATGCCGATAAAGATGAGCAATTCATTCGCGGCTTTTTAGGGAGGATGCTATTCTCCGGTGAAGAGGTATTAAAGCAATCATCCGTATTATCCGGTGGAGAGAAAATGCGCTGCATGTTTTCCAGAATGATGCTTCAGCAGGCTAATCTATTGCTTTTCGATGAGCCAACGAATCACCTTGATCTGGAGTCAATTACTGCACTCAATAATGGTATGAAGGACTTTAAAGGAGTAATTATGTTTACTTCAAGAGATCATGAATTGACTGAGACAGTTGCCAATCGAATCATAGAATTAACTCCTGGAGGTATCATCGATAAACTGATGACCTATGATGGATACATCACTAGCGATCTTGTTAAACAACAACGTGAGGAATTATATTCTTTGGCATAAACTACCCGCGATTCTAAACCCTAAGGACTAAACCATTTTTAATGGCGGCTGAAGATTGAAATTATTACAACCTGGCACGTCTTCGTAATTCAGAAATGGGCATTGTCAGCATCCGCCCTACTGGATTCTTCCCCTTATAGGTTATTAGTTTCAATTGCTTCGCATCTATTGGCACAATCAGGGTACTCCAATATTTGGGGTAGAACCTGTCGGGAAAGGAGTTGTCAAATGAATAATAAATATCCAATCCTTCAATTTCAGTGCTCAAATCAACTGTTAATTTGTTATCAGTAGTTTTACCAACCTTGAAAATAGGATCATAAACTGAAGGTGAATATTTTGTTTCAGCAAGATCAAGCCGGGCAAAATGCTGCTCCACCCTATTGAAGAATTCAGACCAATTTTTTTGTTGTTCAGGTGACCAGATTGATTCCGCAATAGCAAGTCCCCTTGGCCAGGTCATGTATTCTGCCTGTCTAAAGGTATACACTTGCTCCGTCCATAAATTTGCCTGGCCACCTTTTATATATTGCAAATCCACTCCATCCGGAACAGGCTAAAATTCATAAGATTTACTCAATCTTAATGAAGCATATACCCTCGGCTCTGAAATTTCATCGGCTTGCATATAATCAAGATAAGCAAATGTTGTTGGGCTCATCACCACTTGATGCCCATTTTGCGCTGCTTCAATACCATACTTCATACCTCGCCAGCTCATGACTGCGGTAGAAGGACTTACACCTCCCTCCAGAACCTCATCCCATGCCATCATTTTTTTACCTTTAGATTCTACAATCTGTTCAACCCTTTTGGTAAAATAACCCTGTACCTTTTTTATGTCTTTAATGCTTTCACGCTGCATTAAAGCCTTAATCTGTTCATTTTTCTGCCAATAATTAATTGGAGCCTCGTCCCCCCCAAGGTGTATGTATTCAAAAGGAAAGAGGTCTGCAATCTGACTAATCACGGTGTCCATAAAACTGTATACCAGCTCATTTGCAGGACATAGCGTATTATCTAATAAAGCTATAGGAGGTGCCCCTCTCGACCAATCCATTATTTTCTCTCCTGATCTTACTTTATATCTAACGGCTTCAGGTGTACAAGATAATTCGGGATAAGAAGCTATCGCCGCAAGGCTATGACCAGGAACATCTATCTCGGGCAAAATGTCAATAAAGTGATCTTTTGCAAACTTAACCAACTCTCTGATATCTTCCTGCGTATAAAATCCACCATAGTCACGAGGTTCTTCTGCTTTTGGAGGGATGAAATCCCCAAAATCTCCCACTCTTCTAACATTCCATGCACCAACTTCCGTCAATTTTGGAAAGCCGCGGATTTCAATTCTCCAACCCTCATCATCAGTAAGGTGAAGGTGTAGCACGTTATATTTATACCTTGACATGCTGACTATGTATTGCTTTACCTCGGCTGTAGTAAAGAAATGTCGGGCTACATCAAACATTAAACCGCGCCAAGCAAGTTTTGGATAATCAATAATTTCAACAACAGGAATTTGCCAGTTGACATGCTTTACCGATACTTTACTTTCTATCTCCTTCGGTAAAAGTTGAAGTAATGTTTGAACTCCATAAAATAAACCTGCCGGCTGATTGGCTTTGATTATAACTTGGGAATGGCTCACCGAAAGGTGATAACCCTCAGAACCAAGCTTAGGATTAAAGACCGGATCTATTAATAATTTAATTGATGCACTTTCCTGACCACCCAAAACAACATGAAAACCTGTGGGAACAGACAAACGATCCTTTAAAAAACTCCGGGTCAATGCTAATTCGGGTAGATCAGGTAGAAATATCACCACCTGTTTGGGCAGATTAAAATGACCGCTTCCCCGATGTAACTCGACCGGTTTTGGAATTATTAAGAGTTCAGGTTGAGCCGGCTGACCAAACGTTTTAACAGAAGTGAAAAAACAGATAACAAAGTAAATGATAAACCTCATTAGTATGAATACGCTTTAAATTGGTATATTTTAAAATCTTGATCTGAATAGAATTAAGCCACTATTTTAAAATGATAAATCAAGGGCAGCAATTTATATAAATTATACCTAAAACTATAAAATGATTCGAAATCCAAACTGAAACTAATACCTACTTTCCCATATAACAAAAAAAAACTGCTCCCAATTTTGGAAGCAGCCTTTAACACCAATTACAAACCTAACGCTATCGAATCGTTACGGCCTTGACAAATTGTCCATTAGCATCAAAATGAAGCGCATACTTTGTTAGATTAGCATCAATAAGTACTAAATAACCCTTCAGAATATTATTAGCTCTCATCTCAAAAGCCTTTTTGAAAACGTAATTAGGATAGGTAGCACTTAAATAAGAGTTTACACCGGAAGGCAGAACAGATGCCGCTACCGACTTTGCTTTAGCATGTCCTGCAGGCAATTGAGTGCGCTTTATAAAAGTATTTGTCGATGTGAAAGCATTAGCAAAAAATTCTACATTCTTAGTGATTATAACAATACTCTGATCCTTATTAACAAAGGCATGAACAATGGTATCAGCAGCATAGTTTGAAGTCATATAAGTCTTAATTGCGTTCGGAATGGCACTTATTGCTAGGGTATCTCTTTGTTTTCCATCCCTGTTATCAAAACAACCTCCAGTATGCCATCCTCCTTTGCCTTTCATGTTTCGACCTTCCCGGATTTCTAATATTTTCTCAAATGCTCCTTTAGCATCAAATTTTATGGCAACAGGCTTGTCGTTAAATTGGACCATCACCACGTAACTATCCAATGCTGAAGTAGACTGATTATTAATTCTATAAGCCTTAATGAAGGTATTACCAGCATAATTAGAACTTAAGTACGAGGTAATTACCGAGGGTAGCAGACTTTGTTCAATCGGAGTTTTTTTATTCCCTTTTTTACAAGCCTCCATTGCAAAAAGTGAATCGGAACTGTTTCCAGAGCCCTTTATTGCTGTAGTACTACTTATTGTAATGGCCTCAAGTTTGGCAAACTGAAGTTCATCATCCAAAGCTAAGGTATTGTCTTTTTTACATGAGCTAAGACTCAAAATAGCTATACCGGCTACCAGTATGGCACTTTTTAGTTGTGTGTATCTTTTCATATCTATGTTTTTTTAATGTAAACCTAGACTGACAAGATGAAGAACAGATGATTTTTAAAATAAAAAAAAGTATTACCAATGGTAATACCTTCCATAAAAAATTCCTTATAAATTAATGACCTGCGTGACCATCTAAGACATCCGCATGCCCATGTGCAAGTTCTTCTTCTGTAGCTGCACGAACAGAAATGATTTTACCAATAAAATGAAGATCCTGCCCCGCCATTGGGTGGTTTAAATCAACGATCACGGCTGATTCAGTTAATTCGTTCACCCTGGCCCTGAACTGATTACCCTCATTATCCTGCAAAGGCAGAATTGACCCGACTTCAGCCATTTCCATTTCTCCGAACATATCCAATGGAAGCTCGGTAATTGCATTCTCATCTTTTAAGCCATAAGCATCCTCTGCGGTTAAATAAAAATCATAGAGATCCCCAATATTTAAACCCGCTAAATTTTCTTCGAATTTGGGAAGCATCATCCCAACCCCAAATAAAAAAACTAAAGGATTTTGTTCATCCGCTTTTTCTACAAATACTTCCTGACCACTTTCTTTCGTGTAAAGATCATACGTTAGCGCCACAACGCGGTTTGATTGAATTATCATTTTAATATTTTTTTTATAACAGGTTTGGGATTCTTAATCCTGTCCACCCACTATTAAATTACAGTTATCAATTTGGTTAATTACGTCGATCGCCTAAGTTAGAGGCAAAAGACAAGTTTTGTTCAGGCAAAATTAAAATTTGGTTACCTTAACTTGTTTGTTAATTAGCAAAGATAATGTTCCTTAAGCTCATGCCCAAAGTATTTTATAAGGAATATCATATTTTTCAATTTGCGGTCGCTCCTTTTCAGCAGCTGGACCGGTTTCATCAATCTCTTGATGCACAAATACGTATTTAAAGATAACCTTACCCATTTATAGGCATAGGATTTAATTGGAGAATACGAAGTAGATGACAGGTTTAGTAGAATATCCTCTTCAACAGGAATAAATTTTTATGGATGATTTTTTCTTCGGTAAGTCTTAACACTTTTTTGACATTTAAACAGGTTATTCTCCCTGAAAACCGCCAAATCTCTGAATGAACTTTTCCAATCAATTTTCTGGAAAAAGTAACCCAAAAATTATTTGCCTTTGATCAGGAAGATAGAAACAATTCAATAACGATCATTCATTAATTCCACACCACCCGAATATATCTGGTCAATACAAGTTCAAACTTTATGGTCGATCTTGAACCAGGCAAAATATTCCTTCAAAATTGGGGCGTCCGCCAAATCTCCAAAACTTTCCTGTTCAATGATAGGATACTAATGAAAAGCCGATTAAACTATTTCAACAAACATTATTTTTTGATTGAACTTTCCGAGGTCTTATCCCCCCTGATTATCATCCAACAGTATTTTCATCCCATTGGAGCTAAAAAACTGAGATTTGATTCTTTAATCAGTATGACAATCAAAATTAATTTTATAGAACCAATAAAGAACTAGTAATTTGATTTATAGGTCAATTATAACGCACAACAAGTTTAGAAAATACGAAGGAGGCAGAAAAAAGCTAATTGTGATTCAATTTCGAAATTAATCAAATAAAAATATCACTCAATTTAAATGTAAAGCTTTAAATTTCGCCTATTAAAGCTCCTGATTAATGAAAAACCGAAAGGCTAATCATTAATAAATGATGATTTATTCATCTCTTAATTATAAGATGAAAGCACTTAGTTATTAGTCAATGAAAATTACCCATACAGACATTTACCGATTTAGTATTACAATGGAACCTTTTACAATTGCAACAGGTACTATGGATTTTGCACAAAACGTTTTTATTCGGATTTATACCGACAGTGAACATTATGGAGTTGGAGAGTGTTCTGCATTCCCAATGATTGCAGGAGAAACACAAGAAACCTGTTTGGCAATGGCTAGAGATTTTGCCGCCATTCTAAAGGGTAAAGATCCTCTAAACATTTCCGCCCGACTTCAAGATCTGCATAACTTTACGGCCATTAATTCAACCATTAAAAGTGCTTTTGATATGGCATTTTATGATATCGCAGCAAAAAATGTATGCAAGCCCTTGTATCAATATTTAGGTGGAGAAAAAAGGGTTATTGAAACTGACATGACCATAGGTATAGCTGAGCCTGCTATTATGGCTGATATGGCGGTAAAATATAAAAATCAAGGGGCTAGGATTCTTAAGGTAAAATTAGGTAAGGACCCGGATATTGATTTACAACGAATCATGGAAATAAGAAAAAGAGTTGGTAAAGAAATAGTTTTAAGAATTGATGCCAATCAGGGCTGGAGTTTTGAGGATGCAAAAAGATGTTTAAATGAGATGGAAATTCAAACTATCGAATTTTGTGAGCAGCCCATGCGAACCTGGTATGATGATCAGCTGCCGGAATTAAAAAAACAGACGAAAATAAAAATAATGGCGGATGAGAGTTGCTTTAATCATCACGATGCAAGAAAACTTATAAATTCAGAATCGTGTGATTACATCAATATTAAACTTGCTAAGTCAGGAGGCATTCAGGAAGGGTTAAAAATTCATCAAGTTGCACTTCAATCAGGTATCCCATGTATGATTGGAGGCATGCTCGAAAGCAGAATAGCCTTAAGTGCTAATTTACATTTTGCCTATGCCTGTCCGGGAATCAACTATTTCGATTTGGATACTTGCTTACTTGGGCATCTTGAGGACCCAGTTAAGGACGGAGTTAGTTACTCAGGATTTTTTCTTGAGCTACCTGATTTGCCTGGTATTGGAGCAGATGCTGAGGAGGATTTTCTCTCCTCCTGTGAAATGTGGCGTATTTAATTACTCTCAAATTGCTTTAAAAAATGTAAGAGAAAACGGTTTTAATCCGTCAGACCAGATTCCGAAACAATAGCCATATTCTTATTGAAATCAATTCCCTTGCATTAAAGCTTAGTTTAGCCATTTAATCAATGGATTGGCCACAGGAAATCGCATATTATTTCGAATGGCAAATAGCCGGTAAACATTTGATATTTAACACAGCTTAAATAAAAAAGGCCGGAAAATTCCAGCCTTAAGGATTTTAATTTATCTTTTGCTATTTACTCAGTTCGGCAAAGTATCTAAAAAATAATGGAATTGTTTCAATTCCCTTGTAGAAATTAGCCAAATCAAATTTTTCGTTGGGTGAATGAAGATTATCGCTGTCTAAACCGAAACCCATTAAAACTGTTTTTATACCCAGCTCCTTTTCAAATAAAGCCACAATTGGAATGCTTCCTCCGCCCCTGGTCGGGATTGGTTCCTTACCAAAAGATTCAAAAATTGCTTTTTGCGCTGCCTTAAATGCTATACTATCCGTTGGAGTTACGACCGGTTCACCCCCATGATGTGGCGTAACTTTAACTTTTACACTTTTTGGCGCAATACTTTCAAAGTGATCTTTAAAAAGTTTAGTGATCTTATCAGATTGCTGGTTTGGGACCAATCTCATTGAAATTTTTGCATAGGCTTTGGATGGAAGGACAGTTTTTGCACCTTCACCGATGTAGCCCCCCCAAATACCATTAACTTCCAGGGTAGGGCGAGTGCCTGTTCTTTCAAGGGTAGTATATCCTTTTTCCCCCCAAAGCTCATCTACTTTTAAATCAACTTTATATTCCGACTCATTATAAGGAGCCCTATTCAACATGTCTCTTTCCTGTTCACTTAATTCCAATACATCATCATAAAAACCAGGAATCGTAATATGATTGTTTTCATCGTGCATGGAAGCAATTAATTTAGCCAGTATGGTTGCAGGATTTCCAACTGCTCCTCCATAAACGCCGGAGTGTAAGTCGCGGTCCGGACCGGTAACCTCAACTTCAACATAGGATAGTCCGCGCAAACCCGTTTCAAGCGAAGGGTTTTCTAACCCAATCATGGAAGTATCTGAAATCAAAACTACATCTGCTTTTAAACGCTCTTTGTTCTGACTGACAAAAATACCAAGATTGCTTGAGCCCACTTCTTCCTCCCCTTCAATCATGAACTTAACATTACATGGAAGTGAGTTGATTTTCATCATCAGCTCAAAAGCTTTTACATGCATATAGAATTGCCCTTTGTCGTCACATGATCCGCGCGCATAGATTTTTTCATCCCGAATGGTTGGTTCAAATGGAGGAGTGTGCCATAATTCAATCGGATCAGGAGGCTGAACATCATAATGCCCATAGACCAAAACCGTTGGAAGCGAGCGATCAATAATTTTTTCTCCGAAAACTATCGGATAACCTGCAGTAGGACAGATCTCGACGGTATCTGCACCTGCTGTTTTTAACTTATCAGCAACATATTGTGCAGTTTTGAGCATATCCGCTTTATACTTTGGATCTGCACTAACGGATGGAAACCTCAATAACTCGAATAACTCCTCCAGAAAGCGCTGCTTATTGTCGCTAACATATCTTCTAATCTCTTGCATAAAATTGGTTTTTAAACAAAGATATAAATCTAGGATTAGTCCTGAATCATTGTTTAAAATTTAGCTACACAGCAGTCAAAACACACCCCCATCCTGAATCCATGACCCGGATAAATAACAGAAAAAACGATCCTATTTTTTTTTAATCCCAGCTTGCCAGACGCTTGTCGTTCTGATTGCTGATTCCGCTGTAATTTGTAGAATTATTTTGATCCATTCTTACATCTTCTTCTTTTGGACTTATTTTGCTTCCAACTTGTAAATCGTCAGCAAAAAGTGGACTGATTTAGGTCAAAACTAAGGGAGTGTTTTCAAAATCTTTAACTTTGAATAACCATGAAAACACCCAAGAAAAAAACAGCAGAGAATTTCATTAAAGACATTCGTAGAAGCACACGAAGAATCTTTAATTCTGAACAGAAAAT
>Ga0194130_10006781_pt1 | contig 13069 bp, 5 predicted proteins | sample TA2KigsurfametaG_FD_160084 | JGI IMG/M metagenome (GOLD analysis project Ga0194130, IMG submission 160084) | Freshwater microbial communities from Lake Tanganyika, Tanzania - TA2015050 Kigoma 12 surface | ecosystem: Environmental > Aquatic > Freshwater > Lake | place: Tanzania: Lake Tanganyika... | reverse complement strand
AGAACTTCGAATCTTCAAACGTGCGGCCAACGACGCCCTTGAAATTCTTCTTCTGTCCCATGAGCCCCCGGTTCTCAACCCGTCGTCAGATTAGGGGACGGAGCGAAAGTGCCCGCCGGACACATCCAGCGAGCCCTTCACTTGTCGGTTCTGGTGCTTGGGCGCGGAGGCCTTTGTTCACCATGCTCATGATTGAGTCGCGCAGTGGGATGGCCGCATAAACGATCACGCCGTGGGCGACGATGTTCATCCAGTCCTCCTTCATGACGAGTCCCCATCCGGCGGCCGGCCACCTGTCGATCCACCAGCCCATAAATCCAGACCACCAAGCCCTAGTGGGTCCCGAGGACGGGGAGAGCCTTCACGGTGCCGTTCAGCTTGACGAGTCCGAGGACCGGGTCGATCACCGCGTGGGCCGCGGTAAGGACCGCTGACAGGAGGACCAGTTGTCCGATGACATACTCTTGTATCGACCCCAGTTCTGCAGGATGCCCTGCGTCGGGGACGGTACGTTTCACCCTATTTAGAGGGTGCGAATACCTGCTGAAGTAGTGGCTTCGTCCACAAAGCAGGTTGAGTCCGAGCCGCTGCAACATACCCATTCTGGGGGACTAGCGTTCCTGTCTAGGGGAAAAGGTGGGGGAACAGTGAGCCGACTCGCAGCAGTGCTCTTTCTTGTGGCCGGTTTCCTTTCGTGCTCCGGAGAGTCCGGTTCGACGAACGACTCGGACACGAGTGATGCTTCGTCGGCCTTGAGCACGATGCCAGTCGCAACAACGCCCGACGGTGATGTCGAGCTTTGCTCGCTCGCCACGGAAACTTTGCCTGGGTCTGCCGATGAACCAGCGTCGAACGAGAGCCTCGCTGCCTCGTTGAAGACCCGTGCTGATGCAATGGCAACGATCGCGAAGGCGTCCCGTGGCGAACTCGCCGATGCATTGGCACGTTCCAGCGAGGCCATGTCACAACTTGCTGATGCGGTGACACGGAACGCTGCACCTGATGCGCTTGACAGCCTGTTGACGGCACTTAGCCAGGACACCGAGTTTGTTGCCGCGCAGGAAATCATCGATGCCGCGGTACTCGAAGCGTGCAAGGAGAAGGGCTGATGAGAATGAGGACACGTAAGACAGCCCTGTTCCTCGGTTTTGGAACGCTCCTCACCTTGGTCGCTTGCGGCTCTCAACAAGAGTCCGACGACGATGCCTCGCGCGTGAAGAACTCAGCGATTGACGTTCCGTTCGACCAGAAAGCTGAGACGCCAGCCGCGAGCGGAGTCCCGGATGTGGTTCTCGTTGGTCTCGGCGATTCGTATGGGTCGGGCGAGGGTGACCCCGCGGTGCCGATGGGCGACCCTGATACGACACGGTGGTGGAATCTCACGAATCACACGAGTGAAGGAGCAGAGCTGTGTCATCGGTCGTCCAAGGCCGCATTCGTTCAGGCCGCAATGGAGTTACAACGCCAAAACCCGGATCTCAATATCTACTGGAAGCATTTTGCATGTACCGGAGCGCAGACTGAACACCTTGCAGCCGAGTCGTACGACGCGACCGTTGATGAAGAAGACAACAAAATCATGGATTCCGCGTCCGATCGCCGTCAATTGAACAACCCACAATTCGATGACGCGGTTGCGTGGGTGAACTCGCTCCCGTGGGGAAACGGCCAGCAAAAGAAGATTGACGCGATCTACATCTCAATTGGTGGAAATGACGTCGGTGGGTGGAACGAAGCAGATCCGGTCCAACGACGCCTCGGACTGGGAGCAATCATCAAGACTTGCGTCATGCCGGGTGTCGAGGATTGTGACGAAGACGCCGCCGAGAGGACGTACATTGAAAATGCCGGACGCTATGCGACGTACGGAAATGGATTGACGACTGCCTACACCAATTTGAATGCGTTACTCAATGAAAAGGCAACATTAGCAAACATTGTGATCGGGAAGAAACTTCTGAATGCCTATCCGAATCTCATCCAATCCGATGTCATCGACCCTGCAACGAGTACGAACGCCTTCTGTGGCGACGAGGGTGAGGGAACTCCGTCTGATCCCGTAGGTCGCATGAACAATGGACTGCTCGCAAATACCGATGCAAGCGATTGGCAATTTGTGGCCGAGAAGATCATGTTGCCCCTCCGCGAAACACAGCGGCGAACCGCAGCAGACCTCGGTTGGGATCTCGTGCGTTTCGACACTGCGGCCAACGAAGCGGCCAACTTTGACACGTTCGATGCATGGACACCGCACGGACTTTGCGCGACCACAAACTGGGTGCACGACTTCCGCGGAGCCAAGGCACTGCAGGGCGACGACATGGATATCCGTCTCTGGGGGCTGATCTCTAACTCGTTCGGTGCCGTCCATCCCAATCCGACGGGTTGGCGCGACTTTGCGAAACGTGCGTACTACCACTTGTCGAAGGCAATGCCGAATGCGTCTCTGCCGAGTTCGCCAGCTGCATCCACGCCGTCGGTTGTGTCGCCTGGATCTGCGTCCGGCGGCGAGGTACCGCGACCAGAGTTACCAGCAGAGGCGGCACCGGACTCCGCGGCTCCGGCGGTTGGTCAGTTTGCAACGGATTCCGACGGAGTCCTAACCGTTCGGTCGGCGACCTGGGTATCCGATGCCGTCGGACCCCGAGACCTTGTTTGGCGCGTCGCGGCCCGTGGCAGAGAAGTTTCGTGTACGAACTGTCGCTGGCTGGATCCCGTTACAAAACGTGTCGTTGCCGCAGTGCTCGCCGACCCCGTCGGAGATGGTGTACAGGCCGTCGTCGGTTTTGATCCGAGTGCCGATCCAAGCGACTTCAGATCCAATGGTTGGGCGGCAGAGTTCATCGTGGGAACCGACGCGAATGCTCCGGTGCGTGGAGATGCGATCCAACGATGGATTCTTGAATGTGACGCCTCGACGTGTCGATCACAACAGTTGAACGTTGCCGAAATGCGGTGGGCCAACAAGATCTGGAGCGTCGCCAATTGCAACCTTCCACTTCGTTCCGGCGGGCCGAGCGAGATCTCAGAAACAGCAGTTCTGGAGGGCGCAACCGCGACTGCGATACGTGAGAGTGCACTCGATCGTGTGCGACTTGCATCACCGCACTTCCGCCCCGTTCTTTCAACCACAGGTGGTGCCGGCGAGATAACCGGGTATTCAGAGACGGGATGTGAATCATGAGCGTGACGTTTCGACGACGTATTCGAGCGGTGGTCGCGTTTGCAACCGTCGCGTCGTTGATCTGCGAGCCGTTGGCTGTGTCAGCGTCGACGCCACCTTCGACGGATCCAGATTCGGCCGCCCCGACGTCGACCGTCGCCGGTGCTGACAATCCCGATGATGATGGCGAGGCCCGCACGACACCCGTTCGACTCGGTCTCAACGGTTCGCGTCTCGCCCCGCTTGGCGGAACAATGTTTGTCCGATTGCGGGTATCGAACTCCTCTGCGTTACCGGGTGCTCTCGGAACGCCGACAACCGTGTCGTTCACGTCATTGCCTCCCGGTGTGACACTTGAGTCGGTTTATCCCGCCTCCGCGACGGGAAACGATGGATGGTTGTGTACCCGGTCAGCGTGTCGCACCAACCAAGTACTTCCGCCGTTGGGCTCTCTCGACGGGCTTGCCAGCTTCAAAGTTGCAAGCGACGCTTCGATTGGGGCGCTCGAACAATCGCTGCTGAATCAACTCATTTCGACGACACAAACCAACATCGACAAGTCCGCCCTCACTGCCGCACTCGACTCTATGAAGGGTATCGAAGCTTCGCTTTCCGCGCAGATTGGCGCCGAGCGAGTGTCGACGTCCGACACCTACCGGATCACCGCTGTACCTGCCGGAAGCGCGGTCTCACCTGAGGTGTTTGCTTTCGATCCGCCACAGCCCATCGAAGGCCGCCGGGCGTCGTGGACTGTCATCGTTGCGAACCCCTCGTCTGCATCGTTGACGGGTGTATCTGTCGATGCACCATTCGAAGGCAGTCAATTGTCCGAGACCAGCGCCAATGGTGAGGGTTGGACTTGTGATGAAGCACGTTGCACCTACGACGAACCTGTGGTGTCGGGTGCGACGGCGGCGCCCCTGGTGATGTCGGGAGTTGTGCCGCCGGCCTCAAAGGAATTTGAAGCACAGCCAATTGCGTGGACAACCGACGTCGCAGTCGGCGTTGCTTCGGTGCCGCTCGACCTCGGGTACCTGCCGCTCTCCGAGACGCCGCCGAATCTTGTCGCGCGCATCAGCCCATCGGGTGGCGTACCTGTCACAAGTGCGGGTGCTGTACTTGCGCTCGACGTCGGCATCGCGACGATCGGTGGTCCTGCACGTGGGGTCAAAGTCACGCTCGAGTCGCCGGGCGCCGCATTCGAGTCGGCGACGGGGATCAACTGTCAGGTATCCGGCTCAATCGGGTTGTGCTCACTCGACGAGGTCCAGCCGGAACGACCGGTCTCCGCTGTCGTTCGCTTCAAGATCAGCGACGAAGCCGGCGAGGGCCTCGTCGTGACGACGAAGGCGGAAGTTGATGGTGAGCCGACCGACAAACTTGCCGACAACACAACTTCTACAACCGTCATCGTGCGCGAAAAGGGCTCGCCGATCCCCGTACTCTTTCCGGTCAGAAAGAACGAGACCGGGGAGTGGGTTGTGAACGGCCTGAATTCGGAGCCGTTGACGCCGTCGCGGCCGGAGATCCTCGCCTACGTGGTGAAGAATGTCGGTGCAGAACCGATTCCGGCAGGCTCGACGCTGGGAGTCTCCATTGTTCTGCCCCGTGCAGTTTCGACCCGACCTGCCGGCGACTGGTCTTGTATCGAGGCCTCCGCCGTTCTTGACGTCAACCGGCCTTCATCGGGAATTCTTGCAACCGCAGCCGATGCAGCAGCCGCTGCAGGCACGTCGGTCGGCGAATTGACCAATGACGATTGGAACCAGTTCGATTGTTCCATCACGGTGCCCTCCGAACTCGCTCCGGAGGACCACACCGCACCGATCCTCCTCAACGCGTCGGCGGCGTCCGTCGCGCGTTCGATTGCGGGTGCCATTTCCGCACGTCTCGGGCAGTCGTCGCTCGGCGACGACGCCGCGTCGTCGCAATCCGTCGAACGTGTCCTTGTCGTTGATGTTCCGCGCCTCGAAGTCCAGTCGCAGGTCGGTGATGCTGTTCCCACTCGCAGGGGCGGAAAGTCGAAAGCCAAAGTCACTCTCGAGAACAGGGGAGAGACTGCGGCGACACCCGTACTCATCGCTGCACCAAACAACGCAGCAGGAATCAATGCAGTCGATGGTGAGGGCTTGACATGCGTGCGAATCGGCGGCTCCTTGTCCATTGGTGTTGCAATCTGCCGCGGGCCGAAGAGTGCTCCGTTTGATGAGGGTGGCGAGGCCGAGGTCAGTGTCAGTCCGCAGGGACCCGCCGTAAGGGGCGCGTGGACATACAACGTGGTTCCGATCGCCGTTGGCCGGACCGTGGTCGTGGGTGGCACGACCGAAGGTCTCATCCGCGAAAACGAGCCTTTACGGATCGATGTCACCGGTCCCGACATGGTGGCAACAACGTCGTACCGTTCGGGCAGCGATTCGATGGTCCCCACAAGGGTCAGGCTGTATGCCAACCACAACGGGTCCGAAATTGCGTGGACCCAAACGACAGGTGCTCCCACGGTCGAACTATCGGTTGACGACGAGGGGAACGCGAGCTTCCTCGCACCCAATGTCAACCAGACAACGACGTTGACGTTCACCGCCACCGCTACGGACGATGGGGTTTCGAAAAGCGACAGCATTTCCGTTCGCATTGAACCGACGGCGAAGTATCAACCGCCGGCTCCGACGGCGCAGTCGTCGTCGTTCTCCTCAGGAACCGCTATGTCGAATCTGCCCTTCCGAGGGGAGCGACCGACTTTCTCAACGGCGGGTTTGCTTCGGCGCTCGTCGTCGTCCGTTTATTATCGACGCGCTTTCGTCGCCACGAGTCCCCGCGGAGTCGACTCGACGCCGCCAAGTCCCGCAGAGCCGTGGACCGTCGGTGGTGCCCCCATTCGCGTCCGCGCAGATTCATTGGGCTCGGGATCGCTCGGCGTCGCGCCGGGTGCTTCGGTTGCGATTGTTGGTGATTCGGTTGAAGGCGTGTCATGGTCGTGGAGTATCGAAGCGGGCGACGCCGGTTTGGTCGGTAATGCAGCTCTGGCGAGTGCGGTGTCAGCGGCAAGAGGTGCGACTATTCGTTTCACCGCACCGGCGACAACCGGGACCGTCGTACTTCGCGCGACGGTCACGCTCGGTGACTTGTCCGCAAGTGACCTCGTCACAATCAAGATTGGTGACGGGTCCAAGGTTGGAAACGTCACATTTGACGTCGCAGGCAGGACACGTCCGCTCGTGGTCACATCGGGTGGCAGGAAGGACGTAGTCGCCACAGCACCGGCTGGTTCGGTCCTTTCCTGGGGCACGACACCGCAGAGTCGTGACGTCACCGTGACGCCGAATGGCGCAGGAGCGCGGATCTCGGGTACTTCGCCGGTGCAGCCGCTCATCGTCAATGTGTATGCGATTGCGCGCGGTACCGACGGGCGCATCACCGCGGTCGGAAGCTTTCCGCTGGTTATCGCGCCGTCCATCACATTCGCGTCACTCTGCGACATCACCGCGTCTGCCGCAACGCTGCTGCGCAGCATTCCGGGGACCAGTGGACTTGATCTCTCGGCGGAACTTGCGCAGGCCTCTGCGTCATGCGCGACCGGCAGTCGTCTGACGTTCAGTGGCAAGTCGTTCAGGTTTGCCGGATTTGCGATCTCGAACGTAGGAGGCAGTCTCGACCGTAACGGTCTCCGACTCACCAGTGGAACGATCGATTTTCCGGACACCTGGCCAATCGACGATGTCCAACTGAGTGAGTCCTCGGGGTCAGTGATCACCTTCAAGATGTCCGGCGGTGGAACACGTCTTGGATTCCCGACGGTGCGTCTGCAAGGGCAGTTGTCGGCACGGTTTTCCGCGTCGCTGACGCCGTTTGCGGGTTGGACCTGGAAACCAACGATCAGTTTCGAAAATGGATCAGTCAGGTCGCTCTGGCTGCAGGGTGATGGACCCGTTCGAGCAGATGGCACACGCTCGTCGATCCTCGCGCGTGGTGTCCCCGCAGCGGATGGTTCAACGACGTTCGACATCAACGCATTGGGCGTCGAACTTGTCGCAGGATTACGTGCCGACATCTCCGGGTCCATCGGCACCGGTGCGGGTAGCCCCGTCAATCTTCGTGGTTCCGTGTCGGGCACGTGGTCGCCGTTCAACGGGGCAACCATGTCGAACATCACCGTTCGGCTCGCGACGGGCCAACCGACGACGGTCAGCGGCACCGTGGCGCTGTCGGTCGGTGGACTGAACGGCGTGTCTCTTGGTGTATCCGTCTCGGTGACGAGCGCCGATCGTTGGACGATGACCGTCAATGCGGATCAAACCCGTGACCTCACGCTTGTCGACGGGGTGGTCCTTCGAGGCGCGACAGTCTCGGGCTCCCTGACCCGTGACGGGGCGACGACAACCGGTTCCCTTGCATTTGCGGTTCTCTCACTTCGGATCAACGCGTTTGCCGAGGTGTCGAATCTCCGTGCTGAAACCAGAGTCAATTGTCCAGCAGCCGGAGCATGCACCGCAACGATTGCGATGTCAGCGACCTTGATTCTGCGAACGGCAACTCCAACCTCGATTTCGCTGTCGGGCTCCGTCAATACCGCGGCCCGCACACTCAGTCTCACGGGTTCGATCGCGAATCTTGCCGTCACCTCGGGAGTTTCGCTTACGTCAGTGACGTTCACGTACGAAAACCGTGCCGGCGCGGTGACATTGACGGCGGGAGCAACGGCGCAGATACTGGGTGCCACCGCGAACGTCACCGTGACGTTCAATCCGAACAACACCGTGGTCAGCGGCGGCATCAATGACCTGAGACTGTTTGGCAATTCGGGCCCGTCGACCAATGCCGAGGTTGCCTTCAGCGTCAACGCCGAACGAGAAGTGTCGTGGACACCCGCGACACCGAATTTGCGCAGTCTGAATCTCCCCGCAGTACAACTGCCGATCAACGGAATCCATCTCACGGCGGCCGTCACGACGCCCGCCGCCTTCCGGACCTTCCTCGGCAACACGGTTCCCGAACGTTTCGTCATTCGTGCGAACGTTGTCAACCAGCAGTACACGCTTCTTGGTCGCGAGTTCGGGGGGCAGATCAGCGGCACCTTGACGAATCGGGCAAATGGCTGGCTTTGGGACGCGTCTCTCGCGTTGAATGGCGACTTCGAATTCTTCTCCGGTGCGCGTTTCAGGTCACCCGCAATCCGCATCCGCGGAGGCGGTGGAAGTGAGCTCAAATTTGGCTTGTCGGGGAGTCTCGCGATCAACGTGACCGGCTCTGAGTTCACAGTGCCCTTCGATCTTCAATCGCTCGACTTGTCGGATTGGACCATCAATCTCGAAACACCACCGGGGGGAGCGTTCAGCGTCGAACCAGTGCGAGGACTTCGCCTCACCTCGTTAACGGGTGCGATCACGCGACGGTCCAACCAGGTTTCGATCGCGATCTCGTTCCGGCAGGGGGCACGCGACGCGTGGACGCCGTTCACCGGCTTCGCCGTATCCGAAGCCGATGTATCTGCATCAGCAGCTTGTCCGAGTGTCGAGGCGCTTGAGCAGTGCGTAACCACACTCTCGATGAGCGGTCGTATCACCATTCCGGGTGGATCCGCAGTTTTTCGTGCCGCGCGTGATGCAACGGGCTGGACACTGACCGCGAGCGCCGGTTCGATGCAGCTCGCTCCGGGTATCCGGATCACGTCTGCGAGTGTCTCGGTTGTCATCCCCAACAGCGGTTCGGTCTCCGTGACCGCGACGGGAACATTCAATGTCCTGAATGTCGATCTTTCGGCATCGGTCTCGTTCAGCGAGCAGGGGCTGCTACTCACGGCATCGCTCAGGGGAACGTGGCAGCCGATCACCGGTGGCCCGTCCTTCTCCGATGCAAGCGTCGCGTTTGCTACTTACGCGGTTCCGAATTTCGATCCGCCCGGTGCACCGCGTGCTCAGGCGCTACCGGCAAACGACCCGATGTTCTTCGGTGCGGTCAACATGCCGGAGAGCATTCTCCGTGCTGTTGGCCTGCAGGGCATTCGCATTGAACCCGTTGGCCTGTCGCTGGGAAACATTTCATCGGGGAACTTCGGCCTGAACATCGCGATCAGCACGGGTGGCCCGAGGTGGATCGTCAATTTCAGCGGCAAGGGTTTGAAGTTGACGGGACTGGGCATTCGCCTCGCGATGCGCAATTTCATTCCCACGTTCGGGCTCTACGGTGAGGGCGAACTCGTCGTTCCCAGTCAGCCGTCCGGAGTCCCGCTCGTTCTTGACCTCACCGTGACCGCGACGGGTGGGCTCTCGGTTGCGGCAACGCTCGGTATCGATGCCGACGGCCGCGAGCGGCCATGGCGAAACGCATTTGGAGTCGACGGCCTCGTCGTTCGCTTTCTTGCAATTTCATTCTCCTTGCAGCCGCCGAATCCGTTCCCGGGTTTCGGCGCCGCTTTGTCCCTTGAGCTGCCGGCGAGCATCCGTGACGTTTTGGGGATGTCCCAGGGGGTCGTTCTCACTGCGGTCCTCAACGTGCAGATTGACAGCATGTGCCTCTCGGTGAGTGCACGTGGTCAACGAGCCAACGACAGAGTGATCAACATCCTTGACGGAGTCCTCACCGCAACGCAGGTGGAGGTCACTTTTGCACCACTTGGGTGCACCGTCGGACGCGTGACGGTGCAGCCGGGAATCCGCGCGGTTTTCCGGGGATCCGTCATGGGTGTCCCCGTCAATGTTGACGCAAACGTGAATCCCTCACAGTTGTCAGTCGAAGCAAGCGTGTCGCTCGGATCCTTCGACATAGGACCGTTGCGGTTCGAAGAAACGGTCTTTGAGACCGGCATTTACGGCACGAGACCGCTTGACTCGTTTGTGCGCTTCCGAGGCGGACTCAGCCTGGGTTCCACGCGGGTGTCGGCCTCCGTGGATGTTCGCAACGACGGTTTCGACATCTCCGGATCGATCGACAATCTCAGCCTTGTGCCCGGCCTCGTAGAGGTCAAGCAGGCCCGTCTCTCGGCCGGGTACGACCTTTCAGACACAAGGCTCAATCTCAACATTCTCGGGTCGGTGGAAGTGCTGCGACAGGCCCTGAACGTCAGCCTGGATGTCGAGGTTGATCGCAGCGGAGTGAGAAATCTCAGGGGCTCGGTCGAAGCGGACCTCGGTATCGGCAACCTCCTGCGGATCAACGGTCGGTTCGGGTTCGATATGTCGCTGTCTAATCCATCCATCTCGCTACGTGGAGCCGTCGTGGCAGCTGGTTTCAATCTGCTCGAAGTCGAAGGTTCGATCAATCGCAACGCCCTCAGTGTCCGTGCGAGTACCGACATGTTTGGCATCTTCCAAGGTTCAGTATCAGGCAAGGTCGTCTGGTGCAACGCGGGTAACACCGAACGCATCACCAACTCCGCAGGACAACAGATCATTGCCCAGTCCGGTGACTTCTTCTTCGCCACCGAACTGAATGTCAACATGGACTTCGCCGGATTCAACGCCCAAGGCGGTCTGAAACTCGGGTACTCGGCCCCCAGCGGTACGGCACCGCAACGTCAGGCCTGTGGGGGCAATGGCCAACGCGCGGTCGGAACGCCCTCGACGACCACGACGACGAGTAGTACGAGCACGACCGTTCCGTTGGTGAATCGCCTGCCAGGTAACAACGGAGGGGGCTTCAACCCTGGTGGCTTCAACCCTGGTGTCGCATCTACGGTTCCGCGAACGGTTCCCGGCGCTCTCGTACCGACAACCATTGCAAATCGTGTTCCGGTCAGCACCGTGGCCATAACCGCACCAGCGGGTGGTCCGCGAATCTCCACACCACCGGTCGCGGTGACAACTGCGGCACCGCGTACGACGACGACGATTGCTCGCACAACCACCACGTTGGCGCCGTCACCGCCCGTTCCGCGCGAGTTCTTCGGGGAAATCAGCGCGAGCTTTCAACTCGGAGGAAGTGGCTTCGGTGGCCGTGCTGCGATCAGTGGCGCGTTCTCCACGGGCGGCGAGCTCAGGTTGACCGGATCGGTGAATCTTAACCTCACGGTTGCTGCCGCGCGGGCAAACATCGAATTCACAAAGCGCCCCGGTTTCGTCCGCTTTGCAATCGATACAACGGTCACTTTGGCCAGCGCTCAAGTGTCACTCAGTGGAACCTTCGAGCGTTCGGGTGGTCGCACGACCTTCGATCTCAGGGGTTCAGCCGATGTCAATCTTTACGTCGCAACGGTCAACGTCGCATTCCGAGTGAACAACAACGGTTTCGTTGCACGTGGAAGTCTGGCCGTCGGCAGTCGGAACTGGGCTTACTTCTCGGCGTCCGTGACCCTTGCGTTCACGTCGGACGGTTGGTTGATCGATGTAGGAGGTGAGCTGAACATCCTGAACGGACTTGTCGAGGTGGGGGGTCGATTGGCCATCGGCAATCTCGAATGCAACGCACGAATGGTGTGTCGCTCGGTGCGGACGTTTGCTCGTCTGTCGGCCTCCTTCCCGATCGGACCTTTCCAGTTCAGAGTCGATGCATCGTTGTTGAATGGTTTCAGTCTTTCGGTCGGTACGACCTGGGCCCACGAGACGGGGAAAATGGATCTCGGCAACTGTTGGGGCCGTGCAAAGGCAGAACTATCGGTCACGCTGTACCTCAGGCAGAACCCTGCACGGAATCAAGCAAGAGTCGAACTCGTGGGCCGAGCCGGTGTCTATGGCAAATTGTGGGGATATTGGTGTTGGCCGGGCACTCCGGACAGCGAAGGTGATCGTTGGCCGTGGAGCATCAGCGCGGAGATCAGCGTGACGTTCGACCCGTGGGGAGTCACGGTGTCGGTGCACCTCGGGGTACCCAACTTCACCATCGGGCCGGTCGCCGGAATCCGCATTCGTGTGACCTAGCCGAGTATCGACCTCAGCGGGCGAGGAGGGCTGCGAGGGCCGACTCCGCACCGGTCCCGCCGTCGGGGTTGTGGTGGGTGAGACGGGAGAGAAAAGTGATCGACACCTCACCGGCCTCGACGGCGCCACCGTCGGTGTCGATGGGAAGAGGGAGTGCCTCGCCGATCTCCAACTTGATGGAGTACGAGTTGGTGTGGCCTTCCTTCAGTTCCTTGCGGGCCGAGGCCATGGCGCGCGGAAGTTCGTGGCCGACGCGGGTGCGGCGCCACCCCTTCACTTCGTCGAGGGGCAGGTTCGGCACGTTCAGGTTGACAACAACGGGCTCGTGGTGGGGGGTGTCGATGACACCGCGAACGACGTGCGAGGCAACCGTCGCTGCGGTACCCCAAATTTGGCCTTTCACCATTTCGTCCCAACCCTGGCCTTCGATACCGAAGCCGGCGACTGCCTGGCTGACTGCTACACCGCTCATGCCGTAGTTGCGCCCGGTCAATGTCGCACCGATGGTGCCCGAGTGGTACACGCTGCGGCCGACATTGGCCCCGGGGTTGATTCCCGAAACGACGAGGTCGAACTTCTTGTCGAGGATGCCGAGGTGCGCCATCATCACGCACAATGCGGGCGGGCCGGTCAGGGCCCAGGCTTCGTCGATGCCCTCGATGTCGACGCGGTGGATATCGGGACGCATGAGGTGAATGGCACCGAATGCGGCGCTTGCGCCCGAGTACTCGCTGTCGGGGGCGAGAATCGTGACGTCGCCGTGTTCGCGCATTGCGCGGGCCAACACGTGCAGGCCGACAGAGTCGATGCCGTCGTCGTTCGTTACCAAGATGTTCATGACCACATCTTGCCCCATGACGGCGATTTCCGTCGGGTCAGTGAATCGCCCAAGGTCGGAAGTGGCTCAGATGTCGGGAAAGACGAAGAACGCCCGTCGGATCGGCCCCGACAACGAAGCAACTGTCAACGTGCGCCCATGAAATGGTCGAGCCAATCGTGGTAGTGCTGCACGCGGGCCTCTTCCTCGTTGAGCAACTGGCTGGTGAACCCGCGCGAG
>Ga0194130_10006780_pt1 | contig 13071 bp, 15 predicted proteins | sample TA2KigsurfametaG_FD_160084 | JGI IMG/M metagenome (GOLD analysis project Ga0194130, IMG submission 160084) | Freshwater microbial communities from Lake Tanganyika, Tanzania - TA2015050 Kigoma 12 surface | ecosystem: Environmental > Aquatic > Freshwater > Lake | place: Tanzania: Lake Tanganyika... | reverse complement strand
CAAGGAATAATCCGTTTCGTAAGCATCGATTGCCTATTTGGCTTTGCTGAGTTGATCAGCATACTGTTGTGCCTCAGTTAGATCAATATCACCGTTGTAAATAGAGCGTCCTGCGATTACCCCCATGACACCCTCATCCTCGACCGCGCACAGCGCCTGAATATCCTTCTTACTCGATAGGCCACCACTCGCAATTACCGGAATGCGAACGGATTGCGCAAGCTTCACGGTCGCCTCTAAATTAATACCTTTGAGCATGCCATCGCGCCCAATATCGGTATAGATAATCGCCTCAGCGCCGTAGTCCTCAAACTTCTTGGCAAGATCAATCACTTCATGGCCAGTTAACTTACTCCAACCGTCGGTGGCGACCTTGCCATCTTTTGCATCCAAACCCACCATGATGTGGCCCGCAAATGCGGTGCAGGCATCTTGTAAAAATCCGGGATTCTTCACCGCAGCGGTACCAATGATGATGGTGCTAATGCCATCATCAAGTAAGCGCTCAATCGTTTCTAGATCGCGGATACCGCCACCTAATTGCACAGGAATATCGCTACCCACTGCTTTGAGGATCGATTTAATTGCAGTCTCATTCTTGGGCTTACCAGCAAAGGCACCATTGAGATCGACCAGATGCAAGCGGCGCGCACCCTTACTTAACCAATGCTTAGCCATCGCGGCAGGATCTTCCGAAAACACGGTGCTACGGTTCATATCACCTTGCTCAAGACGCACGCAGTGTCCGTCTTTAATATCAATCGCAGGAATTAACAACATAAGGTCATCTTGTTGAAATCAATCAGGGGCGCCAGGCGACAAAGTTTTGATAGAGCTTTAGTCCGTATTGAGCACTTTTTTCTGGATGGAACTGCGTAGCAAAAATAGTATCGCGAGCCACGGCCGATGTAAACCACCCACCGTAATTCGTTGATCCTACAGTATCTTCTGGGTTACACACCTCAACATAATAGCTGTGCACGAAGTAAAAACTCGTCATGTCGGGGATGCCATGCCACATCGGGTGATCACGGTTTTGGCGAACTTGGTTCCATCCCATGTGTGGGATCTTAAACTCCGACCCATCCACTTGAGTACCTGATAACTGAAAGCGCTTGACCTTCCCTGGCATTAAGGCAAGGCATGCCGTATTGGTCGTCACTTCGGGTTTGCGCTCTTCGCTCTCTTCAAAAAGCATTTGCTCGCCCACGCAAATCCCAAAAAGTGGCTTCTCACGCACCGACTGCATCACTGCATCCATGAGACCCGAGGAACGCAACTGCTTCATGCAATCGGGCATCGCACCCTGTCCAGGTAACACCACACGGTCTGAGCTCAAGATCTCGGCAGGATCGCTGGCGATCGTAATCTTGCACTCAGGAGCGACGCGCTGCAAGGCTTGTGAAACCGAGCGCAAATTACCCATTCCGTAATCAACAATGGCGATGTGCATCGCGATCTCAATAATTTCGTTGGCTGAAGAAGTGTGTCTTACAAACTTCCCTTGGTGGATGGCACCGCATGGGGTGAACGTTGATCGATACTCAAGGCCATGCGCAGTGCACGCCCAAAAGCCTTAAATACGGTCTCAATCTGGTGATGCGCATTGACACCTCGAATGTTATCAATGTGCAAGGTCACGCCGGCGTGGTTTACAAAGCCGCGAAAGAACTCAATACTTAAATCTACGTCAAAGTCACCCACCCGCGCACGGGTAAAGGGCACATTGAACTCCAAACCTGGACGGCCTGAGAAATCAATCACAACGCGCGACAAGGTCTCATCGAGCGGCACATAGGAGTGCCCATAACGGGTAATACCCGCTTTATCACCAACCGCTTTCGCAATCACTTGTCCTAAAGTAATACCAACATCTTCCACAGTGTGGTGATCATCAATGTGAGTGTCGCCTTGGGCATGTACCTTCAAATCGATCATGCCGTGACGGGCTATTTGATCGAGCATGTGATCCAAAAACGGCACTCCGGAATTTAAATCCGCTTTGCCGGTACCATCCAAGTTCAACGTAATTTGAATCTTGGTCTCTGAGGTATTACGACTGACATCTGCTTGGCGCATGGTGTGTGAGTAAAAATAATAAATCTTAAGCGTTCATAATATCATTTGTCATTCAAGATCAATCACTTCACCTGTTTTTTCATTATTACTCTTTGGACCCCATTGCGATGAGCCTCTTTTGGAACCCCGACCTGCAGAACTTAAGCCCGTATATTCCCGGGGAGCAGCCCAAACACGAGAAACTTATCAAACTCAATACCAATGAAAGCCCCTATGGGCCCTCACCCAAAGCCTTAGCAGCCATTGCCGCAGGGAACCACGAGGGCCTACGGCTGTATCCAGATCCGGACGCTAAGGAACTTAAGGAGGCGATCGCAAAGCACTATGGGCTAGAACCCAATCAGGTATTTGTGGGCAATGGCTCGGATGAAGTCCTCGCCCATGTGTTCTTGGGGCTTCTCAAACACCCAAAGCCACTCCTCTTTCCCGATATCACCTACAGCTTCTATCCAGTCTATTGCCAACTCTTTGGAATTAACTACCAGACGATTGCGCTCGACAGTCAATTTGCGATTCATTTGGATGATTATGTTCAAAAGACCAACGAATTAGGTGGAAATGGTGGAGTCATCTTTCCGAACCCCAATGCACCCACCGGACGTGCACTCCCGCGCGCAGCAATTGAAGAGTTCCTAAAAACCAATATCCAAAGCGTGGTAGTGGTTGATGAAGCTTATGTAGATTATGGTACCGAATCGTGTGTACCACTCTTACACAAACACTACCCCAATCTCCTGATCACCCACACGCTCTCAAAATCGAGGGCTTTAGCTGGACTACGAGTTGGTTATGCCTTGGGCCACCCTGAGCTCATCGCAGGACTTGAGCGCGTGAAAAATAGCTTTAACTCCTACCCCTTAGGTCAATTAGCGCAAGCCGGTGCGATTGCAGCAATTGAAGATCAGGCGCATCTTGATGCAATCACTCAAGAGGTGATAAAGACTCGAGCCGCCTGTATCGAAAGCTTAAAGAGTCTGGGCTTTGATACCCTTCCCTCAAGCGCTAACTTTATCTTTACTCAGCATCCCAAGCATGATGGCGAGAAATTATATTTAGCCTTACGAGAGCGCGGCATCATCGTGCGCCACTTCAAAACACCACGGATTAAGAACTACCTTCGCATTACGATTGGCACGAATGAGCAAATGAACATCCTCATCGATGCCTTACGTGACATCGTTTCATAGTTTTCTAAATTAACTCTAAGCTAGTTATTTTTTCGTGAGCCGCATCTCGGCTGCACGCGCATGCGCCTGTAAACCTTCGCCATGCGCTAGGGTACTAGCAATAGGACCCAAACTTTGCGCACCCGCTTCACTCACCTCAATGAGACTCGAGCGCTTGATAAAGTCATAAACACCCAAGGGTGAAGAGAACCGTGCCGTCCGTGCCGTGGGTAAAACGTGATTAGGTCCAGCACAATAATCACCCAATGACTCACTGGTATAAGAGCCCATAAAAATTGCGCCTGCATGCCGAATTTGCGCAGCCCATTGATCTGGGTTGTTTGCACAAATCTCCAGGTGCTCAGCTGCAATTAGATTGGCGATTTGGCAAGCCTGCGCCATATCATCCACCTCAATCAATAGTGCACGATTTTGTAAGGATGCGCGAATCACTTTCTCTCTAGGCATTTGCGGCAATAACTTCTGAATACTCGCATCCACTCGATCAATAAACCCTTTATCAGGACAGAGCAAAATCGATTGGGCGAGCTCATCGTGCTCGGCTTGCGAAAACAAATCCATCGCAATCCAATCTGGATCGGTCGAACCATCGCACAAAACCAAGATCTCGGAGGGACCTGCGATCATATCGATCCCCACTCGACCAAAAACTCGACGCTTAGCTGCTGCCACAAACGCATTACCAGGACCTACGATCTTATCGACCGCTGGCACGGTTTGAGTTCCATATGCCAATGCGCCAACCGCCTGTGCCCCGCCAATCGTAAAGACCCGATCCACTCCTGCTAAATGAGCGGCTGCCAGCACCAAGGGATTGCGCGCACCATCGGGTGTAGGCACCACCATCACAATCTCACCAACCCCGGCAACCTTGGCAGGGATGGCATTCATGAGAACAGAAGACGGATAAGCCGCCTTACCGCCAGGTACATAAATACCAACACGATCTAAGGGCGTGATCTTTTGACCTAAACGTGTGCCATTACTCTCGGTGTACTCCCATGAATGGCAACCGGTTTCTGTCTTCTGCCGCTCATGATAGGCTCGGACCCGCTCCGCGGCCGCTCGCAATGCACTTGCTTGCTCTTGCGCTAGAGATTGATAAGCCGCAGCAAGATCAGAAGAAGCAATCTCAAGATCGCGAACCTGATTGACTGCTAAACGATCAAACTGCTGGGTGTATTGCAAAAGCGCCGCATCACCCTCGCGCTCAATACGCTCCAAAATTCCGAGAACAACCTGATCGATGGCGTGATCATCAGTCGATGGAATCGACAAGCTCGATAGCAAGGTCTTTTCAAAGCCAGGGTCACGAGTTGTAAGTCGTCTTGCCTTGACGCTTGCAGAGGATGAACTCATGGCTGCCAAATACTCAGGATCTTTTGCAACTGAGCGCGCTTACGCTTAAACGATGCTTGGTTCACAATTAAACGTGCACTAATATTCGCAATCGATTCCACTTCCACTAAGTGATTAGCACGCAATGTGTTACCAGTGGACACCAAATCCACAATCGCATCGGCTAAACCGACCAAAGGAGCCAACTCCATTGATCCATATAAATGAATCGTATCGATGTGTACACCCTTATTGGCAAAGTATTCACGCGCGCAGTTCACATACTTGGTAGCCACTCGCAGTCGCGAGCCCTGACGCACTGCTGCTGCATAATCAAACCCATTTTTAACAGCTACTGCCATCCGACAACTCGCAATTCCTAAATCAATCGGGACATATAAACCATCGCTGCCTTTTTCTAAAAGAACGTCTAAACCAGCAACGCCAAAATCAGCGGCGCCAAATTGCACGTACGTGGGCACATCCGATGCGCGCACAATAATGATTTGCACCTCCGGATTAGAGGTCGGAATAATTAACTTACGGGACTGCTCTGGGTCTTCGAGCGGACGAATGCCAGCCTTTGCTAAAACAGGGGCGGTTTCTTCAAAGATACGTCCTTTGGACAAGGCTAAAGTTAACATAATGGCCCATTATTTCATGCGGCGGATGTTTGCGCCAAGTTGGGTTAATTTCTGTTCCATTCGATCGTAACCACGATCAAGGTGATAAATGCGATCTACCTGGGTTTCACCCTGAGCCGACAAGCCAGCAATCACAAGACTTGCAGAGGCACGCAGATCTGTGGCCATCACCGTTGCACCCGAGAGTTTATCCACCCCCTCGACAATTGCCGTATTGCCCTCAATCGAGATATCGGCTCCTAAGCGATTGAGCTCTTGCACATGCATAAAGCGATTCTCAAAAATTGTCTCGGTGATACGTGAGCTACCTCCAGCAATTGCATTAAGCGCCATAAACTGGGCTTGCATATCGGTCGGAAAAGCTGGGTACTCGGAGGTACGAAAGCTCACTGGCTTTGGACGACCACTCATCGAAGCAGAAATCCAATCGGTCCCAATTTTTATATTAAGACCAGCTTCTTTAAGTTTTACTAGAACGGCATCTAAGGTATCGGGTCGGCAGTTCTTGAGAACAATCTCACCACCGGTCGCTGCTACCGCACACAAGAAGGTGCCGGTCTCAATGCGATCAGCAATCACCTGATGGCTTGCTCCGCGCAACGCGGACACTCCTTCGATCACAAGACGATCGCTACCAATACCAGTAATCTTCGCTCCCATCTTGACTAAGAGCTCTGCCAAATCACCGACCTCGGGTTCGCGCGCCGCATTTTCTAAAGTCGTAGTCCCCTCTGCAAGGCAAGCGGCCATTAAAAGGTTTTCTGTACCGGTCACGGTAATCATGTCGGTCAGGATCGCATTACCCCGTAACTGAGTATTGGGCTCAGAAATCTTTGCAACAATAAAGCCCTTACGAATCTGAATACCGGCTCCCATGGCTTTGAGGCCTTTAATGTGCTGGTCCACAGGTCGCGCCCCAATCGCACAGCCACCGGGTAGTGATACGGTTGCACGTCCCATTCGCGCTAAGAGCGGGCCCAATACCAAAATGGAGGCCCGCATGGTCTTTACTAATTCATAGGGAGCCTCAGGACTTGAAATAGCCGCCGCCTGCAAGATCAAATGGCTGCGATCGTTCGAATTTGGAAACCCCAAGGTCACGCCCATCTGTTGCAGGAGCTTTAACATCGTACGCACATCTTGCAAATCCGGGACGTTAAAGAGTTCTACGGGATCGGCTGTTAATAAGCTTGCACACAAAATTGGTAAAGCGGCATTCTTAGCCCCCGCAATTGTGACCTCACCATTGAGGGCGACTCCCCCCGTCATCACTAATTTATCCATTCGCGCTAATCTGAAATGATTTATTGAGCCGCAAACTCATCGGGCGTAAAGGCTTTAATGGAGAGTGCATGGATTTCCGCCTTCATCCGATCGCCCAGGGCTGCATAAACTAATTGATGCCGTTGCACCAAGCGCTTTCCTGCAAACTCAGGACTCACGATGGTGGCATAAAAATGTTGTCCGTCCCCCTCGACCTCTAGGTGCGTACAGGCGAGCTGCTCACTAATATAACTTTTTACTTGTTCAGGGGTAGGAAACATCGCAATCCTTCATGATTAATGGCGTAATTTATAACCCGATTGTAGTAAACGCAGAGCCAATCCTGAGACGACCAAGAAAAACACGCTAACAATCGTCAAACTAAGCCAGGGTGAAACATCCGAGACCCCAAAAAATCCATAGCGAAAGCCATCAATCATGTAAAAGAATGGATTGAGATGCGAAATAAACTGCCAAATTTCTGGCAAGGAGTGAATGGAGTAAAACACCCCTGAGAGCATCGTAGCGGGCATGATCAAAAAGTTCTGAAAGGCAGCGAGCTGATCAAACTTATCTGCCCAAATACCAGCGATAAGTCCTAAGCCGCCTAAAATTGCCGCGCCCATAAATGCAAATAACAGAATCCACACTGGGTTTTGCATGGCAGGAACATCAAAAAAGAGAGTAATGAGTAAAACACCTAGACCCACAACGACCCCACGAAATACGGCAGCGAGTACATAAGCTGAATAAAACTCAAGATGAGTCAGAGGTGCCAGTAAAATAAATACCAAATTACCAGTAATTTTTGATTGGATCAATGACGAGGAGGTATTTGCAAATGCGTTTTGCAACACACTCATCATGACTAAACCCGGAATTAAAAATGCCGTATAGGTTAGCTTGTCATACACCACTAAGCGTCCTTCTAACACATGCCCAAAAATCATCAGGTACAGCACGGCGGTCAGCACAGGCGCAGCAACCGTTTGAAAGGCAACCTTATAAAAACGCTTAATCTCTTTGCGTAGCAAGGTTGGAAAACTACTACCGTATTCAAATGGAATTGGCATTGCGACTACTCTCCCGCCATAATTTGAATAAATACATCCTCTAGATCAGCCTCTTGCCCAGCTTGTACTTTGTGCGCTCCATAGCGTGCGAGCAGATTTTGAGTGGTATCGAGTGCCACGACTTGACCAGATTTAAGCATCGCAATCCGACCACATAAACTTTCAGCCTCTTCTAAATAATGAGTGGTTAACAAGATGGTGTGACCATCTTGATTAAGACGACTAATAAATTTCCAGAGGGACTGGCGCAGCTCAACATCTACCCCGGCGGTTGGCTCATCCAACACAATCACAGGCGGACGATGAACTAAAGCTTGCGCTACCAGAACGCGGCGCTTCATACCCCCAGAAAGCGAACGCATATTGCTATTAGCCTTACTGGTTAAATCGAGATGGGTCATGATCTCATCAATCCAATCATCATTATTCCGAATCCCAAAATAACCCGACTGAAACCGCAAGGTCTCCCGAACCGTAAAAAAAGGATCAAATACCAGCTCTTGAGGAACCACGCCTAGTAAACGGCGCGCCTCAATAAAATTAGTTTGCACATTCGTGCCCATGACGAACGCGCGACCAGAATCGGGTCGGCATAAACCAGCCAAAATCGAAATCAGCGTGGTCTTACCAGCACCATTGGGACCGAGTAAACCAAAAAACTCGCCCTCCTTTACATCCAAAGAAACATTCTGGAGCGCTTGTAGTGAACCGTAAGATTTAGTTAAATGTTCAATGAGAACAGCTGATTGCATGACTTACTGCAGCCCCAAAAGATCAGTCACTCCATACACCCTAGCAAGTACTCTTAATTTCTCAGGGGAATTTAAAACTACGAGGGATTGGTTGCGCTCTTGCAGTTGGCGGCGCCATGCCAGCAGAACCGCTAGCACGCTTGAGTCAAAATCACGCAGTGCAGAGCAATCCACTTGGGAAGACTGTACTAGGGCAAGAGCGCCCTGTTTCTCAATACCGAGCGCATTGGCCTGGGTCACGCAATTCGGTAAGGCAAAACTCATACTTACTTTTTGCCTGCCAACATCGCGTTGCGTTCTTGCAAAAACTTAATCAGGCCATCGACACCATTTTGACTAATTTGATTGGTAAATTGATTACGGTACGCCTCAATCAACCAAGCGCCCATGATGTTAACGTCATAGACTTTCCAACCATCATTGGTTTTCTCAAGTCGATAGTCCAAGGGGATAGGATCTGATTTACCAATGACGACGGTTCGCACAATCACATCGGTATCGCTCGGATTTGCACGAAAGGGTTTGTATTGAACCGTCTGATCACGCAATTGACTTAGAACCCCTGAGTAGGTTCGTATTAACAAGGATTTGAACTCGGCAATCAGTTGCGTTTGCTGCTCCGGGCTTGCCTTGCTCCAATTTCTTCCCATGGCCAATTGCGTGGTTCTGCGCATATCGGTATAGGGAACAATTTTCTTTTCCACCAAATCCACCACTCGAGGAATATTGCCTTTCTGGATTTCAGGATCAGCTTTTACGGACGCCATCACATCAGCCACAATCATTTTGATAAGACCATCGGGTGTATTAGGGTCTGGTGCATTTTGGGCGCTGGCAATACCAATCGCGCCTGAAAGCAAAAAGGCAAAAAACGATAGAAAGGCTGTTTTCACGATAAACCGATCAAGAAGATAAAGAACTAATTTTAGTCTCTTTGAACCATTTACTCTTAAGGGTTCTCATAAACAGGCAGGGCAGGCTCTTTACCCTCCTTAGCCTGATCGATTTGATATTGACGCCGCTGAATGTAGGCATCGCGAGTAAAAGTGTATTTATCAATTGCGGCGCCCTCGAGAAGGTCGCCCGCCTCATAGTAGTTATTACGGGCATTGACAATCCGCAGTCCTGTCAAACTATTACGCAACGCTACGTCGGGCAAAAGACGGAAAAGGTAATCGGTCTCCAAATCAGCTGCAGTTCCAAAGGTATCGCGCACATTGCTTGGCCCAAAAAAGGGCAAAACTACATAGGGGCCTGGTGGAATACCCCACACGCCAAAGGTTTGACCAAAGTCCGCTTTATGTTTTTCTAGGCCGCCCGGTGTTGCCATGTCAATGAATCCGCCTAATCCAAAAATGGTATTGACGACGACCCGCATTAAATCGCTAAAGGCCATACTGACATTGCCTTGCAATAAATTATTCACTGAGGTGTAGATGTCGCGGTAGTTACCAAAAAAGTTATCAATGCCTTGCTGCGCTGGCTTTGGCAGAATAAATCGATAGCCTTTGGTGATAGGCTTTAATAAATACTCGTCCAATCCTTCATTGAAGGAAAAGACTGAGCGATTAAATGACTCCCATGGATCATGCGGTGATGGCTCGCTGCCCGCCGGGATACTTGCGCAACCGATGATGCACAGGCTTAGAAAGGTAACGCACAGGCGCTTTAACAAAATCACGGTCGGTCTTATTTCTTAAATAATGAGCTTATTTGGTACCCGACTTAGTATCGCCTTTATCCTGCCCAGTATCCGCCGCCTTGTTATACAAGAATTGACTGATCAGATTTTCTAAAACGATGGCTGATTGGGTTTGGGTAATCTTGCCGCCATCGGCGAGCATTTGCTCATCACCGCCCGCTTCAAGACCAATGTATTGCTCCCCCAACAAGCCCGAGGTTAAGATCTTGGCCGAGGAATCCTTGGGGAACTGATAGGCCTTTTCAATCGTCATCGTCACCGTGGCTTGATAGGTTGTGTCATCAAACTGAATCGTTGAAATACGACCGACCACAACGCCTGCGCTTTTTACCGGTGCGCGCGACTTTAAGCCGCCAATATTGTCAAAGCGGGCCGAGACCGTATACGTTGGTGCAAATGACACAGCGCTCATATTGCCCACCTTAAGCGCCAAGAAAAGCATGGCCAACATGCCGATCGTTACGAATAATCCAACCCAAATATCAATCGCACTTTTTTTCATAAGAATCCTAGTTTATTCCGATCTTGGCCGACGCTTAGTTGGAAAACATCATGGCGGTCAATAAAAAATCCAAAGCCAACACTGCTAACGAAGACAGGACTACGGTCCTCGTGGTCGCTTGCGACACTCCCTCCGGAGTGGGCTTTGACTCATACCCCTGATAGAGAGCAATAAATGTCACGGCCACACCGAAGACAACGCTTTTGATAAAACCATTAGCAATGTCATCAAATAAATCCACGCCGCCTTGCATTTGGGACCAAAATGCTCCGCTGTCGACTCCAATGAGTGGCACGCCCACTAAATAACCACCCAAGACACCCACGGCAGTAAAGATGGTGGCCAAAATTGGCATTGCAATAATGCCGGCCCACAAACGAGGTGCAATTACACGACGTAAGGGGTCAACCGCCATCATCTCCATAGCAGATAACTGCTCACCGGCCTTCATAAGACCAATCTCTGCAGTAAGCGATGTGCCAGCACGGCCCGCAAACAATAAAGCAGTAATGACAGGACCTAATTCCCGGGTTAACGACAAAGCCACCAATAATCCCAGGGCCTGTTCCGAACCATAACGCGTTAAGGTGTAATAGCCTTGCAAGCCCAACACAAAGCCAACAAATAAGCCGGACACCGTAATAATCACAAATGAGTAATTACCAACAAACAAAATTTGATCTGACACCAGACGCGGTCTCTTAAATAGCCCTCCAGAACGCATCAATACCAAGAAAAACATCCGCGCAGCATAGCCAAGGCCCGTAATGTTTCTACGAATAAAAAATCCAAAATCGCCTAATAGATTAGTAATCGGATTGGTTTTGGAAGTTGATTTAAGACTCATTGCTGGCGTAATCCAAAATCACTAGCCAAATCGGGGCCTGGGTAATTAAACGGTACCGGTCCTTCAGGGGAAGCGTCTAAAAATTGGCGCACAAATGGATCGACTGAACGATTGAGCTCATCGGGCGTACCTTGCGCACCGATCTTGCCATTAGCAATAAAGTACACGTAGTCTGCGATCTCGAAGGTCTCTTCGACATCGTGTGTCACCAGAATGCTGGTTGCACCTAGGGCATCATTAAGATTGCGGATCAATCGAGCCGTAATCCCCAGACCAATTGGATCAAGGCCCGCAAATGGCTCGTCATACATAATCAGAGGCGGATCTAAAACAATCGCGCGTGCCAAGGCAACGCGCCTTGCCATCCCCCCTGAAATCTGTGAGGGCATTAAATCACGAGCGCCGCGCAAACCCACCGCATTTAATTTCATCAGTACTAAATCACGAATCAACTCTTCAGATAAGTTCGTATGCTCCCGCAATGGAAAAGCAACGTTCTCAAACACACTCAAATCAGTGAACAATGCGCCGAACTGAAATAGCATCCCCATGCGCCGCCTGGCTTGCATCAACTGATCGGTATTCATCGCAGAAATTTCATGGCCCTCAAACTCTACCGAGCCGGTTTGAGCAGTCACCTGACCGCCGATCAATCGCAATATCGTAGTCTTACCGCAACCCGACCCGCCCATTACAGCAACGACTTGGCCTCGGCGAAATTCCATATGAAGCCCACCAAGAATTTGACGCTCACCCGGGGCATAGGAAAAATCCACCCCCCGAATGGAAACAACCGGCGACTGGATCGCGCGTGCGGTGGAAGTAGAGGACATGCCTGGATTATCGCGGTAAAACCGATGTGCCCATTAAATACGCATCGACTGAGCGTGCGCATTGACGGCCTTCACGAATCGCCCAAACCACTAATGATTGACCGCGACGCATATCGCCCGCCGCAAATACCTTAGGTACATTCGTGTGATAGGCATGATGACCATCAACGGTCGCCTTAGCATTCCCTCGAGCATCTTTCTCTACGCCAAAGGCATTAAGAATTTGCTGAGCCGGGGAGACAAAGCCCATCGCCAATAAAACTAAATCAGCTTTAATCTCAAACTCAGAATTGGGGACCTCACTCATCTTGCCGTCTTTCCATTCCAAGCGCACGCCAATCAGTTTTTCAACTTTACCGTTCTTGCCCTCAAAACGCTTGGTGGCAACGGACCAATCGCGCTCACAACCTTCTTGATGCGATGACGAGGTGCGAAGTTTAGTGGGCCAATAGGGCCAGACTAGGGGTTTATTTTCTTCTTCGGGTGGCTGGGGTAATAACTCAAACTGCGTAACATGTTTTGCACCATGGCGATTAGAAGTGCCGACGCAATCAGAACCGGTGTCACCGCCACCAATCACAACCACATGCTTATCGGTCGCCCGAATCTCATTTTTCAAATCCCCGGCCACTTCCTTGTTTTGTGGAATTAAAAATTCCAAGGCAAAATGAATTCCACTCAACTCACGACCAGGTACAGGTAAGTCGCGTGGTTGCTCGGCACCACCGCTAATGATGACTGCATCAAAATTTTTGAGTAGCTCCTCAGGGCTCATCGTTTTTTGAGCGTAGTTCTTCACTTCTTTACCAAGCGTTTCTTTACCTACAAAAACACCGGTGGCAAAAGTAACG
>Ga0194130_10006779_pt1 | contig 13073 bp, 10 predicted proteins | sample TA2KigsurfametaG_FD_160084 | JGI IMG/M metagenome (GOLD analysis project Ga0194130, IMG submission 160084) | Freshwater microbial communities from Lake Tanganyika, Tanzania - TA2015050 Kigoma 12 surface | ecosystem: Environmental > Aquatic > Freshwater > Lake | place: Tanzania: Lake Tanganyika... | reverse complement strand
GACCCTAGACACAGTAACTCTTGATGATGCTTTAAAACTTTTATCGCTCCCTAAGATTCTAGGAACAGATAGCCAGACCGGCGAGGAAATCACAGTCCAAAACGGAAGATACGGTCCCTATCTAAAGCGAGGCACCGACTCTCGAACCCTTACATCAGAGGATCAACTATTCTCAATAACTCTCGATGAAGCAGAAGAAATCTATAAGCAGCCAAAGGTAAGACGGCGAGGAGTTGCCAAGCCGCCTCTTAAAGATCTTGGCTCCGACCCTGAGACTAAACGCCAAATCATCATCAAAGACGGAAGGTTTGGAATGTATGTAACCGACGGTGAAACCAACGCAACACTTCGCCGTGGCGACACCGTAGAAGCAATGACAATAGAACGCGCCCTTGAACTACTAGCTGGCCGGAGAGCTTGGGAGATAGAAAATGGCGGCGCCCCGAAGAAGAAGAGCTCACGAAAGAGAAAAGCCCCAACTCTTACTGAGAAGACAATAAGTGATGCCGGAGCGAAGCGAAAAGCAAAGCGCAGCGCTACCGGGAAGGCTAAAAAGAACAAGTAATAGGCTCACCTCATGTCAGGGACGATACCCAGTCCAGCAACTGGATCAATTAGAGCAAGCGAACATGTTTTACGTATTCCAGCTTTTCGAAAGCTTTGGAACGCAATGTCCTTTTCCTCTTTTGGTGATTGGCTTGGCCTGCTGGCAACTACAGCCCTAGCGCAACAACTTGCTGGTGGTGACTATGCAACTGCCAACTTCGCAATCGCAGGTGTTTTTATCGCTCGACTTCTACCATCCGTAATTCTTGGGCCGATAGCTGGGGTTATTGCCGACCGCTTTGATCGCAAGAAGGTTATGGTCATCGGAGACATACTCCGAGCCGCACTCTTCCTATCTATTCCGCTAGTTGGAAGCTATCTTTGGCTCTACATAGCGACGGTATTAGTTGAATGTGTAACTCTCTTTTGGAGTCCAGCAAAGGAAGCTACCGTTCCTAATCTAGTACCAAAAAACAAGCTTGAAAATGCAAACCAAATGTCACTCTTTGCGGCCTACGGAAGCGCACCAATTGCAGCTCTATCTTTCTCCTTCCTATCTGTTTCGGCCACTGCAATTGGAGAAACCGTCGGGCTTGAGAACTATTCTGCCGTCGACTTAGCGCTCTACTTAAATGCCTTTAGTTTCTTGGTCAGTGCTATAACAATTTCAAGAATAGAAATTCCAAAAAAGCATATTGAAGCAAGCCAGAAATCTGACTCACTCTCTACGTCTCTTCTAGATGGAGCTAAGTTCATAACGTCCTCAAAGATAATCCGTGGACTCATCATCGGAATGCTCGGAGCTTTTGTTGCAGCCGGCGCCGTAATTGGCCTAGCCCGAACATTTGTAGGCGATCTCGATGCCGGAGATGCCGCCTACGGCGTTCTCTTTGGTGCAGTATTCACTGGTCTAGCCACCGGTATTGCCCTCGGTCCAAAAGTCTTTTCGCAATTCTCACGAAGAAGGCTCTTTGGCGCAGCCCTTACAACGGCGGGATCTCTCCTATTTGTTCTCTCGCTTCTTCAAAACTTAGTTATCGCGCTTCTTGTTGTCCTCTTTATTGGAGCATTTTCAGGAGTTTCTTGGGTCACCGGTTTCACGATGCTTGGAATGGAAGTTAATGACGAAATTCGTGGTCGCACCTTTGCCTTTGTACAAGCCCTTGTTCGAGTCTCTCTTGTAGCCGTACTAGCTATCGCTCCACTATTAGCTGCAGCGATAGGCGAGCACACCTTTGCCTTTGGACAAGCAGTCCTCACTTATAACGGAGCGGCCTTCACAATGCTTGGCGGCGGCTTTATTGCTGCGCTAGTTGGAATTCTTTCCTATCACCAGATGAAAGATCGTCCCGGAGTTTCATTGTGGTCTGATATTGCAAACGCGCTAAGAGGTGAACTTGGCGCGATAACCACACCCACAACAACTGGAATCTTTATTGCTTTCGAGGGTGGTGAAGGTTCCGGAAAATCCACACAGGCAAAACTTCTAAAAGGATGGCTAGAAGAAGAAGGAAAGAAGGTAACTCTCACCCGAGAACCGGGCGGATCAAACCTCGGCTCAAACTTAAGAGAGATACTTCTTGCCAATGAAACTGGCGTAATCTCCCCAAGAGCGGAAGCTCTCCTATATGCCGCAGATCGAGCACATCATGTTTACTCCGTAGTTCGCCCAGCTTTAGAGCGTGGTGAAGTAGTTATAACCGACAGATATTTTGATTCATCTATTGCATATCAGGGAGCTGGAAGAACGCTAGCTACAAATGAAGTCGCAAGAATCAGCAGATGGGCTACCGAATCGCTCTATCCAACGCTAACAATAATTCTTGATCAGCCGGCAGACATCGGTCTTAACCGAAAGAAAAACGTGGACCGGCTAGAGAGTGAATCAATTGACTTTCATAATCGAGTCAGGCAGGAATACCTACAACTAGCCTCCTTCGACCCAGAGCGATATCTCGTAGTTGATGCGCGAAAACCAATTGAGGAGATTCATCTCGAGATAGTCAATAAAGTGAAGGAATTCCTCAACAAGTGAGCGCCCCTGTTTTTAGCTCCCTAGTAGGACAAGAAGCCGCAATAGCCCAACTTGAATGCGCTCTAACCTCAAACGAGACTGGTAATGAAATGACACATGCCTGGCTCTTTACTGGCCCACCAGGCTCAGGTCGCTCCGTAATAGCTCTCTCATTCGCCGCTGCTCTTGTTTGCAAGAAAAGAGGATGCGGAGAATGCGGCGATTGCAAAACAGCGCTAGCGGGCACTCATCAAGATGTAGAGATCATGAAGATTGATGGACTAACAATCAAAGTTGATGAGATAAGGGAAGTTGTTTCGCGTTCAAGTTGGACAACTTCAACTTCAAATTGGCGCGTAATTGTGGTCGAAGATAGTGATCGCATGACTGAATCTGCAGCAAATGCACTGCTTAAATCTTTAGAAGAAGCAGGCACCTCCACAGTTTGGCTCTTATCAGCCCCATCGCCCGAAGATGTCTTGCCAACGATTCGATCGAGATGTCGCCAAGTCCAACTCAGAATTCCAACGATGAGAGAGATAAAGGATTTCCTGATCTCAACTCTTAACTCAACACCTGAAGAGGCTGAGCAAGCTGCAAGGATTTCACAAGGCCACATCGGGAAAGCACGCGCTTTCATAAGAGATAAGAGTCTAAGAGACTTACGGAAACTCATTTTTGAAATTCTGCTAAATACAACAACTGAATCTAAAGCGATTTCTGCTACCTCAAAAATTATTGATTTGGCTGAAGAACGAGTGGCTGGGAGATTAACGGAAGTACTAGAGAAAGAAATAGAAGAAGCAAAGAACATCTACCAAGGCACCTCCAGAGGGCTTATAGCGGGCGGATCAAAGGCGCTAAAAGAGTTAGACCGCGATCAGAAACTAAAGACAGTTAGAGCAGTAAAAGATGAAATCGATAGTTATCTCCTTGATTACAAGAGTTTCATACGAGACTGCCTTCTAGTGAACGGACCGTGGATAAACGCGGACCTATCAGAACAAATCAAAACTTTCCAATCAAGAAAAAGTGACAATGACCTATCGCAACTTCTAACCCTTATATCCAACTCCCGCGCAAAGCTGGCCACCAACACATCCCAATCTCTAGTTTTAGAGACTCTGTTTCTATCCTTTGCACGGAGCAAGAGTGGTAAGTAGCACCCTATTTTGTAGGGCAGAATTCAACTATGCCTTTTCGCCTAGACCATATTTCTTACGCCACTTCCCATGATCAACTTGTAGATGTAGTTCAAAGACTCGGATCGAGAATTGGTTCTGCATTTATAGATGGCGGAATTCATCCGAGGTTTGGAACACGAAATTTCACACTTCCGCTGAAGAACGGTCACTACCTAGAAGTTGTCTGTCCACTCGACCATCCCGCTGCCGAGGAATCAGCATTCGGTAAGGCAGTTACGACTCGTGCAAATGAAGGGGGAGGTTGGATGAGTTGGGTGGTTGCAACGAATGACATTTCTCCAGTGGAAAAACGACTCGGCAGAGGATCTGTCGAAGGTTCCCGTAAGCGCCCCGATGGAACTGAGTTGAAATGGAAACAATTAGGAGTCCTCGGAACTATAAAAGATTCCCAACTCCCATTCTTTATTGAATGGCTCTCTCAGGATCATCCATCGCTTGACGGCAAAGCCACCGCAGAAATTAAACAGATTGATATTTCTGGAGATGAGAAAACGATTGAAACTTGGCTTGGCTCCAACCCAAAAGGAGTTTTCAAAGATGTTGAAGTTAATTACTTAGATGCTTCCAATTTCGAAGGCGAAACAGGAATAATCTCAGTCACCATCTCAACCCCAAATGGAGATGTCGTTCTAGACTAAGTAACCTTAAATTCCCTCCGCCGCCCTAGCTCAGTCGGTAGAGCGTCGCTCTCGTAAAGCGAAGGTCGCGGGTTCGATTCCCGCGGGCGGCTCAACAAATGACGAAAGGGAGAGTAACTCTTTCGATACTAATCACAATTCACCCTATTGGCCAAGCATTGCCATACCATTTATAGGTAGACGGCATTAAGGGAGACCAGTGACAACAGTGGGAAGATCAAAACCATTTTTGATTCCATCAATTTCAAATATCTTGTCACCGAATGAGAGAATCCTGCTGATTGGCTCAAGAGGCTGGTTTGGCCGGACCGCTCTGGAAATGTTTAAAGATAACAAAAATCTACTTTTGATCAGTTCATCAAAGCAAATGGGATATGAGGTTTGGAGCCAGGAATTAGTAAAGAGATTCCAACCAACAATAGTTTTGAATTTTGCATTTCTCACTAGAGACAAAGTTGAATCGTATGGCAGAGAGGAATACATTAGAATAAATTCAACTTTAATCGAAAGAATAAGTTACGTGGGAAATCTTCCAAGCGTTAGATATCTGATGACAATTTCAAGTGGTGCTAGCCTGAGCGCAGAAGCACAAAACGGACTGGATTCAAAAGAAATTTATGGAGCATTAAAGAGAGTAGAAGAGGAGGTGGCGATGAGTTGTGTGGATAAGGACAGGTCTGTAGCAATCCTACGCACGTTCTCAGTATCTGGTCCTTATTTTGGGCACAGTAGTCAATATGCCTTCTCATCATTCATTCAACAAGCTATTGAGAGAGAAGAAATTGAAGTGTTTTCGCAGAGTTTAGTTTTCAGAAGATATGTCTCTGTAGGCGATTTGCTTGCAGTCGGTCTTCAACGTTTAATCAGTGGTTGGTCAGGGATAATTGAGAGTGGAGGACAATTAGTTGAGCTAGAAGAATTAGCATTGATTGTCTCCAACTATCTTGGAGTACCCATGATGGAGCGAAAGCTTGATAACAAGTCTCCGGTCAATAACTATTACTCTACTGATGGGTCTTGGGAAGAGAGTCTCAAAGAGACTGCTTATGTGCCACTATCTTTGCTTGAACAGGTTCAAGTAGTTCATGAATACATCAGCTCTAAATCAAGGCATGGGTTGAATTAGAGTCAACTCATAAGTTTGTAGAGTAAAATTGTACCGGTGAGGGTTGCAGACTATATAGTTTCAAGACTGGCAGACGAAGGAATCGATACCATCTTTGGTATCACCGGCGGCGGGATTATGCATTTAGTGGACGCCTTGACACTTTCACAAGATATCAAGTTCCAGCCAGTTCATCACGAAGAGTTTGCTGGAGTCTGTGCTGACGGTTATGCGAGATCAGGTAGGAAGTTTGGAGTCGCATTTGCTACGACAGGTCCGGGAGCTGCGCACCTCTTTACGGCAGTAGCGGCCTCTTGGCAGGACAGCGTTCCTATCATCCTGATCGTTGGCCAGGTAAAATCTTCAGATTCAAGTCGGCTTAGAGGAATACAAGTTAGACAAAATGGAACCTTCGAATTTGACACCATAGGACCGTTTTCTCAAATCACAAAGGATTCAGTCGTTGTCAAGAGTAGCCAAGAAGCGGTAGAAGCTTTCGAGAGGGCTCTTGTTCTGTGCCAACAAGTACGACCAGGCCCGGTATTAATTGAAATTCCTTTAGATGTGCAAGCGATGGAGGTTTCAGCAATATCTCTATCAAGGAATTATTCAAATATTGGTGGGGATAACGCTCAAGGGAAGTTGATGCAGGATTTTTCCAATACGTTGCGCTCTGAACTTTCAAAGGCAAGCCGACCCCTCTTTCTATTCGGGGCCGGCATCATAAGGAGTCACTCCGAGGACCTAGTAGACGAGCTCTATAGCATTCTTGAGTTACCTTACGTTGCAACTCAATTTGCAAGAGCCGCAGGAAACAAAGAACATGCTGGGTTCTTGGGCTCCCCAGGAGTTAAAGCCAATAGGTCAGCAAATATTGCAGTATCAAAAGCAGATCTTATTATTGCGATTGGAACGAGCCTACATCAACAAGTAACTGGTTGGAACGAAGAGGCCTTTACAAACTTTCAATCTGTGAAAATATGGACCGAGATAGATGGTCAGACTCTTGACTCCCGGAGTCATCTCGTGGATAAGGCTTTTCAGCTTGAGTCTTCAGAGGCTATTCGAACGATCATGCAATTGTTAAGAGAACTGAAATTAGAGTCTAAGAAGTTTGAAGTTTGGCGTGATTATGTAACAAAAATTAGAAATGAATACTTACTCCATTTTCCCTTACAGGAAAGAGAGGAAGGCCGATTCTCGATATACAGAGCCGTAACAATTCTGAGCGACAGGGCGGATAGGTTTAAAGCAGTTACAACCGATGCCGGAATCGTTTGGTATGTAGTACCCCAACATTTCTTTCCAAGCAGAGGTTCCTATTTCATATCTTCTGGCTCCTTTGCAGCTATGGGGATGGCTTTACCTCTTGCAATTGGTTCCGCAGCAGCAACTAAGCAACTCACACTTTGTATTACGGGTGACGGATCCCTAATGACTTGCTTACAAGAACTTGCAACTTTGGCTTCATCGGGTCTCCCAATATTATTGATTGTCAACTCAAACTCAGGGTACCTATCTATTAAGCAAACCCATAGGAAGTTCTTCGAAGGCAGACTACTGGGAACAGATGACTCTAACGGTGTGTTCATACCATCACTGGAGAAAGTAGCCGAAGTGTTTGGGATTAAGTACCACAAAGCCACCAGCGAGCAGGAGTTTCTTACGCTACTAGACTCCGTAGAAATAATAGAACTAGATTCTCCAATTCTCGTAGAAGTTATGACATTAACAAATCAGTCGGTTGAACCCGTTATTGTGTCAAGGCTCAACGAGGAAACCGGCAAAATGGAATCCGGGTCTTTGATTAACCTTTATCCTGAAATTATAGAGTCGGAATTATGACATGAGCGATAGTTTCAAAATTCTTGAGTCGATAAAGATAACTAGTAAGAACTGGAGTTTTGCAGACCTACGAATAGACATACCTCCCATGTCGTTTGGTAGCGACGCTTCAAACCCTCATACTCAGTATTCAAACGCTATTGCCATCATGTCAGAGGCGGAATTTGAGGGTATCGGAGCATGCTTCACTTTGGGCGAGGGAAACCAATTCATATGTGCGGCAGCGGATTACATTGTTGGAAAATTGAATGGTACATACTTGAAAGATTTACTGGACTCAAGTGAAGGAATTGCCGACCTTATTGGAAATCCCCTTCAATTGCGCTGGTTGTCTCCTAACGCAGGCGTGCCACTGATGGCAGCAGGATTAGTCTTGAATACTCTGATTGACTTCGCGTCAAAGAAAGCCGCGATGCCTGCTTGGAAATATCTCACAACTTTAGAGAATGATGAATTTCTAAAATTGGTATCACTACGCCAGATAAGTAACTCACGAAAAGTCTTAGGCCACTTCTTAAATCACGCGCCAAGTCGCAATCAATTAGTGGAACGAACTCTAGAACTAGAGCAAGAAGGAATCCCTGCATATTTCACGACTTGGATCGGAAGTGATGGGCCAAGTCTTCTGAAAGAGATAACGGAAATAAATAGAAAAAATGGGATTACAAAATTTAAAGTAAAAATTGGAATGTCACTTGAAAAAGAAATTGAAAAAGTAGAGTTTCTTATGAACAACACAACAGAAGCGTTGAAATTTTCTGTAGATGCAAACCAGAAGCTAGACTTAGAGAGTGCGATGAGATGGATGGATTTTATTTCGAATCGAGGAATACTTTGGCTTGAAGAACCATTTGCGCCCGATAACATATTGCTGTTTAAAGAACTTTCCCTTGCGCGACTAAAATCAAAATGGAATGGTGAGATAGCAACGGGGGAAAATTGCCCTAATCTTCATATTGCACAAGCTCTATTGGAAGCTGGTGTTAATCGATTTCAAGCAGATCCATGTCGAATGTTAGGAATTTCCGACGCGGCTTTTTCTGGAATATTAACTAAGTATTACAACGCGGAGTACACTCCACATGCGGGCGGGACAGGGCTCGATGAACTCTCTCCTCATTTACAATTCTTATTTCTTGCTAAAATCGACCACACGAAGCGGATCGATAGCTCTCTTACTGAAACAATCGGGTTTTGCTCTAAGTTTTATCAGTCACCAACGATTGTGAAGAATGGCAGAATTAAGGCACCTGATTCACCAGGTCTGTTGGTGGGTCTGGAGACTACGGTAAGAGAACGCTTAATCCCATTTGAGGAAGGTGCAACTTGGCTAAGGCTCTGATCATCGGGGCTGGTGCGATTGGTAGGGGTTTTCTTCCTTGGTCTTTTAAAGACCTAGAGTTCGATGTTTATGATTTGTCTGAAGATTTATGCGCAGGAATCACAAACAATGGTGGCTATTCATCTTTTATGTCTAAGAACGGAATTCTTATAGAGAAGAAATTTAGACCAAACATAGCCACTTCTCGCATTTCAGATCTTAACTTAGAGGACTACATCATAGCCTTCGTCGCTGTTGGCCCGCGAAATTGCGAGAAACTCACACAAGAATTTTCATCACTAAATTGTCCCATTTTTAGTTTGGAGAACGATCCTGAAACTGTCGCGGTAATATCAAAAATCTTCAAGTCAGAGCATGTCTTCTTTGGTGTTCCTGATGTCATAACTTCATCTACTGCAAGCGCAAACCACTTGACGTTAGATGAGAACTCTTTACATACCGAAGATGGCTTGTTGTATTTGGAAGACAACAACTGCATTAGTTCAGAATTGAAGGAAGTGTTACCAAATGTAATTTGGGCATCGAGGGAAGAAATGATTCGTGAGTGGGATGCAAAACTCTATCTACACAATACGCCACATTGCGTTGCGGCCTATCTTGGGTTTCTTGCAGAGAAAAAGTTTCTACATGAAGGTTTCGATAATCCACTTGTAGTACGAGTGGTTGAAGGAGTTATAGAGGAACTCCTTTTGTCTCTTAAGAGAACAAAAAATCACAGTCACAATTTTCTCGAAAACTATGCTGATAAGGAGTTGAAACGGTTTTCTAATAATCTCTTATGTGATCCGATATCGAGAGTAGCCCGTGAACCGCTACGAAAACTTGCTCGCGGCGGAAGATTAATGGGCGGTCTAACACTAGCTCTTGTTTCAGGAGTAAATCCTACCTACTTGAATGTCGGCGTAGTAGCTGCATTAAAGTATGAAGATCCAAGAGATGTCGATTTTGAAGCTATGTGTCAAGTTGAATCACTTGGAGTGACTAATTTCTTACGGTACTTTGTAGATATTCCACCAAGCTCAATTGAATCTATGTATATCTCACATTCATATGCCGACGTGAGCGCTTTCATTAAGAAGGGCGTAAAAGCGTGAAACTAAGTTCTATTTCTGGAGAAGTAATTCAAGCCTTTCAAATGTTTGAGTTAGAGAATTCACGAGAGATTAAATATACAAAAGCAAGTAACCCAAGGGATGTTGTGACGAGCTTAGATTTAAAGATCCATGGGATATTGCAAAAGTTTTGTGCTGAAAAACTACAGGGAACAACGTTTATTTCAGAGGAAAGTCCTGACTTGCAAAGTGTTATGGAATGTATTGCCAATTTGGAGTCAGCGTTAGTAGTAGATCCGCTAGATGGATCAAATAACGTGGTGTGCCAAATCAGAGAATTCGGATTTATGGCATGTTTGGTAAAGAAAGGTGTAATCGTAGAGAGTCTAATTGTTTTGCCTAATGAAGGGCAGATTCTTAGTTGGACAGACTCGGAAGGCTTTGTTCCATCAAGGACATTACAAGTGATTGAATCACCTTCAGCAACTACCTATCTTGCCTATTCCCCTAACTTAGATACAAAACACTCGAGCTTCAGATCTTTGATGATGAATTTCCTAGACGAAACGGGCGCGGGAGTTTACAGGTATGGATCTGCATGTGTGGGGTTATTCCGAACCCTTGTCGGTGCGCACTCAATGTTCATAGGTCTTAAAATGAGACCGTGGGATGTAATTAGTTATTTTCCTTTACTTTCATCTCAAGGTCTTAAGATTATTTATACAGCCGATTCGAGTGCCATATCTTTCTTAGCTACTAAAAGCGAAGTTTTCCTAACAGAAGGCCAAAAGCTACTTGAAGATAATTTACACACAGTGCAAGAGTATTGCATAGGAAAATCGTTAAAGGTTAGTACATGAGCCATAACTTGGTACTCTTCTGTGGGGGCAAAAATATTTATCACGGTTCTAAACCAAAGCCTTTAAAGCTTTTACCTAATGGGCGTTCTCTTATCTACAACTTTCTTCAACAGTCGACATTACAGGCATTTTCAAAAATAATTCTTTTAGTAGAAGAAGGCTCAGTTGGTAGCTTTGTAAAGGAGGTGCAGAATTCAGGCTTTCATGCTGACAAAGTTCTCGTACTTCCAGTTTCGGATGAGTCTACAACATTAGAAAAACTGCAAAAATTCCTAAAAACCGAAACAGCGCAGGAAAGCCCTTTTCTTCTTTCTTATCCAGACATATTTTACTTTGGAGATATGTCTAAGCTACTTGAACATGAGGGAAGAATTAGTTCTGTGAGAGTCTCAGGAGTTTTTCTACAAAGTAGATTTCCTGTAATAAACTTAAATTTTTATACACTAAAAGCGCGTTCCATAAGTCTAAATCCCTCAAGAGTTCCGGCGAACGCTTCAGTTATTTTTGGCGGACACATCTCGTCGTCAGCATATCAACTTGAACAGTTACTTTTTGAGTTTGACACTGGTAAAAACTATATGGACAAACGAAACCTAGAAGGTGAATTTCTAAAATTTATAGCGAATAAAGAAATGCTTGATGTGGTTATCTTGGCATCAAAGTGGCTAAAGTCAGACAGCATTAATGAAGAAATCGAAATCCTAGATGAGTTGAATGGTAAGAATGAACTCAATACGTGATAACTCCATGTAAGGTACTCTTTTCTCGCTACTTAAAATTACCCAAGAGTGTATGTTTTCAACTAATTCAATCCCATTAAGGTCCTTTAAATTTAATCTTTTCTAATTGGTGAGGAAGTTTCGACCAGATATCTTCAAACTTCGTCTCCTAGCACAACCAAGGAACATTTCCTCTATTCCACAATCTATTTAGTTCCAAGTATTCTCTGTATGTATCCATACATTGCCAGAATCCATCATGTTTAAATGCGGACAATTTCTTGTTTTTTGCCAATAGCGTCAGTGTTTCGTCTTCAAATGATCCCGGTTGGATTTTATTCAGAACTAATGAATTTAAGACAAAAAAACCGCCATTAATCCAATCCTGTGATTGCGGCTTTTCGAGAAAACTATTAATGATACCGGATTCAGCAATTTCAAGCGCCCCAAAGCGACTTGCGGGATGAACGGCAGTAAGAGTCGCCAGGGATTCACTTCTGTGATGAAACGCAACCACGCTGTCAATATTTACATTAGATAGACCATCACCGTAAGTCATAAGAAAGTAAGGAGTATCAATATATTTTGCAATCTGTATCAAGCGATCTCCGGTTAATGAATCCTTGCCAGTGTCACAAAGTAGGATGTCCCAATCTTCTTTCTCTGGCTCTGAGAATTCTATTTGTACTCGATTCTTCTGTGCTCCAACAAAAACAGCAGCACCAGTATCTTGGAAATTCATAAAGTAATCAATTATTACTTCACCTTTGTAGCCAAGGCAGACGATAAACTTCCTATATTTGTAACGTGAGTAGTGTTTCATGATGTGCCAGATGATTGGTCTATCACCGACCTCAACCATTGGCTTGGGCTTAAACTCTGTTTCTTCACGCAAGCGAGTCCCGAGGCCTCCAGCTAGAATCACAACTGGTATAGGGCTTGTTTCATGCAACATGTTTAAAACCTATCATTATTAACTAACTTAATGATGTGTTCAACGCTTGAATCTTTAACAATCAATCCATTAATCTAGTATCAGCTATCATTCAAATTTCAGTAATTTCAAATAATGAAAACCATCAAGACGTTATGGGCAAACCTTTCTGGTAGTTTTTTACCCTGGATGTAGAAATTCAGACGCGTTAGTAGATTGTGCGTTTATAAATGCTTTGACCCCGTTGAGTCGAATTGGAAATAACCCTCAAGATGAAGGTCGTGGATTTAATTCCCGCGGGCGGCTCTCCTTATCTGAGATTTTTCAGGGGATTATCTAACCCAACTGTTCGTCAACCACGTATAAAGGTCTCCCTTTGACCTCTTCTACAACGAGTGCTAAGTACTGAGAAATAACTCCAAGGAAGAGTAGATTAACAGAAAACCCAAGTGCGATTGAGGAGATAATGGAAAGAAACCCAGCAAAAGGAATGCCAACGGTGAACCAAATTGTCATAAATACGATAAGACTTAAAATTGAAAGAACGCTAAAAATTAAACCTAAGGCAGAAATCCAAATTAAAGGTGCAACGGTATGTGAAAGTATTCCTTGAAAGGCCCACTGAAAGACATGTGAGAATCGCTGTTTTAGGAAATGAGATTCGCCGCCAAACCTAGGTGGCCGATCCATATCAACAAATGCAGTTCTAAATCCAACCCAGGCTGATAATCCGCGCATAAATCGATGTTGCTCGCGAAGTTGTCGAGTAGCCTCATAACAAGCCCTTGACATCAACCTAAAATCACTTACGTT
>Ga0194130_10006777_pt1 | contig 13078 bp, 10 predicted proteins | sample TA2KigsurfametaG_FD_160084 | JGI IMG/M metagenome (GOLD analysis project Ga0194130, IMG submission 160084) | Freshwater microbial communities from Lake Tanganyika, Tanzania - TA2015050 Kigoma 12 surface | ecosystem: Environmental > Aquatic > Freshwater > Lake | place: Tanzania: Lake Tanganyika... | reverse complement strand
GAGGGTAAGGCAAGAGGAGGTGGGAAGCAGCAACTTTTTTATGCAGCGTTTATTTCTGGTTGAGGCAGGCTCGCCCTAGGGAGTCCATTCTACTGTTGCAGTTTGCAGTTAGGATGCCACCGTATTGACCAGAACTCAACCACCTAGCCCAGCCCCAAAAAATCAGCCCCAAAAAAATCAGCCCCTTGAAATCGCCCAAAAAATTTCCTCCAACAATCGGGCGTCGTTCCCACACCAATTTAGCAGCCTCCAAAATTCCGGTACCACCCAAACCACCGAGTCGTGATCGCTGCTATGGGTGGGCTGCTCAAATTCGCATCTCGCCTCCAGGGCAATCAACCTTAAGTTTAATGCTCCCTCTTGCTCTACACTCCCCAAAACCTGCCCAACCTCCAATTCCATTCCCAACTCTTCTTTAAACTCCCGAATAAGCGCTTGCTCAGGCGTTTCTCCCTCAGCCACTTTCCCCCCAGGAAGTTCCCACAAGCCAGCGTTTGCCTTCCCGGCCTTTTTCCGCGCCGCCAAAAACATACCCTGCCTCCAAACCAAACCACAAACCACCAGTAGCTGACTCATGGTATTTTCTGCCAATGGTTGTTCCACATGCGGTAAGCCCCAAAAACACCTCCCACTTCTATATCTAAGGGTCTTAACATAAACCGATTCAGCCCAAATGCGTTTGCTTGAAAGTCGTAGGCGGTTAATATAATTCGGTAACGCATGCATGATCGGGCAGCAAAGCTAAGCGAGCAACGCGCCCAGCCTCCATCCAAACATCGGCTTCGAGCAGGATTTGCCTGGGCTATCCATTGCCCTTGGCCTTGCTCATTCACTTCCTCAACAAACAAAACCCCATTCACGGAATTACCTCGGCGGGCATCTACCCATAGGCTAGCTTCATAATCCTCCGCATTCAAACCAAGGGTGTCCAGCAGTACATGGTATTCGCTTCGGGAAATTTGTTTGGCTTTATTGCCAAAGGGCGGAGCATCCCGATAGTTTTCATCGGCAAGCAGGTTGATATGCACGGAATCGCTCTCGGACCTAATGGGTATAGAAAGAACCCGCATCCAATCTTCGGCTTTAATAAGCCCTAAACGGTAGGTGGAATCAACGGCTACGACTTTGTACGGCTTTCGATGCGACCAACGGGCTTGGCTCCAATCCAAGTCCTTTGGAAACAGAAGTGCCAGGGTCTTGCCCTTCAATGCCCGCTGAAAATAGGGACTCGGCCTGTACCAAGGCTCGCTCGAAAAGCCGCTGCTGGCTAAGGCCTGATTTTCGTTTGGCCGAATTAATATTCCGCCTACGGTTGGCACCTTCCCAAGTACACTTAAAACATAAGCCAAGCGCCGCAGCTCAACGGGGTTTTCGCCGGCAGTCATCAAACTGCCTTCAAACAAAAAGGGCTCGGTAAGCAAGGCCGCCGGTTTTTCGGCTTGCAACACCCTTAAGGCCGCTTTAAATTCTGCCGATTGATGGGATTCGGAATACAGGTTCGGCGTTTTCAGGTGGATGTCGGTTAAAAACCGAAGGTGGCCATGGGCTTCTATCCCTGCCGGCATCAAGACCAACACCAACAACAAACTGCGCCAACGGGGGGTGGTGTTTTTTAGGGCAGAGTAGAATGCCAGCCCAACCGAAAATCCAAGCACTCCGTACATGGGCCAGGCAAAACGCAGTACATACCGAAACTGCTTTAAGTAGGGTACCACTTCAAACAGCCACGAAAACCGACTCAAGCCAAACAAACCGCTTGCAAAAAGCAACAAAACCAAGCCGGCAAAAACGGCCGACTTCGGAAGGGCCTTGAACAGGAATTTACCGTAACCTAAAATTAAAACCCACAATAGGGCCCCCCATACCGACCAGGGAATAAAAGCAAACTCCCAGGCCTGGGAACTGCCGGCGTCGCCAACCCACTTGGTTAGCCATTCATTCACATGACCTACCCCAGGAATAAGCCACTGGGCTAAGCTCATTTGATTGTCGGTTGCACCCCACGGTTCTTGAGTTCGATAGGCAGAGGCGGGGTCGCTCCATTTTAAAACAACCACAAAAAGAAGCAAGGGTACGGCCAGCAGCAAGGCCCGAAACCAGTTTTTAAGTTTAAAGGGCTTCGCCAACAAAACCCACAACAGGGCAAAGGAACCGTTTACCAAACCTAAATACGGGTGAATTAACACCGATAAGGCAACCCAAAAAGAGGCAGTAAGAATAGGCCGAAGCGAATTGGATTGCTCGGTCCATTTGAGCAAAGCCAAACATAAATAGGGAAAAAGAGCGGTGTAAGCCAGAGAGAAGTTTCCGTTGTTTTTTAGCCACTGGGGAGCCAACAACGAAAGAGCCAAGGCCAAAACAGCGGCAGGCATCGCAGGCATGCTTTTGTAGCGTCCCACCCGAAACCATCCCACATGGGTAAACAGCAACTGAGCCAACACAAGTCCATTAAACACCCCTACCATATAGGGCCGAAGGCTGGGAAAAAGAGAAAAGAACCCCGCAGAAAACCAACACAACAACGGATTGGCGTCCAAGTAAAACAAATGCTCACCAAAGGGAAAAAACCAAGCTTCCATCCAATATCCCGAGGCTTGCCCCAAGGCGAACTCGGCATACACCCGAAATGCCCGATCGGCATCGCTCCAATACGAAAAAAGGACCTGATTTAGGTGAATAGGCAGGGGCCAGTACAGCAGCAGCACCGCCGCAAGGGGCAAGACCCAAGCCCAAAAAAGGGTTTTTGAAGCCTCAAGCCTCAATACAACAGGTGTTTTTTAGAACTGTTCTTCCAACCAGCTCTGTACTCAGAATCCACAAAGTAAATCTTCAAATCTGCACGGTATTCCGCATCGGTAAAAAACACTTTTTTCTTGGCTTGGTATTCCGATGAAACAAAAAACCACTTTCCGTCGTTTTGCCCGGCCTGGTATTCCGATTTTACTTTGTACACCAGCAGGTCGGCCCGGTATTCGGCATCTACCACGTATACTTTTACATCGGCCCGGTATTCATAATCTACGCTGAACACCTTTTGACCCATGCCAAAGGTTGAAAAAAGCATAAAAAGAAAAAACAAGGCAGGTTTCATACGCGGAGGCTTTGAGTAAAAGTATTGAATTCCTCTGTAAACTCAGCCAAATGAATGGCTCAATCAAACCGGTTAAGACTTGATTGGGGCCGGTTCCATAAGCCGAATTGCGCCCTTAACCTGACTGCCCAACAGGGCATATTCCAGCACCTGTTCCATGGTACTCACGTACTCAAAATGAATGCCGGCAAGGTACGAAGGCTCAATTTCCTCTACATCTCGGCGGTTGTCTTCGGCCATAACAATAGTTTGAATGTTTGCCCGCTTGGCGGCCAATACTTTTTCTTTAATTCCGCCCACAGGCAGCACTTGTCCGCGCAGGGTAATTTCGCCGGTCATGGCCAGTTTTGGCCGCACTTTATGCTGAGTAAACGCCGAAGCCAAGGCCGTAAGCATGGTTATACCAGCAGATGGGCCGTCTTTGGGAGTGGCCCCTTCGGGCACGTGCAAATGCACATTCCAATTGTCGAATACCTCATGCGGTATTTTAAGGCGGTCCGATTTGCTTTTTAGGTATTCTAAGGCAATGTGGGCCGATTCTTTCATTACCCCTCCTAGGTTTCCGGTTAAGGTAAGCCTGCCCTTGCCTCGGCTTAAGCTGGTTTCAATAAAAAGAATGTCGCCCCCCACGGCGGTATAAGCCAAACCCACCACCACACCGGCCTGTTCGTTGTTCTCGTATTTTTCGCGCGGCAACGGAGGACCCAAAATTTTGCTGACCTCATCTTTGCTCATTTTTGCCTGAAATGCTTGGTCAGAGGCAGCAGCCACCGCAGCCTTGCGAACCAAGGCCGCAATTTTACGCTCTAGGTTCCGAACCCCACTTTCGCGGGTGTACGATTCAATCAGAAATTCCAAAACCGGTTTGCCGAGCTGAATGCCGTTTTTTCGCAAACCATGTTCTTTCAATTGCCGAGGCAACAGGTGCTTTTTGGCGATTTCCACCTTTTCTTCGACCGAATAGCCGCTAATGTGGATGATTTCCATGCGGTCGCGCAAAGCGGGTTGAATGGAAGACAAGCTGTTTGCGGTGGCAATGAACAGAACCCGACTAAGGTCAAAATCCAAATCCAAGAAATTGTCGTGGAACGTGTTGTTTTGTTCCGGGTCTAAGACCTCAAGCATGGCACTGGAAGGATCTCCATGCACATCGCGGCTCAGCTTGTCGATTTCATCTAAAATGAAAACGGGGTTCGCCGTACCTGATTTTTTAAGGCTTTGCAAGATTCTTCCTGGCATGGCCCCAATGTAGGTGCGGCGATGGCCTCGAATTTCGCTTTCGTCGCGCAAACCGCCCAAAGACATTCGGGTGTACTTGCGGCCTAAAGCCTCGGCCACCGAACGCCCCAAGGAGGTTTTTCCAACTCCCGGAGGGCCCGCCAAACATAAAATGGGCGCCCGCATATCGCCACGAAGCTTCAACACCGCCAAATGCTCTAAAATCCGCTCTTTGACCTTTTCCAAACCAAAATGATCCCTGTCCAGAATTTTTCGCGCCCGCTGCAGGTCAAACTGATCGGCTGAATAAACCGACCAAGGCAAATCGGTCATAAACTCCAGGTAGTTCATTTGAACCGAATAATCGGGCGCCATGCTGTTCATGCGTTCCAGCTTGGCCAACTCTTTGTCAAAGGTCTTTTGTACGGTTTTACTCCATTTAAGTTTGGCGGCCTTTTTACGAAGCTCTTTGATGTCTATGGTTTCTCCATTGCCCAGCTCCTCTTGAATTTGCCGCATTTGCTGCTGCAAAAAATACTCCCGTTGCTGCTTATCCATGTCCACCCGCACCTTGCTTTGAATTTGGTTTTTCAACTCAAGCAGCTGAGATTCTTTGTGCAAGGCCTGAAGCAAAAAGGTTGCCCTTTCTTTTAAGTCCCGAACCTCGAGCATGGCTTGCTTTTCTTCCATGGTGTTGCTCAGGTTAGAAGAGACAAAGTGGATTAAAAACGAGGGACTCTCAATGTTGCGAATGGCAAAAGCCGCTTCGCTGGGCAGGTTGGGACTGGCTTGAATGATTTCCAGGGCCAGGTCTTTAATCGAAGAAACCATGGCGTTGAATTCCGAATCGGTTTCTTCGGGCTTCCCCTCCTCAAAAATGCTGGCCTTGGCGGTCAAATACGGTTCTTCGTTCAAAATCGCTTCAATCTGGCAGCGGCGTTTTCCTTGAATAATGGCCGTAGTGCTGCCGTCGGGCATGCGCAGCATTTTCAAAATGCTGGCCACCGTTCCAATTTCAAACAGGTCAGATTGACCGGGTTCTTCTACTTCCGCATCGCGCTGGGCCACCACACCAATAATGCGCTTTCCTTTGTAGGCGTCGCGAATCAATTTAATGCTTTTGTCTCGGCCCACCGTAATGGGAATAACAACGCCGGGGAACAGCACCGTATTGCGCAGGGGCAGAATCGGCAGTTCTTTGGGGATTTCCGACACCTCCAAATGCCCCTCCTCTTCGGTAGTCATTAAAGGAATAAAATCTGTGTCTTCGCCAATCAAATGATATGTCATATTGTCCGTTTCGTGGTAAAAGTACGGAGCTTCAAGCGCCAACTTGTCGCGTGCCGACGTAAATATCAGGAGTTTTTATGCAAATCCCTGTTATTGCATAACCCGTGCCAAGGCGTTTTTTAAAGGATGGTTGATTTTGGGCGGCAGGCGGGCTTTCCGCGCTACTCCGCAGCTGCCGAAAGGCTGGCCCAGCTGGTTTGCGGGGGCTCCTAAGGTCGCCTCCGCACCTAGCGGGCCAGGCTTCGGCACCTTTGCGGGGTAGCCGCGTCAATCCCTGCCGCCACGCTTGGCCGTTTATCGGGTGGCTACCGTGTGTAAAGGCGCAAAAGGGTGCGTCTCTACGTGTAAATCCACATCAAAACAGGCTTGCTGCTTCCCCTTAAATACGGATCCATGAACTTAAACGCATTGTTTGAAACGGCAGGGCAACCCCAACCCTCGGGTGTGCCTGCAGGATACAGCTCTTGGTCAGGAATCGCATCCCAAGAATGAAAAACAATGGTTCTGGCCAAGGCTTGGCTGTTGCTCGACTCAAGACCATGCAACAGGTATTTGCTGTGCACACCCCAAATGCTGTAACCCCGCTCCCCAATTTTATACTTTCCCATCGATGAACTGTGGCTGCCGTGCGCATTGCTGAACACCGGACTTGTTTTGGTTTCATCGGCCGACCAAGGACTGCTTCCGCAACCGTGCGAGACCAAACAGGAATACAGCGCTTTGTTGCTGTTAAAATCCCATAAAACCAATCGGTTTAAACCAGAATGAACACTGAAATCAATTAAAATACAATGGCTGGTACTAAAGCCCTTCTCTTGGCAATAGGCCAAGGCCTCTACTGCCTTTTGGCTCGTCTTTTGATTGTCCATGGCTGGTATTGTTGGGCTTAGGGTTTCGGTTTCATAAAAACCGCAAGCCACACAAGGCACAAAAGCCAATATACAGAGCCAAAACCTAGGCTTTAGATTGCTTTTAAATGTACCCTGGATTTTGTTTTTTACTTTAAAGAAAAGAGCCATAAATATGCAATTGCGCTTAAAACGAAATTTAAACCCGATTATTGCATGTACGCAACATAGTGCGTCTCTTTGGCGAATATTAGGGATTTAATTTCATGGTATGGCAACTGGAAGACCAGGTCGAGGTGTTCGACCAGGTACCTGTGCTGGCGCTGGCGTTCCATGAATAGGTGCCCGGCGGAAGGGAAAAATTAGCGCAGCCTGAATACCCACAGCTAACACCCGAAGGATAGTAATTGGTGATGCTGCGCGATTGTCCGTTCACATATACCGTAATGGGCAAATCTACTGGGGTTTCAACCCAAAAGGTTACCTGAATATTCCCGGAATCGACGGAACTGCAATTTTGTTGGCAATCCTCCAAGCTGATAAAGTTGCCATCGGCTACCTCTTGACATGTTCCCGAAACGCAACCATATCCATCAGCCCCTTTAAAGCAACCCGTTGACAAAAACAGGCAGCTTAGGCAAATTGCTCCCATCATGAACGCATACGAACCAAGTTTCATACATGTAGTTTGGTTCAAATATAGCAAACTTGCAGGGTTCTGCTTTTTCAAAACCGCATTGAAGAGGGCAGCCACGCATAAACGAATATATGGGGTTACGCTTTTGCGTCTAGGTTTTTAGCCACGAATGCACGAATGGGTGTGGCTATAACGGCAGCCACGCGAGCACGAATGCTATCGGAAATAAAATGGAAAGCCGATAGGGTTATTCGGTATTTATTGAAATGTTTGTGGACGGTTTTGGGTGGGAACCGGTAGAGACGCAACATGTTGCGTCTTTACCTACGCGATAAACGGCCACGAGGCGCGGCAGGGATTGACGCAACTACCCCGCAAAGGTGCCGAAGTCTGGCCCGCTAGGTGCGGAGGCGACGCGAGGAGCCCCCGCAAACCAGCTGGGCCAGCCTTTCGACACCTGCGGAGTAGTGCGGAAAGCCCGGCTGCCGCCCAACAAAAAAATCACTTTCTGCCCGACCTGTCCTTGCGCTTGTAATTAAGCGCCGCCGAAGGCTCAGGCACAAAATGCCCTACCCCACCCCCGCGCGGATCGTTGAAGTGCTCGGGAATTTTGCCCAACACCGTGCGCTCAGCCCAGGTTTCTGTCTTGCTGCCGTCGTCGCGGCGCTCCATCGTTATGCAGTCCTCCACCGGACAAACCAGTGAACATAAATTGCAGCCTACGCAGTTTTCGTCTATGATTTCAGGTACCCGACTGCCGTTGCTTGGCAAAGCAATGGCTTGGTGCGCGCCGTCGTCGCAGGCAATGTGGCACAGCTGACAGCCTATGCATTTGTCGGCGTTGATGCTGGCCACCACTTTGTAATGCAAATTTAAGTGCTTCCATTCCACCACGTTGGGCACGGCCTTGCCGGCGAAATCGTAGATGCTGCTGTAGCCTTTGTCGCTCATAAACTGCCGCAAACCGGCTTCCATTTCGCGCACAATGCCGAAACCGTAGTGCATTACCGCCGTGCAGACCTGCACCGAGGTAGCACCCAGCAAAATGAATTCCACCACATCGCGCCAGGTTTCAATGCCGCCAATGCCGCTGATGGGCGTGTTGCGAATCTCCGGATGGCCGGCCAGCTCTTTTAACATGTGCAAGGCAATGGGCTTTACCGCCGGACCGCAATAGCCTCCGTTGGTGCCTTTTCCATCTACAATCGGATAGGGCGCATAGGTGTCTAAATCAATGCCTACAATGCTTTTGATGGTGTTGATGAGCGACAAGGCACTGCTGCCGCCGCGCACCGCCGCCAAAGCCGGATCGGTGATGTCGGATATGTTGGGAGTCAATTTGGTGATGACCGGAATGCTGGCCGCCTGCATGACCCACTGCACAATGGTGTTTAACACCTCGGGCTCCTGCCCTACCGCCGAACCCATTCCGCGCTCGCACATGCCATGCGGGCATCCGAAATTAAGTTCTATGCCATCGGCACCGGCGTTTTCTACGTCCTTCACAATTTGAAACCATTCCTTTTTTGATTCCACCATTAAAGAGGCAATCACGGCATGGTTGGGGAAGTACTTTTTGACCTCTTCGATTTCCCGTAGGTTGTCGGCCAACGGCCTGTCGGTTATCAACTCAATGTTGTTCAGCCCCGCCATGCGGGTGTCGCGGTAGTTGATGGCCCCGTAGCGGCTCGATACGTTTTGTACGGGCACGCCCAGGGTTTTCCACACGGCTCCGCCCCAGCCGGCTTCAAAGGCTTTCATGACCTGATAACCTGAATTTGTTGGGGGTGCCGAAGCCAACCAAAACGGATTTGGGGCTTTAATGCCGGCAAAATTTATGGATAGATCGATGTTGCTCATGCTTTATTGGTTTGAATCCATTGATGTATGCCTTGGGCGGCGCACTTTCCTTCGTAGGCGGCATTCACCACTTCGGCTCCGCCGTTTACGGCATCGCCTGCGGCAAAGTACCCGGGGCGGGTGGTTTGAAATGCCTCATCTACCACAATGCGGCCTTTGCTGTCGGTCGAAATGTTGGGCAAATGCTTCAACAGTTCGCCTTGCTTGGCTTGCCCGGTTCCTTTTATTACCAGCTGTGCCGGCAAATGAAATTCGGTGCCGTCGGGACGTGCAAAGGTTACACCTGTGGCCCGGCCTTCGCCTTCTATGTGCAGCGGACTGGCTTCAAATACGCCTTTTACTCCGGCGCCCAAGGCGGTGGCATACTCGAAATCATAGGCTCCCATCTCGGCCTTGGTGCGTCGGTACACCAAATGCACCGAACTGGCACCCATACGGGCCGATTCGCTGGCGGCGTCCACCGCGGTGTTGCCGCCCCCAATCACCACTACGGTGTCGGGAATGGAATAGGCCGATTGCTTCATTCGCAGTTCTTCTACAAACTCGACCGCCCCCACTACGCCGGGCAAATCTTCGCCGGGAATGCCCAGCCGAGCCGTGGCGCCCAAGCCCAAGCCCAAAAATACGGCGTCAAAACGCTGTTCCAGTTCGGCAAACTGAGCCGCGTTCTGAATGGGATGGTTGTAATGTATGGTGTAGCCCAGCTGATTTTGCAGGTACTCGTTTTCGCGCAGGGCCTCTTCGTTTGTGATTTTATACGGTGCCGTTCCATATACGGTAAGGCCCGTAGGCAAGGCCTTGGCCTCGAAAATCTCGACGCTGTAACCCAACACCCTCAGTTCGCAAGCACAGGCAATGCCCGCCGGACCGGCACCTACAATGGCCACCTTGCGGCCGTTGTCTTTTCCGGGGCTAAACAAGGGACTGCCCGCTTGCATTGCGGCCTCGGTAGCAAAGTTTTGCAGCCGACCAATTTGCAGGGGTTTCATGTCTTGGTGGGTATATACGCAGCTGCCTTCGCACAGCTGTTCGGTGGGACACACCTTGCCGCAGGCGTTGCCCAGCCAATTGGAATCGTAAATGGTGGCGGCGGCCCCTTTGATGTTTCCGGTGTTTATTTGCTTAATAAACAGTGGAATGTCAATGTGGGTGGGGCAAGCGTCCATGCAAGGAGCATCGTAGCAATACAGGCAACGGGCGCTTTCGTAGTAGGCCTCTGAGCTGTTCATCAGGGGCTTTTTGGGCGCAAAATTCCGTATAAAATCCTGGGGAGTTTCGGGTCGTTTGTATTCAGCCATCTGCCTTAAAGTTCTGTCAGTTTGCCATAGGTTTCGGGGCGGCGGTCGCGGAAAAACTGCCAGGTAGAGCGCACCTCGTCAATCATGTCTAAATCGAAATCGGCCACCAGCAATTCGTCGTTGTCTTCCGAAGCCTGAGCAAAAATTTGCCCGCGTGGATCTACGAAATACGAGGTTCCGTAGAATTTACCCAAATTCCAAGGCTTTTCGGTTCCCACCCGGTTGATGCAGCCCATAAAATAGCCGTTGGCCGCCGCATGGGCCGGTTGTTCCAATTTCCATAGGTACTGAGAAAGTCCTGCCACCGTGGCACTGGGGTTGTACACAATTTCGGCTCCATTTAAACCCAAAATGCGGGCTCCATCGGGGAAGTGCCTGTCGTAGCAAATGTACACGCCCACCTTGGCATACTTGGTTTGAAATACGGGATAACCCAGGTTTCCGGGCTTGAAAAAGAATTTCTCCCAAAATCCAGAGGTATGGGGAATGTGGTTTTTGCGGTATTTTCCAAGGTAGGTTCCGTCGGCATCGATTACCGCCGCGGTGTTGTAGTACACCCCGGGCATTTCCATTTCGTACAAAGGAGCAATAATCACCATTTGGTACTTCTTGGCGTACTCTTGCAGGCGGGCCACAGTAGGTCCCGGAACCGGCTCGGCCGAATTGTACCACTGTTTGTCTTGACCCGGGCAAAAATACGGGGTGTTGAAAATTTCTTGGAAGCACAAAATTTGAACGCCCTGCCGCCCCGCCTCTTCAATATAGGGGATGTGCTTTTGGTACATGGCTTCGCAAATGTCTTGAATGCTGCCTTCGCCCTCGGTCATGGGCAAAGACAACTGTATTAGTCCGCTTTTTACGTTACGTGGCATACTTGGTTTGTGTTTGTTGTTTATCCTAAATGTTGTGTTTTTCCTCGGTGAATAAATTGCCCAAATCCGGGTTGAATCAGGCATTCGTTGTTGTGAATGGCCAGTTCGCCCCTCAGCAATACGGTTTCGGTTTTGCCGGTCAGTTCCATGCCTTCGTAGGCGGAATAATCGCAGCGCATGTGGTGGGTCGAAGCCGAAATTTTATGCTTGGTTTCGGGATTAAACACCACAATATCGGCATCGGCCCCCACAGAAAGGGTTCCCTTGCGGGGATGCATTCCAAAAATTTGGGCGGCCCGAGTCGAGCTGGCCTCTACAAATTTGTTCAAGGTGATGCGTTTTTTCGCTACCCCTTCAGAGAACAACAGCTCTACCCGATGTTCTATGGCCGGGTGGCCGTTGGGGATTTTACTGAAATCCGTCTCGCCCATTTTCTTTTGCTCCCACATAAACGGACAGTGGTCGGTGCCCACCACCTGAACCAAGCCTTGGTTTAATCCGGCCCACAAGGCCTCTTGGTCTTTGGGTTGGCGCAAAGGCGGACTCATTACCCATTTTGCGCCCTCAAAGCCTTTTTCGTACAGCGATGCGTCCAACACCAAATACTGGGTGCAGGTTTCTACCAAAACCCGCTGGTTGCGTAGGGTGGCGCGGCGCACCGCATTTAAAGCCCCCTCGCAGGTCATGTGCACTATGTAACCCGGGCACCCGGTGTAGTACAATAAATCGGCAAAACGACCTGAGGCCTCGGCTTCGGTAATTTCGGGTTGAGACAAATAATGGTACAGGGGGCTTAATTTTCCTTCGCGCTTATGCCGGGCAATCAGGGCATCGATCATGTCGCCGTTGGTGGCATGCACCGTAACCAATCCGCCGTGGTCGCGCACCACCCGCATCAGGTTCATCATTTGCCCATCGTCGATCATCAGGGCGCCTTTGTAGGCCATAAAGGTCTTGAAGGAGCTGATGCCCTCTTTTTCAATCATGGCCACCACTTCTTTGCCCACTTCGGGGTTGAAATCGGTTACCGCCATGTGGTAGGAATAATCGCCCACAGCCTTTCCTTCCGATTTTTTCTGCCAAGTGCGAAGCGCGTTGTACAGGGTGTCGCCCTGGGTTTGCAATATAAAGTCAATCACCATGGTGGTTCCGCCAAACAAGGCGGCCCGGGTGCCGGTGGTGTAATCGTCGCTGGAATAGGTTCCCATAAAGGGCATGTCCAAATGCACGTGGGGATCAATTCCGCCCGGAATAACCAGCTTGCCCGAAGCATCAATCACCCGATCTAGGCCTTGGGTTGGCAAGGCATGGCCTATGCCCGCAATTTTGTCGTTCTCCACCAACAGGTCGGCAGCAAAGGTGGCTTCGGCCGTAACCAAGGTTCCATTTTGAATTAAGGTTTTCATGCTTCCGTGGTTTTTGATGTTGAGGCCTTTTTCATGCCGAATCCATAGGCCAAAAAGGCCACGATGAATCCGGTGAACCAGGCAATTTGATACAAAAAGGAAAGGGCCTGTATCCATGCGCCCACCAAGGCCAATCCAATTCCCAGCAGCAAGGCAATCAAGGCAACCGGATTGACTCCCATGGGATTGTATTTGTAGGGGCCAGATTCTGCGAACAAGCCGGGTACGTCTAATTGCTGCTTCCGAACCCAAAAGTAATCGGCCAACAAGATGCCCAGCACCGGCCCCAAAAAGGCGCTGACCAACAGCAAGATGGACGATATTTCGTTCAACAACCACCAGGGACAAATTGCAATGCCAATCAACCCGGTCAGCAGCCCCCCGGTTCGGAAGGAGATGCGCCTGGGCCACATGTTCGAGAACGCCGTGGCCGGCGCAATCACGTTGGCCGCCAAATTGGTGCTTAAGGTTGCCAACAACAACACCAACTGGGTGCCAATCACCACCAAAGGTTGGTTGAAATGAGAGAGCAAACTGGCTGGATCCCAAGGTGCGTCT
>Ga0194130_10006773_pt1 | contig 13085 bp, 8 predicted proteins | sample TA2KigsurfametaG_FD_160084 | JGI IMG/M metagenome (GOLD analysis project Ga0194130, IMG submission 160084) | Freshwater microbial communities from Lake Tanganyika, Tanzania - TA2015050 Kigoma 12 surface | ecosystem: Environmental > Aquatic > Freshwater > Lake | place: Tanzania: Lake Tanganyika... | reverse complement strand
AACGTGGAGCTCGACGAGGCCGAGGTGCGAAGGCTGCAGGAGTTTCTGCGCAACGCCGAGGCACAGGGCACAGGCCCTGCTGGCGTTTCCCACCGCCAGCCCTACCCGGGCAGGGCAGGCACGGACGCTTCCCCGGTGCGAGACACGATGACCCCCGTGCAGCCCAGCGCAGCAGTGGTTTCCCGACCCGATCAAGGCGCCGGCGCAGCGCACCGTATGGGCGGGCAGGGCGCAAGCCGGCTTGGGGTGCGGCACGACGATGATCCGGAGCACGATACGGACGCGATCGACCCCGACCTCGACGATGCGCCACCGCCCGGCTTTGATCCGGCAGCCTATCTGCCGCGCTATGCCGACGATCCGGAGGAGGCCGACGAGCACCACGACGAGGAATGGCAACCGCGCAACGCCAACGCACATCTCGAAGGCATCACCCGGGGCCTGCGAAAGTCACTGCGCAGCCCGAGCGCGCTGCCTGCGGGTCTTCGACCGCCGGGCAAGCTGTCGGGCGAGCCAGCGGCCAGGAAGAAGCGTCGTCATGCGGGGGCGGTATTCAATCTTGCTCCCGGGGTCTACCAGCCACCCCAGGGGGGTATGGGAGCGGGTGCCTTTCCACAGCGGGGGCCCAAGCCTGGTGGGGGGGCGGCCAGCCCTTCGAAGCAGGGCGCTTTTGGCCCGAAGCCCTCGCGGGGCAGAAAAAAAACGGGCCGTTCAGCGCCCAAGCCGGGCTGAGGAAGCTATACTCGAATGCTGTCGGGACTGGGCAATGCGCGCGTGACTTCCCCACGTCCAACCCCACCACATCGACAACGACGGGCTGGATTCAGCCCTTTTTTTTTGCAGGACTCTCGTTCAGTTGGCGAAGCAACCAAGGCCCCTGCGCAGTATCGCTTCAGCGCAGCCCGCGCGGCTGTCGCTGGTGGTGTTGCGTCGGCTCGCGGAGGAAGCCTTGTTGCCCTGGGGCTACGAACTCGTCGACCTCGAGGTTGCTGCAGGCCTGATCCGTATTTTCATCGACTGGCCCGCAGACCTGAGGAGAAGTATCACGATCGATGATTGCGAGAATGTGTCGCGGCAGCTTGGACAGCTGCTCATGGTTGCGGATCTCGATTACCGTCGCCTCGAGGTTTCCTCGCCTGGACTGGATCGGCCGTTGAAGAGCCTGCGCGACTTCGAGCGTTTTCAGGGTTGTCAGGTGCGCGTACGCCTGCGCGAGCTTCTGAAGGGGCGACGTCAGTGGGAGGGCACGCTCGTCCCGGTCAGCTCGCTCGGCGCGGAATTCGTGGCGTCGATGCCAGACGCGCAGAGGCCTCAGGATTCGGAAAGCCCTGAGCCCGGGAACGAAAGCAAGCGTTGGGCCCTGGTGCTCAACGCCGGTTCCCCCCCGGCGCATAAACCTGCCCACGCAGGTGCGCGCCCGGGCAAGACCCCCGGGCGTAAGGGCGAAACCCCCGGGCGCAAGGGCGAAACCCCTGGGCGCAAGGGCAAGGCTCCCGGGGTAGCGGGACTGGAGGCGCCCGCCGACCCCGCCGAAGCGGTGATGCCGATGGCCTTGTGTTTCCGACTCGACGAGTTGGAGAGTGCGCGGCTTGTGCCGCAACTGGAATTCTGAACGCTGCAGCCCGTTTCGCAGCAGGCACGCGCACACCCCACCTGCTGCGTGCCGTGACCCCGGTTGGACGTCCTGCGAGGGTTTGCAAGGGTGGGTTTGACGATGGTGCACAGCGCTGTGCGCCCCGAGATCGGGAGAGATGAGCATGAGTCGGGAGGTCTTGCTGTTGGTGGATGCGTTGGCCCGCGAAAAGAACGTGCCGCGCGAGACCGTCTTTGTGGCGCTCGAACTGGCGCTTGCCTCGGCAACGAAGAGGCTCTTCAAGGACGAGGTTGACGTGAGGGTGCAGATCAACCGGGCCAACGGTGATTACGAGGCCTTCCGCCGCTGGCTGGTTGTGGCCGATGGCGAACTCGAGGACCACGACCTGCAGATCATCCTGTCGGAGGCGCGCAAGCAGGTGAGCGATGTGGAGCTTGGCGACTACATCGAAGAGGGCCTCGAGGCGATCGACCTCGGGCGGATCGGAGCGCAGGCTGCCAAGCAGGTGATCCTGCAGAGGATCCGGGATGCCGAGCGCGAACAGATCATCAGCGACTATCTCGCGCGCAACGATCCCATCGTGTCAGGAACCGTGAAACGTGTGGATCGCGAAGGCGCCGTGATCGAGTCGGGGAAACTCGAGGCGCGGCTGCACCGCGACCAGATGATCCCGAAGGAGAATCTGCGCACCGGCGACCGGGTGAGGGCTGCAATCCTGCGCGTCAACCGCGAGGGCCGGGGTCCGCAACTCCTTCTCTCGAGGACTTCGCCGGAGTTCATCAAGTACCTCTTCTCCAACGAAGTCCCCGAAATCGAGCAGGGGCTGCTCGAAATCAAGGCCGCCGCCCGCGACCCCGGTGTGCGGGCCAAGATCGGTGTGCTGAGCCACGACCGACGGGTGGATCCTATCGGCACCTGCGTAGGCGTGCGCGGGTCGAGGGTACAGGCGGTAACCCAGGAACTCGCCGGCGAGCGGGTGGATATCGTGCTCTGGTCCGACGATCCGGCGCAGTTCGTGATCGGGGCCTTGGCCCCGGCCAACATCTCGTCGATTGTGGTCGACGAGGAGTCGCACTCGATGGATGTGGTGGTCGACGAGGACAACCTCGCGCTGGCAATCGGCACCGGGGGCCGCAATGTGAGGCTCGCCTCTGAACTCACCGGCTGGACGATCAACATCATGACGGCAGCGGAGTCGGCTCAGAAGTCCGAGACCGAGCGGACCCAGGTACGCAAGGCGTTGATGGGCAAGCTCGATGTGGATGAGGAGGTGGCCGACATCCTCATCGACGAGGGCTTCACTAGCGTGGAAGAGGTGGCCTACGTGCCCATCAACGAGATGCTCGAGATTGATGCCTTCGACGAGGACACGGTCAACGAGTTGCGAACCCGTGCGCGCAATGTGCTTTTGACCGAGGCGATCGTGAAGGAAGAGAAGATCGATCGCAGCAGCGAGGATCTGCTTGGGCTCGAGGGGATGGACCGCGATCTGGCCGCAAAGCTCGCCGACGCCGGGATCCACACCCGCGACGAGCTTGCCGAACTGGCGGTCGATGAGCTGCAGGAGGCAAGCGGGATCGAAGAGGCGCGGGCGCGGGACCTGATCATGAAGGCGCGTGCCCACTGGTTCGCCGACGAGGCGCAATGAGGGCGGGGTCGCTGCGGGTAGTTGCCGAAATGTATCCAAGGATCAAACTTGCCGGTCTTCCGGTTCCCATTTTCAGGAAGTCCCTATGTCCGTGAACAACGTCGCCAATTTCGCAGCCGAGCTGAAGATGCCTGCCGACGTGTTGCTGCAGCAGCTTCAGGCCGCCGGGGTCGCCAAGCTGTCGGCCTTTGACCCCCTGTCGGAAACCGACAAGGAGCAGTTGCTAAGTTCCCTGCGCAGGGCGCACGGCTCGGAGGACGTGGTCAAGCGCAAGATCACACTCACGCGCAAGCAGACGAGCGAGATCAAGCAGGCCGACGCCACGGGCAAGGCGAGGACCATCCAGGTCGAGGTCCGCAAGAAGCGGGTTTTCGTGAAGCGCGATGCCCCGGAGCCCACGCTGGCCGACCCGATTGCGCAGCCAGAATTGCTTTCGCCCGAGGAATTGGCGGCCCGGGCCGAAGAGGAGCGGCATCAGCATGAGTTGCTCGAGCGTCAGGCGGCTGAGTTGCGCGAAAAGCAGGAACGCCTCGAACGCGAGCGCGAACGCGAGGCGCAGGCCGCCGCCGAGGCGGCCGCCCGCGAGGAGGACGCCCGTCGCGAACGTGAGCGGCTGGCAACGCTCGAGTTTGCGCAGCACGAGGATCTGAAGGCTCGCGCACAGGCGGAGACCGCGGCTGCGCTCGAGGAGGCTCGGCGCGCCAAGGAGGCCGCCGAGGCGCAGGCCCGGGCGCGACGCGCGGTGGAAAGCGAGGTTGCCGAGATCAACCGACTGATGAGCCTCCAGCGCAAGCCTGCTGCCAGGCTCGCCCAGGCCGCAGCGGCGCAGCCGGCCAGCCCCGCAGCGGAGGCTGGCGCCACGCCTGCAGCGCTCGCCGCATCAGGCCCTGGCACCGCAACAGCCGGCGTTGGGGCTGCCGGCCAGGCAAGTGGATCGGTGGCCGTGGTGGTACCGGGCGCCGCTGCGCCCGCCGGCCCCGGACAGGTATCTGGCGTGGCGCTTCGGGCCACACCTGGATCTGCGCCCGTTACGGTGCCCGGGGCCGCGTCCGGCGCTGCTCCCGGCGTCACGCCTGGTGCCTCACCCGGCGCCGCACCTGGTTCGCTTGCGCGGCACGGCGGGCCCGCGGCGAAATCGTCCGACCCATCGCGCAAGGAGGCAACCACCGGCACTCTGCACAAGCCCACGGCGGCCAAGGCAGCCGACGGCAAGCCGGGGACTGCGCCGGCCAAACCCAAGGAGAAGGATGCCAAGGACTCCCAGGGCCGCAAGCATCTCAAGTCGGAGAAGCTCTCCTCGAGTTGGGCCGACGAGGCTTCCAAGCGACGCGCGCTCAAGACCCGCGGCGATACCTCGATGGGCACCAGCGCCTGGCGGGCCTCGCGGGCCGGTGGGCGGCGTCCTCACAGCGAGCGCCACGACCAACCGCAAGGTGCTGCCGAATTCGTGGCGCGCGACATTCATGTTCCCGAAACGATCACGGTGGCCGACCTTGCACACAAGATGTCGGTCAAGGCCTCCGAGGTCATCAAGCACCTGATGAAGCTCGGCCAGATGGTCACGATCAACCAGGTGCTCGACCAGGAAACCGCCATGATTGTCGTGGAGGAACTTGGCCACAAGGCCCTCGCTGCCAAGCTCGACGATCCGGAGGCGATGCTCGACCTGGTCCCCGACCACGACGCGGAACTCACCAGCCGACCCCCGGTGGTGACGGTGATGGGCCATGTGGACCACGGCAAGACCTCGCTCCTCGATTACATCCGCCGCACCAAGGTTGCCGCGGGGGAGGCGGGCGGGATCACCCAGCACATCGGTGCCTACCACGTGCGCACCCACCGCGGTGTGGTCACGTTCCTCGACACGCCGGGCCACGAGGCCTTCACCGCAATGCGCGCACGGGGCGCAAAGGCCACCGACATCGTGATTCTCGTGGTTGCCGCCGACGACGGCGTGATGCCGCAGACGGTGGAGGCCATTGCCCACGCCAAGGCTGCAGGCGTACCGCTGGTGGTGGCCATGAACAAGATCGACAAGGCCGAGGCCAATCCCGAGCGTGTGAAGCAGGAACTCGTGGTCCACGAGGTGGTTCCCGAGGAGTTCGGCGGCGAATCGCCCTTCGTGGGAGTTTCGGCGCGCACCGGGGCGGGAATCGACGAGTTGCTCGAAAATGTACTCTTGCAGGCCGAGGTGCTCGAACTCAGGGCACCGCGCGATGCTCCGGCCAAGGGGCTGGTGATCGAGGCACGCCTCGATCGCGGACGCGGACCTGTGGCCACCGTGCTGGTGCAAAGCGGCACGCTCCACAAGGGTGACGTGGTGCTCGCGGGCAGTTCCTGGGGCCGGGTCCGGGCCATGCTCGATGAGAGCGGCAAGCCGGTCGACGAGGCCGGTCCGTCGATTCCGGTGGAAATCCAGGGCCTGCAGGAGGTGCCGAGCGCCGGTGAAGAGGTCCTGTCGCTGGCCGACGAACGCAAGGCACGCGAAATCGCGCTCTTCAGACAGGGCAAGTTCCGTGATGTGAAGCTCGCCCGGCAGCAGGCTGCGAAGCTGGAGAACATTTTCGAGACCATGACCGAGGGGCAGGCCAAGAGCCTCACGCTCATCATCAAGTCCGATGTGCAGGGTTCTCAGGAGGCCCTGGTGCATGCGATGCAAAAGCTGAGCACCGATGAAATCAAGGTGCAGGTGGTCCATGCGCAGGTTGGCGGCATCACCGAGAGCGACATCAACCTGGCGGTCGCATCGAACGCAGTGGTGATCGGCTTCAATGTTCGTGCCGACCAGCAGGCCAAGCGGGTGGCCGAGGGCAACGGCGTGGACATTCGCTACTACAACATCATCTACGATGCGGTGGACGAGATCAAGGCGGCGATGGCCGGCCTGCTGTCGCCGGATCGCAAAGAGGAGATCATCGGCCTGGTGGAGATCCGCCAGGTCTTCCGGGTGTCGAAGGTGGGTAACGTGGCCGGTTGCATGGTACTCGAGGGGCTTGTGCGCCGCGGTGCCAGGGTGCGCCTGCTTCGCGACTCGGTGGTGCTCTTCACCGGCGAACTCGACAGCCTCAAGCGCTTCAAGGACGATGTGCGTGAGGTGAAGGAAGGTTTCGAGTGCGGCCTTTCGGTCAGGAACTACGACGACATCAAGGAAGGCGACCAGATCGAGGTCTTCGAGATCAGGGAAGTGGCGCGCACGCTCTGATACCCACCGTGCGACGTCGATCGGTTTCGTCGGCCTCGGTGCCGCGGCAGGCGCGCCTCGCCGAGCAGATCCAGCAGGAGCTCGCGCTGCTTTTGCAGCGCGAAATCAAGGATCCACGCATCGGATTGCTCACCCTCACGGGCGTTGAACTCTCCGCCGACTACGCGCATGCGGGCGTGTACTTCACCGTGCTTCCCGATGACGCGGCGCAACGCGAGCGGTGCGCCGCGGGTCTGCATTCGGCAGCGGGCTTTCTGCGCAACGAACTTGGTCGCAGGATACGGATGCACACGGTGCCGGAGCTGCGCTTTCACTACGATTCTTCCACCCGCCACGGCATGGCCATGTCGCAGTTGATCGATCAGGCGCTTGCCCGGGAGTCGGCCGTCGAGGACGGCGCGGTTGTCGACTCAACCGCAACGCGGCCGGGGCAGCCTGCTGCGGCCAGGCAGAAGGCGCAGTGAGCCATGCGGTCCGGGAAGGCTGGGTGGGCAGTGGAAGGGGCGTCATGAGCGGTGCCGTTTCGTCGCTCGTAAAGGCTGAGGCCGCGCGCCGCCCGGTGCGCCAGCGCATCAACGGCCTGCTGCTGCTCGACAAGGCGTTGGGCGTCTCGTCCAACCATGCCCTGCAGCAGGTCAAGCGCCTGTACTGCGCAGCAAAGGCGGGGCATGGTGGCACGCTCGACCCGCTTGCGAGCGGGCTGTTGCCGGTCGCCTTTGGGGAGGCCACCAAGTTCCTGCATGCGCTGCTCGATGCCGACAAGTGCTACACAGCCAGGATCGTGCTCGGACGCAGCAGTTCAACCGGCGACGCCGAGGGGCAGCTGAGCCAATGGATCGATCCGCGGCCGATGCGCGGCGCGGTCGAGCAGGCGCTCGACCGTCTTCGAACATCAACGCAGCAGATACCACCCATGTACTCCGCGCTCAAGCGCGAGGGCGTTGCGCTTTACCGGCTCGCCCGGCAGGGTCTGGAGGTCGACCGGCCCGCGCGCAATGTACGTATTCATCGGCTTGACATGCTCGATATGGTCGAATGCGAGCTGGCGGGTCTCCCGATGCTTCAACTGCGTGTTTTCGTGCATTGCAGCAAAGGGACCTATGTGCGCGTGCTCGCCGAGGATCTCGGCGCCATGCTCGGCTGCGGGGCGCATCTGACGGATTTGCGCCGCACCCGGATCGGCCAACTCACTCCGGACCGCATGCTTGGTTTGCAGGAGCTGCAGTCACTCGATCCAGCCCGGCGGCGCGAGGTTCTGCTGCCGGTCGACCACCTCATCCACCACCTTCCGCGGGTGGATCTCGGCGCAGAGCTGGCCGAGCGTTTCAATCGCGGTCAGCGCCTGCGACTGCCTGCCTCGGCAGTCGTGGAGGCTTCCGGCGAAGTCTCCCAGGTGCGCGTCTACGGGGCGAGGTCGCATCTGCTGGGGACCGGAGTGCTCGATGCCACGGGCAGGCTTGCACCCCAGCGGCTGGTCTCAAGCGACGTGCCGCAGTCCAGTTCGGCCTGAGGCTCTTTTTCCGGCGACGGCAGCCCTTGTGGCGGGCCGCGACTGCCTCGTTCATCGGGAGTGCTCAACATGAATCAAGCGGTAACCATCCGCAATCTCGCCATCATCGCGCACGTGGACCATGGCAAGACCACGCTCGTCGATCAGCTGCTGCGGCAGGCGGGCACGTTCCGTGCCAACCAGGCCATGGTGGAGCGGGTGATGGACTCCAACGACCTCGAACGCGAGCGTGGGATCACGATCCTTGCCAAGAATTGCGCCGTCATGTTCAGGGATGTCCGTATCAACATCGTTGATACACCCGGGCACGCCGATTTTGGCGGGGAAGTCGAACGGGCCCTGTCGATGGTTGACGGGGTGCTGCTGCTTGTCGACGCCGTGGAGGGCCCCATGCCGCAAACGCGCTTCGTGACACGCAAGGCGCTTGCGCAGGGCTTGCGCCCGATCGTGGTGATCAACAAGGTTGACCGGCCTGGCGCCCGGCCCGACTGGGTGGTGAGCCAGACCTTCGATCTCTTCGACCGCCTGGGTGCGAGCGAGGAGCAGCTGGATTTTCCCGTGGTCTACAGCTCGGCACTCGCAGGGTATGCGAGCCAGGACCTGCAGACGATCCGCAGCGGCGAGGCCACCAGCATGGAGCCGCTCTTCGAGGCGATTCTTGCGCACGTGCCAGCGCGCACCGACGATCCGGATGCTCCCCTGCAGTTGCAGATCTCGGCGCTCGATTATTCGAGCTATGTGGGCAAGATCGGGGTGGGGCGGGTGCGGCGCGGACGGTTGCGTCCAGGGCAGGCGATCGTGTTGCTGCATGGACTCGACGAGGACTACCCGGGGCATCCAGCCCCTGCAGCACTTACGGGCCGCATCGGTCAGGTGCTGTGCTACCGCGGACTCGAGCGCGTGGCCATGGACGAGGCGCTTGCCGGCGACATCGTTGCGGTGACCGGCGTGGACGACATCGGAATCGGCGTGACGCTCGCCGATCCTGCGCGTCCCGAGGCCCTGCCGATGCTTCGGGTGGATGAACCCACGATGAGCATGGAGTTCCTGGTCAACGCCTCACCGCTTGCCGGGAGGGAAGGGCGCTTTGTGACGAGCCGGCAGATCCGCGAGCGGCTCGAAAGGGAACTCAAGAGCAATGTGGCGCTGCGGGTGGAGTTTGGCGTCGACACCGAGTCGTTCCTCGTGTTCGGGCGCGGCGAACTGCACCTCACGATCCTGCTCGAGACGATGCGCCGCGAGGGTTACGAGCTGGCGGTGTCACGGCCGAAGCCACGCTTGCGCATGGTGGAGGGCGAGCGACTCGAACCCTATGAGGTGCTCACCATGGACCTCGAGGAAGCGTACCAGGGTGCGGTGATGGAGTTCATGGGGCCACGCCGTGGTGAGTTGCTCGACATGGTCTCCGACGGACAGGGCAGGGTACGCCTCGACTACCGGGTGCCCGCTCGCGGGCTCATCGGCTTTCACGGTGAGTTCCTCAACATGACCCGCGGTACAGGGATCATGAGCCATGTGTTCGACGCCTACGGAAGCTGGGCCGGCAGCATCGAGGGACGGCGCAACGGCGTGCTCGTCTCGCAGGACGATGGTCAGGCGGTCGCGTATGCGCTGTGGAAACTGCAGGAGCGTGGACGCATGTTCGTCTCACCCGGCGAGGCCCTCTACGAGGGCATGATCATCGGCATCCATAGCCGCGACAACGACCTGGTGGTAAACCCGGTGCGCGAAAAGAAGCTCACCAACGTGCGTGCCTCCGGCAAGGACGAGGCGATCGTGCTCACGCCGCCGATTGCGCTCAGCCTCGAGCGCGCTGTCGAGTTCATCGACGACGATGAACTGGTGGAGATCACGCCGAAAAGCATCCGCCTGCGCAAGCGTTTCCTCAAGGAGCACGAGCGCAAGCGTGCCTCGCGTGAGGAGGCTGCAGCCTGATGGCGCTGCGTGGAGCGATGGGATGCCGCCTATGCGGCGCGGTGCAATCGCGTTTCAGAATGACCTGGGCATGCCGAGCACATGCTCAGCGATATAGGAAAGGATCAGGTTCGTTGAGATCGGCGCTACCTGGTAGAGGCGGGTTTCGCGGAACTTGCGCTCCACATCGTATTCGCAGGCAAAGCCGAATCCACCGTGAAACTGAAGGCATGCGTTTGCCGCCTCCCAGCTTGCCCTGGCGGCCAGATACTTGGCCATGTTGGCTTGCGGACCGCAGGAAGCGCTGCGATCGAAGGCATCACAGGCGGCGTAGCGCATCAGGTTGGCAGCCTCCACCTCGATGAAGGCCTCGGCAATCGGGAACTGCACGCCCTGGTTCTGGCCTATCACCCGGCCAAACACCTTTCGCTCGCACACATAGCGCGACACCCGGTCAACGAACCAGTAACCATCGCCGATGCATTCGGCAGCGATCAGGATGCGCTCGGCGTTGAGCCCGTCGAGGATGTAGCGAAAGCCCTGTCCCTCGACGCCAATCAGCTGTTCGACGGGTATTTCGAGATCCTCGAAGAAGAGTTCGTTGGTTTCATGGTTGACCATGTTGCGGATGGGCCGCACGGTCATCCCCTTGCCGATCGCTTCACGAAGGTCAACGAGGAAGATCGACATGCCCTCGGCCTTGTGCTGCACCTCGGCAAGCGCGGTCGTCCTGGCAAGCAGGATCATCAGGTCGGAGTGCTGGATGCGCGATATCCACACTTTCTGCCCGTTCACCACATAGCGGTCACCAACCCGTCGGGCGGTGGTCTTGAGGCTTGTGGTGTCGGTTCCGGTGGTGGGTTCGGTCACGCCCATCGACTGCAGGCGCAGCCGCCCGGCTGCGACCTCGGGCAGGTACCTGCGTTTTTGCGCCTCGGAACCGTGACGCAGTAGCGTTCCCATGTTGTACATCTGACCGTGGCAGGCTGCGGCATTGCCGCCGCATCGGTTGATCTCTTCCATGATCACCGAGGCCTCTGCGAGCCCGAGTCCGCTCCCGCCGTAGGCGCTCGGAATCAGCGCAGCCAGCCAGCCGTCGCGGGTGAGAGCCTCCACAAAGGCTTCAGGATAGGCGCGCTGCTCATCGATGTTACGGTGGTATGCGTCGGGAAATGCCCGGCAAAGATCACGGATTGCATCACGGATCTCGGGGTGGCGGTCGAGCGAGGACTGCATCGGGACTTCCTAATGGGGAGAAGGCGTTAAGCCTTGTTGGGGAGCGTTCAGCCGCTTACCGGGCAACAACGGCCCCCTGCAGTGTAGGCGGCGCAGACGCACCTTCACGGGGGCGGGCGACTCCCCGGGCTATCATCCCGGATGGACTTTGCCTTGAGTGCCGAGCAGCGCGCGATCGTGGAGGCGGTGGAAAGCCTTTGCGCCCGCTTCGATGCGGACTACTGGGCCGAATGCGAACAGAGCGCAAGCTTTCCGCATGCCTTTCATGCGGCGATTGCCAGCGCAGGGTGGCTTGGCATCGCGATGCCCGAAGCGTATGGCGGCGCCGGGCTCGGTATCCTGGAGGCCGCGCTGATGCTTCAGAGCGTTGCCGCATCGGGGGCTGGGATGAGCGGCGCCTCGGCGATTCACATGAATATCTTCGGGCTTCATCCCGTGGTGGTCTTCGGAACTCCGCAGCAGAAAGCCCGATGGTTGCCCGCGCTGATCCGCGGCGACGAGAAGGCCTGCTTCGCGGTCACGGAGCCCGACACCGGACTCAACACCCTCAAGCTCAGGACCACGGCACGCCGTGATGGCGATCACTATGTGGTCGACGGGCAGAAGATCTGGATTTCCACAGCGCAGGTTGCCCAGAAGATGCTTCTGCTGGCGCGCACCACTCCGCTCGAGGAGTCGCATGGGACCAAGGGGCTGAGCCTATTTTATGTGGACCTCGACCGCCGGCATGTTTCTGTGCATGAGATCGACAAGATGGGGCGCAAGGCGGTCGACTCCAACCTGCTCTTCATCGAGGGCCTGCGCGTTCCGGTGCACGACCGGATCGGTGAAGAGGGCGAGGGCTTTTCCTACATCCTCCACGGGCTCAACCCGGAACGCATTCTGGTGGCGGCCGAAGCGGTTGGTCTGGGGCGCGCAGCCCTGGCGAGGGCGAGCACCTACGCCCGCGAACGCGTTGTCTTTGATCGTCCGATCGGCATGAATCAGGCCATAGCGCACCCGTTGGCACGCTGCTGGATGGAACTCGAGGCGGCGTATTGGGTCACGCTGCAGGCCGCCTGGCTGTACGACCGCGGAGAGGCCTGTGCTGCGCAGGCCAACAGTGCCAAGTATCTTGCGGGAGAGGCCGGCTTTCGCGCCTGCGAGACCGCAGTCATGACCCACGGCGGGATGGGCTATGCGCGTGAGTACCATGTGGAGCGCTACCTGCGTGAGAGCCTGATCCCGCGAATTGCGCCCGTGAGCCGGGAACTGATCCTGAGTTATGTTGCCGAGAAGGTACTCGGCCTGCCACGCTCCTACTGAGTGTCGGGTGCAACAGCCCCGCTTTCGGGCTCTTTCACCCTACGCAGATACTGGACGCTGAGTCAACATGGCCGTTTTCGGTCAAGATGCGGGCTGGTGGTGAAACCGTCCAGCACCTCAAAGCCTGCCCGGGTCTGCCGAGGCCACCCGAGGGGCTGCCGGGAGCCCCGGCAAACGACTTCGGAGGGGAGCGAAGAGCCCCCGCAGGACTTCGTCTCCCCTCTTCCGTGCTCTCGCGAGGTTGCATGCTGTTTGTTTTGTCGCCAGCAAAGACGCTCGACTACGCATCGCCTGCAGCGTCGATCGAGCCCACCGTACCGCGCTGGATGAAGGAGTCGGCAAGGCTCATCCGTGGGCTGCGAAGGCTCGACGCCGAAGCCATCGCCAACCTGATGGACCTCAGCCCTCGGCTGGCAGAACTCAACGTTGGCCGGTACCAGGCCTGGAAGTCGAAGAACTACGAAGCGCGGGCGCGGCCCGCAATCTTTGCCTTCGACGGCGATGTCTACGAGGGTTTGCGTGCGCGCGACATGGACCGCGAGGCCCTGCAGTGGGCGCAGGGGCACCTGCGGATTCTTTCGGGCCTCTACGGTGCCTTGCGGCCCTTCGACTGGCTCCAGCCCTACCGTCTGGAAATGGCAACCCGGTTTGAAAACGACCGGGGCCGTGACCTTTA
>Ga0194130_10006772_pt1 | contig 13087 bp, 12 predicted proteins | sample TA2KigsurfametaG_FD_160084 | JGI IMG/M metagenome (GOLD analysis project Ga0194130, IMG submission 160084) | Freshwater microbial communities from Lake Tanganyika, Tanzania - TA2015050 Kigoma 12 surface | ecosystem: Environmental > Aquatic > Freshwater > Lake | place: Tanzania: Lake Tanganyika... | reverse complement strand
AAGTTTTATCAACAAATTTCAGCGTTAGTGATTTAAAAACTATTGATAATATACCCAACGGTGAAAAAGAAAAAATATCATTTGAATCAATTCAATTAAAACAAGAAAGTGCTCTTAATATGGAATCAATTAAAACCATAGAAAATCACATTAACACAATTTCACAAAATGTTCAGATTATCGATAATATTAATACAATTAATGAAGTAAATATTTTTTCTGCAAAACTTACAGAATCAATAAATTTGGAAAAACTCTTAGATGTTGATGATTGTATTGAATTAATTCCCAAAGAAATTACTCAAAAAGGTGGTCTTGATAAAGAATATTATACATTTGATTCAAATATACAAATTACGGATTTAATTAAAAAAATAGAATATTTATTTGAATTATTAGACAATATATTTAATAATTTTGAATATATGAAAGAATTACAATATAGATATAATTTTTATATACATTATTTATTTTTAGTTATAAGCGAATCAGCAAAAAATCCAAAAATGGAAACATATCAATATATCTCAAAAAAAACAGCACAATTATATCAAAAAATATTTCAAAATATTAAAAAAGGTTTTACAACAATTCAACAAGATGATAAAGAATTAGAATATTTAAATAAATACCATTATATTACTATTCATAAGTTAATTAAGTTAATGGATATTATCATATCAAATCTTAATGATACACAATATGTAGATGTTAATGCATGTACCGGTAATATATATTCTGATTTAATTGTATTTAATCATTTTAGACAAATAATTCTAAAATTATCTAACACGCCAAATGATAAGGGTAAAACAATTTTAGGATTAACAGAAGAAGAACTTAAAGGACTTAAAGAATTATAACTTTTGCAGTAGGATATATTTCTAATGCTTTATAATATAACATTGGCATAATAAAAGATTCTTTTCTTATTATTTCTTCTTCATATTGTAATATATATTCATCAAAACCAGATTTTTTGTTATCATAACCTTTAATTTCAAAAGGATCAGAATCTCTTCCAACTATTATAGTTATTTTTTTTTATTAGTTTTTGAAGATATATATTGTATTAAGTTTACTAGGGTCTTAGGATGAAATTTAAGTTCAGTTTGAATTTTATTGCCCACATCATTTAATCTATCATATAGATAATTTTTGTGTATAACATATTTATTTTCCTTATATTTTTTATTTTTTTTTGATACATGTAGATATTTAATATCATAATAATCGATTAATGAGTTTTTTAGTGTCTGTATATATACTTGATAACGTTTATTTATTTCAAGGTTATATTCATCATCAATTGCTACATTCATATCTATTGGTATTAATGATTTTTCTTCATTTTCTAATATTAATCTATCACCTTTATAATATTTCGATTTTAATTTACCTTCAAAAACTGATGCTCTTAATGTTTTCGGACAAACTACTATTGACACCGGTATTAATTTATTATCAGACATAACCGAAGTCCATATTATTGGAGTTTTTGCTAAAATATTTAGATCAATTATAATCCATTCATTAAGATTGTTAAAACATAATACTGGAGAACTTAATTTTATTTTTGTTGGGGGGTCTGTTGTCATTTCAAATTTATCCAAAATTGGTAAATCTATATTCTTTATTTTATCATCTGATATATCTATCTTTTCTATCTTTTCTATCTTTTCTATTTTTTCTAAATTATTAATTTTATCTGATACATTATCGGATACATTATTACTCATATAAATAAAGGGATAAAAAAAATTGATTTTATTATATAATACAATATAATAACATATTATTCATATTATTATAAACATAGTCGATATGAATAATTTATATGATGATGAAGGTGAATATGTAATATTTGATAATCAATACAATGTACCAGGGGAATTAAATCCGGATATCCCTCCTCAAGAATCATACTATCAACGTACAACACAACCCCCATCATACTATGAACATAATTATCAACAAAATTATCAACAGACTAATAATAATAAACAAAATCATGTCAATAAATATTATGATAATGATTATGATAATGATAATGATTATGGATTAGTTGAAGATTTATTTCGTCCAAATTATAATAACACAATGGATGAGAAAATAGATACATCAACATTGATTGATATATATGAACAAACAAATGAAAAAAATGCAGAATTTGTTGATATAAATTTTAGAGGTAATCTATTACCAATACGTTTGCATAACTTAAATAATATTACATCTTTAATAATTACAAAATGTCCACTTGATGAAGTATCGTATCTACCACCAAATTTAGAAATATTAAAACTTAATAAATGTAATTTAAAAATTGTATCTTGTAAAACATTTCCATCTACTATAAAATCAATCGATTTAACTGATAATTTAATTGAATTAATTACTGATTTTGAAAATCTTACAAATATAAAGACATTTATCCTAGACAATAATAATATAACATATATCAATGATATTCCAAAATCAGCAGAAATTGTATCACTTAAAAATAATTTAATTCAAAATATATCATTTTTAATGGAAAATATTAAAGAATTATATCTTAATAATAATCGTATTAATGATATTGAATATCTATTAGATTCTATTGAAATTTTAGATATTTCAAAAAATAATGTTAGTATTATTTCATTACTTCCATTAGAATTAAAAGTATTTACAGCATATAATTGTAAAATTCGGAATATATTATGTGAATTTCCATCAAAACTTAAAAAACTTGATATGTTTAATAATTTTTTAGAATCTGTACCAGATTTTCCTGATTCTCTTGAATGGGTAGATCTTTCAGATAATGATCTTAGACGTATGCCAAATAATATTAAAAATCTTACATTCTTTGATATATCTAATAATAAAAATCTACCAGTAATACCATCAGACAAATCGTGGATTGATTTTATGCAAGGTATGCAAGATAATAAACAATTTATGATGGACATTGATGAAGATAAAACAAATAATATACAATATATTAGTTCGGGTAATAATTCACATAATACTAGCTCTTGTCCAAGTTGTGCTACATCTGATATTGATGATGCCAATATCGATGATGATATTGATGAAAATTTTATACAAAATCAATATAAATTTAAACAACGTATATTAAATGTACATACGCCAACTTTTAATAATACAAATAAAGAAAATAAAAAAGAAAATAAAGAAGAAAATAAAGAAGAAAATGATGACATACTAAAAAATATTATTAATAATTATAAATCTATTGATAATAAACCCATTGATAAACCTATAGAAATTCGAATCAAACCTATACGATATGTTAAATTATATAAATCATATGCTTTATAAATGATTAAAGATTATTAATAAAAAATTGATGAAGTATATGATTCATTACTTTTTTATTAATGATTAAAAATCATCAATAAAAAATTGAAATTTTTACCATCTGATTAGTTTATTTATATATATTATAGTAATATATATAAATATGTCTAATACTGATTTTAATAAGGATGTTATTTTTAATTCCGAAGCTAAACCGAATCTAGATCCAGAATCAGAGTCTGAAGATTCTAATTCCGAATCTGTAGATTCCGAATCTGTAGATTCTGAATCTGTAGATTCTGAATCTGTAGATTCTGAATCTGTAGATTCGGATTCTGATTTTAGTGTCGACGATGAGGTAAAAAATAATCTTCTATCACAAATCGATCGAAAGATTTTGATAAAAATTATGCCAGATGGTAAAAATAAACGTAATCGGACACATATTCATGGTTTTGATTCATATATTAAGAAAGAAGACCAAGTCAAATTTTGCAAAGACCTTCAAAAAAAACTAGGTACATCCCTAATTATGGGAACGAATAATGACAAAAATGTTTATATCTTTTCCGGTGATCATAAAGACAAAGTTGTCAAAGCAATTGTAAATGCAAACATTGCACCAAAAAATGAAATTGATTAATTTTTTTTATTTTGTTAATTATATTATTTTTTGTTAATTATATTATTTTTTGTTAATTATATTATTTTTTGTTAATTATATTATTTTTTGTTAATTATATTATTTTTTGTTAATTATATTATTTTTTGTTTTGTTATAATATATATGTATGAAAAACCAGAAAAAACTATAAATATGTATGGATATAATATTTACGCATATATAACATATATAAACAATGATACTTTATTTAATTTACCAAATCTTCTTGTACTTGCATATTCTCTAATACGTAGTGGTTCATTTGCTGATAGAGTATGTATAGTTACACTAGATGTTAGTGATGATTATGTATCTTTATTACAAAAATTTTATATAATTATTCGCGTAACCGATATACATATACATGGAGTATCATTTATTAAATATTATGCATTAGGTTTATCACAATATAAAAAAATATTATTAATAAATCCAAATTTTGTTGTGATGCAAAATCCAGATTTATTATTTACTTTAAGAACTCCTGCCGCACATTTTAGAAATAATCATTTAATACCTGATTTACTATTATTAGAGCCATCTGTCGGTACATTTGATTCGATGCTTTTTGCAATGAGACATTCTCTTATAAAAATAGACGAATCAGATTACATTTACAATAAATATTTTGAATATAGATGGAACAAAATAGATCAATCATATTTATATGAAAATCAACGCATTTACAATATAAATAAAGTAACATACGTGCATTATACGACAAACGCATCACAAATAATTTTGGCAGATATACACCAAGATGATATATATATGGTATGGTTTAATATGTATAAACAATTATTACAACAATATACAGATATGATAGTAAATCCATTATTAACTCCCACTAATAAAATTTTAACAAATATATTAAAATCACGTGGATTACAACGTAATACTGAAGCAATAGATGAGACTGAAATTGCTGGATTAAAAAATTTATATGAATCTGGTGAAATCCATTTATCTCTTGCCAGATATTTCCATAAAGATAAACAAATTGAATATTTAAATTTAGATGTAGACTTATTATTTGATAATATAGACAAATTTGATTATATGAAATGTATAGAAAGATTAAATGATTATTTTAATAATAATTATTATAAAAGTTTAACAAAATATACAATCTCTGAAGAAAAATCGTTGCATTTATATAATTATATTGATATTAATGATAGAGATAATATTATGAATATGTATATGAGATCTATTAATGATATATCTATAGAAATATTATATGGTAATATTGATGATAAAAATAATCAAATTAAATTAGATAATTTTAAACTAGAAGGTTTATATTATGTAAAAACACTTAATTTATCAAAAATAGAATATGAAAATCTATTATTTATGTTAGATTATGAAAATAATTATACAAATAGAATAAATAAAATAAATAATACTAAAATTGATAATAACACTAATATTACATTTTGTTTTGTAAATCGTAAATCTAATAATCATAAAAAAACTATAGAATTAGGATCTTTAATTTTAAATCAAAATAATTTACACAGATTAAAAAATCAAGATATACGAAACATATCATCACCATTTTTTAGTTTGTCAAATTTATATATTGAAACTCTTAAAAGATGGTTAAATGATAATTTATCTCCATTGGAACAAGAAAGATTATTATTATTTGGAGATATAGTATTAAACTCATATGGTACAAAAACTATTAATAAAATAGAAGGTATATTTGTATCAATAGGTCATGATAATTCAGAGATAGAAAAAAATTTAGAATCTACTATAAATAATGCATTGACAAATATCTCAACCAAACTATTTTTTTGTAATATAACAAAAGAAAATACAAAAGAATACAATAAATATCATAAAAAAATTATTGATGAAATAAAAGAAAAAGCAGGAATAGAAAATACATCAGAATTAATATCGAACCCAAATATATTTGGAACGTATAAAGGATTAAAAATATTAAATTTAGAATTAAATATGATATGGTTAGAAAATCAAAAAAAGATAAATTATAATACCGATATAGTAATGACTAATAGAATAAATAAAAATATTTTGTCAAGATTTGCATATTATGATAACAAAAAAAATCATATAAAATTACAATCTAAAACAATAAAATTAAATGAAAAAGATATTACTTCAATAAAAAAACATGCTCAACAAAATTATATTAAACAATTTATTATAGATTTAATTTAATATTATCAATATTGTGATTTTAATTTTTTAATTAGATTATGATTTAATATAATATAATCTAGTTCTCTTTTTATTATAAAATTTTTTATTCTTTTATGTTTAATATTATTGTGAAATATTTTCTGATTAAACATATCATAATTTATTTTTTCAAGAAGATTTTTATATTTTTCAAATAAATCATTATATTTTGTAATATCAAGTAAATATATAATATGATTATAATCAGATATTTTTGCATAATAAAGTGTACCAATATTATATAATATATTATCTTTATTAGGTTGATTGATTAATATATCTTGGTATTCTTCATTTGAATTACGCCTCAAATATAAATATACTTTATTATTGTTTATTTCGTAAAATATTAACCCGTATGTCATTTATTTATTAGTTAACTAAAATAATAAGTAAAATAATAAGTTAACTAAAATAATAAGTTAACTAAAAATAATAATTAAAAAAAATTTCAATTTTTATTTAACACGTAAAATTTAAAGAGATATCATAATATCACTTAGAGTATTGATATTATCAATATTATCATGAATATTAATATTATGTGTTATAAATGATTCAATAGGTTTAGTTACATTTAATGTATTGTTATTTTTTTGTTCATTTGGTATAATAACATCATTATTTAAAATATTATTATTTGCAACAATTGGATTATCAAAGGGGATATCAAGAATAGACATACATACATAACATCCACCGGAATCACTTAGACGATTACAAGGTATTTCTTGTATTTGTGTATGATATTTTTTTGATATGTCAATATATTGTTGTAGATTATATCCCATTGAACCTTTTAATATTATTTGATCATTAAAATTCATTGAAAAAAGACAATCATAACATTGAGTAAAATCACAATATTGTTTATCAACTATCATTTCATTCTCATATTTCATTCCACATAGTTCACATAGAGTTGTCATTATGATACAGTTATTTATAATTTAATTATAATTGATAATAGTTGATTAAGTAATATAAATTCAATTTTTATTTTGTTTAATTTAAAAAAATATAGAATTTTCACCATCACTATTATCCTTTATCCGTCGGATAAAGGATATTATAGAAATATTTAAATTTCCTTCATGTCTATCTTTCGATATGTCACCATCTTTTATAAAATTGTATAATGTCTCTAAGACATAATATCCTTTATCCGACGGCTAAAAATATAAAAGTTAAAGGTAAAAATATAAAAATGAATTTTTATATTTTTAGCGTAAGAATTTGTCTTCAACAAATTCTTTCGGAGTCTTAACTGCCTAGGTGTTTAAACACCTAAAAAAATCAATATTTTTAAAAAAAATATTGATTTGTAGAGCTTGGAGTAATCTTTGATTACTCGCAACCTATTAGGCTGTTAAGGGATATTTTAGATTAGTTGAAAAATAAAGAAAATATATGACAATATTAAATTAATTCAATTTTTAAATTATTAAATTATTATTCCGAACTTGTATCCGTATTCGAAGGATTTTGTGTTTTATTAAATTTACCTTTTAGTGTTTTATATATTGGTGAATATATTAATCCACATATACCAGGCAATATTACGGCAATATATGCAATTGCTAAATCCGTTGTTTCCATATTTGGTTTTGCCATTACTAATGCAACAATTGCTAAACCGGTCATCAAAAGTGACAATCCAGAAAATGTCCAAGGTACACTTTCTTGACCTTGTGTACCTGTTCCAGTTATTAATACAATCATCATAGCAATACCAAGAATTATAATAAATACATATAAACCCCATGCTGAATTTTCAGAACCAGTTTTGATGGCATTACCTAATATTACTAACATTAGTAAAAATAATGCAAAAAATAATACTGATGTGCTTTGTCCACATGACTTATCTTTTAATGCTTGTCTAGGTGAAAATTTATCCATTATAATATATAATATACAATATAAAAAAAATATAATTTGTTTATATAAAAATATAATTTGTTTATATAAAAATATAATTTGTTTATATAAAAATATAATTTGTTTATATAAAAATATAATTTGTTTATATAAAAATATAATTTGTTTATATAAAAAAAAAATATTATATTATTATATATTATAATGTCAGATCAAAATAATCAAAAACCAGTTAATACTGCTGAAGAACAAAAACGTGATAAGAATAAAAAAATCCTTCTCTTTGGTATTCTTGCATTAGTTATTGTATTAGTTGTATATGTCTTATGTGAAGATAAAAAGAAAAGCGATTTACAACAAGTTAGATTAGCAACTCCAGCACGCGATAATTTACCATCTGTAAATTCATCATCTAACACTTCTAACACTTCTGATACATCAGCTTCTTCAAGTTCTTCTCTTAATGTAAGTTCTTCTAGTGCTAGTGCTGTAAGAAAAGATCTCGCTAATCTTTTCAGAGCATATATGTAAATTTATAACTCTGTAAAAATAAATAAATATTATTATTAGAAAAATAATAATATTTTATTATTATCTTGGCAAAGATTCTCCTAAAAATAAATCTGTAATATTGTATCTAGTAGCCTTAAATGAACATGCTGCGGCATACGTATGTCCACCTCCATTAAATAATTTAGCAATATTACCAACATTTACATTAAAACTTCTAAAAGTTAATACATATTCGTTTCTATCTAAATTTAATACCCACGATATGAAAAAATCACATTTAGTATCGTCTAATATTTTATCCGCTAATTCTGTTGGATTTGGACACGATGAACCACAATATACTGCAACTTTATATTGTCCGGGTTTTTTAAAAACGTCTTTAAATTCCTTATAAATATTATCCGATGGAAAACGTTCTATAGAAATACGTGTTGAATTTTCTTGCGTTAAATATTTTTTATATTCATTATATATTTTACCTTTATTTATTAATTGTTTTATAGTTGACTTTTTAAATAGAATATTAAATTTTTTTAAATTAACATCATTTAATTTAAGATCGAAATTTACATTAAAACCAGACATAAAATCTTTTATATTTGGTAATTCCCATTTTCCAATATCATTGTCTTCAATTAGATCTATAAAATATGGATGTTTTTTTTTTGGATACAAAAATTCCCATGTTAATGTAGCTCCACTTTTTTTTTCATTATATATTGATTTAAATTTATCTGGATATTCTTCTTCCAATTTTAAAACATCATTTCTAATAGTTATATGATGATCTATAAATAATACACTTTTTGCTTTAGATATTATATCTTGCAATACATTATATTTATATGCGACATCAATTATAATTAGATCTTTATTATCTATATTTGGTGGAGTATTTTTAGCACTAGGTACATCTGGATATATTAATGCACTTTTATGTATTTGATTAGATTTATGTAATAAAAAAAATCCAGTAAAACCGTCTGGACATTTTTTATGAAATATAACATAATTATAATATATTTTCATAATGATTATTTTATATATTATTATTTTATAATATTATTTTTTAAACTTATTAAATATCTAATGCAAATATTTTTCCGAGAATAAATTAAATTTTCCCACTATCCCTTAACAGCCTAATAGGTGTTTAAACACCTCGGCTGTTAAGACTCCGAAAGAATTTATTGAAGACAAATTCTTACGCTAAAAATATAAAAATTCATTTTTATATTTTTACCTTTAACTTTTATATTTTTATCCGTCGGATAAAGGATACCGTATTAATTTAAAAACTTTTTGAGTTTTTAAATTTTACGCTAGAGTGGGAAAATATGATTCGCACATATGCGAATCATATTTTCCCACTATACACTAATATTTCATCATCGAATCCAACGAGTGATAAAGGTTTAATTGTTTTAATAAATTTTTCTGGAACATTACCACCATTATATTTTTTCATCCAATCAATTATCATTTTTTCAGGATCTTCTTCTGTTAAATCTATTTTTGGAAAACGTAAAATATTATCATCAATAATCATTAACATATAATTTTCAGTATGGTCCATTTTTAGTTGTTTTTTTTTATTACAACGTGGTAATATAAATGGTTCTTGTGCATATGCATAAGATTGAGCAGATTCTATTCCTATATCAACTATTAATTCTTTTTTTGCGGTTTTTTGAATTTTATCATATTCAAATAATATTGGTATGTCTAACCGTGTAATAATAAATTTTTTTTTATCATCAATTACATTATTTTTTAAATTATTTACAAATTCTTTTAAATCATTCTTTTCACCAATTATTACTAAATACATATATTCTGCAATTATTTCAACAATAGATGTTGTTTTTTCTGATTTATTTTTTTTCATTATACAATTATTATTAATATTACTTTATAATAAAAAAAATTCATAAATTATTTTTCGCATTAAAATGATTTAAGAATTTATTAACTTATATCAATTATATTAATATGGCTCAAGAACAAAACACAAATGCACCAACAAATTCAGATTCTCAATCAGTATCATTTGCTGATGTTTCATTTACACATCTCAAGACACAATTCAAAGATACCTTCAAAGTATCAAAAGGTTCTGCTTCACAAGTACTACTTGGATTTCAATCTATGACAGAACGTCTTACATCGCCACAAAATGAATATCAACAAACACTATATCCAAAACTTAAACAACTATGTACTGATGTGTATACTCGTTTTGAAACATCATTCCTTTCTAATTTCGAGTCGGATGTAGAACGTCAAGTATTTGGAGCAAATCTTAATGGAAATCGTAATAACGGTTCTCTATATCGTTCTATTCCATCTGGTGTAAATCGTACACTTACATATAATTATGCCCAATTTGGGCAACTTATGCGTGTACTTGTAAGTCGTCTTAAATTTGTAGTTCAACGTGATCCAAATTCTGTACAACGATACAAAGAAAATCAATCCGAATTTGTAGCATATCAAAAACTCCAATCTACTGCTACTACATTCCTTGATTTTCTAACAACTGTATCAAATGACTGGAATTCATTTGTTAATGAAACCAGAACAAAATTCTCAGTTGAAACAGAACAACGACCTGAACGACCTGAACGTGCTGTACGTGCTCACCGACCACATTTTCAGCGTGACCAACGTGGTCCACGTACAGAACGTACTCAAAGTGGTCCACGTACAGAACGTACTCAAAGTGGTCCACATACAGAACGTACTCAAAGTGGTCCACATACAGAACGTACTCAAAGTGGTCCACGTACAGAACGTACTCAAAGTGGTCCACGTACAGAACGTACCCAACGTGTTGAAAATAGACCAGCTTATAAACCTGTTCGCAATACAACTACTACATCAGAAGGTGAATGGCAATCAGTTAATACACGTACCCAAACTAAACGTGGTCGTGGACGTTCGCAACCTGTTGTAGTTTAAATTCATTTAATTCATTTAATTCATTAAATTATAATTTAATTATAATTTAATTATTCTTCAGCTCCAGCTGAAGATTCTGGTTCTTGAGGTGAATTATTCGATTTGTTTCCACCCATTTTTGTAATAAGTACGGAACTTAAAATACAACATATTACAAGACAAAATATAGCAACACCACTTATTAATGGTGCTGCAAAAAAAGCAGAAAGTGCTGCAAATATACCTTCAATGCCCGTTTGTTTCATTTTTGTTGTGGCACTACCTTGAGAATCTGACTTCATTTTATTTTCTGTTTCATCAACAATTTTTAATCCAAGTGTTGTTGCTATTTCAGTTGTTGTAGAAGAAGTTTGTTGTGTTAATTGTTGACACGATGCAAACGATTTTGCAATTTGGTTTGTTGATATATTTACATTTACAGTGTTTTCATCTCCTAAAATTTTTACATTTCCAACTCTATTATTCTGTTGTTGAGCAGCTTTTGTAAAACAATCTTTAACTGAAGCTACTTGTTGATTATTTGCTACTTTATTACTTATCAAATTGCTTAATTTACGTGTTGTATCAGTTATTTGTATATTTGATAAAGTCATATTTACTTCAGAACTTGCACTAGAAAATGGATTTAATAAGCCACCTGCCAAACCTTGTTTCATATTTGTTTCTGCTTCATTAACCATTTTTGTTAATTGATCATTTGATACATTTTGTTGTAAATTTTGCATAATTGATGTTGCTATATCATTATTAATATTTGTTTGTTGAATAGACTGTTGTATACATTGTAAACTTACACTTGAATCTTGATTTGCTTCTACTCCTACATTAGCAGTATTTTTTTTACCCACTACGGTTATATCACCTAAATCATTATCACTCATTTGTGTAGAACCTGCACTACATCCATCAGTATTTTTAATAACACTATTACTTACAAATTCATTTACATTACTGTTTAATGCTTCCAAATCGCTTTTATTAACAATCATATTTGATATATTATTTGAAACTGTAGATTTTGATGAACTTCCCATTATATATTATACTTATATAAATATAATAGAAATATTTTATATTATATTATTCATCTTCAGAAACAGATTGTGTAGTTCCAGTTATATTTTTATTTTTTTTAATAATTATAAATAAAGCAACACCAATAATTAAAAGTAAAAGTCCTACTCCTATACCTATATATAATGTAGTATTTGATGAATTATTTGATGATTCTTCAGAAATTTTACTTTTTGTATTATCTGTAGTGCTTTTTGTATTATCTGTAGTACTTTTTGTATTATCACTTTTATTAGGACCACCAGAACCACCAGAACCACCAGAACCACCAGAACCACCAGAACCACCATAACCACCAGAACCACCAGAACCACCAGAACCACCAGAACCACCAGAACCACTAGAACCACCAGAACCACTAGAACCACCAGAACCACCAGAACCACCAGAAACACCAGATTCATCATTTTGGGTTTTATTTTTATTATCACTTGATGAACAATTTTGTGTTGTTTTTTTGTCTATATT
>Ga0194130_10006771_pt1 | contig 13089 bp, 8 predicted proteins | sample TA2KigsurfametaG_FD_160084 | JGI IMG/M metagenome (GOLD analysis project Ga0194130, IMG submission 160084) | Freshwater microbial communities from Lake Tanganyika, Tanzania - TA2015050 Kigoma 12 surface | ecosystem: Environmental > Aquatic > Freshwater > Lake | place: Tanzania: Lake Tanganyika... | reverse complement strand
GGTCGGGTTGACCTTGGTAACAGTCGTGGCGACAGCCGCACTTTTCTTTACGATCTACGCGCCTCGATTCGATGCGATTGTAGATGGGTTGGCGTTCAAGATTCCAAAGGAGGGCATCGCGGATGCATTCGCAGTTTTTGGAATTACTGGAGTGGGGGCTACGGAACTGTTCTATTACCCCTATTGGTGTCTCGAGAAAGGATACGCCAAATACACGGGGGTGAACGATGGTTCGCCGGAATGGAATCGCCGAGCCCAAGGTTGGATCCGCGTGATGAAGCTCGATGCATGGATCAGCATGATTGTATTCACGCTATCGACAGTCGCATTTTATGCGATGGGGGCCGCTGTTTTGCATCCTCAAGGGCTGGTTCCGCAAGGATCGAAAATGATCGTTACTTTGGCGGAGATGTACAAAGCTCCGTTTGGCAATTGGACCGAAGTCTTTTTTTTGATTGCGGCGGGAGTTGTTCTCTTCAAGACGCTGTATTTAGCGTGTGCTGCCAACAGTCGTATGACCGTCGACTTCATGGCTTTGTTCCATTGGATTCAGGTCCGATCTGCTGAGGCGCGGGCTAAGCTTGTGCAGCGATATTGCATTGCGTTTCCTGTTTTTGCATTGACCCTCTACATCGTAAAACAGGATCCCCAGGTGATGGTCCGGTTGGGGGGGCTGGCCCAAGCGGCTACATTGCCCATGATCGCATCAGCGACTTTGTATTTCCGATACAAAAAAATGGATCCGCAGTTGAAGCCAGGGTGGTTCACCGACTTTTGCCTTTGGATCGCGTGGTTTGCCATTATGGTCGTCGCCGCATATTCCATCCCTGATTCCTTTTCGAAGATGATCGCCGCGTTCCAGTGAGCACCATGTTTGTTTCCGGGGCCCTTCGGGGGGTCTTTCGGGTTTGAACGGGAAACGCTGAGTCCTCCAGCCAATAGAGTTCCTCCTATGTTCACACTGCTTGGTTCCGATCGTGGAAACGGACTGGCACCGCATCGACGCGAAATCTTGAGGGCTGGGGGATTGGGCCTGCTTGGGCTGAACCTCCCCAAATTGCTTGAACTTGAAGCGATTGCCCGGGCGTCAGGGCAGGACGGGAGCGATCTGTCGGCGCGGATTGCCAAATGCAAGTCGGTCATTTTTCTCTTTCTGTTCGGTGGGCCTAGCCAATTGGAGACCTTTGACATGAAGCCGGATGCCCCGGAGAAAATCCGTGGGCCTTATCGGCCGATCGCGTCGCGTACTCCCGATTTAAGGATCTGTGAGCATTTGCCGAAGATGGCCGCCATTTCGGATAAGTACACCGTGATGAGGACCCTGTCTCATTCCTTCAATGATCACAGCGGTGGATCGCATTACTTGCAGACGGGCAAACGATGGCATGTTCCGATCGGAGGTGGATTTGCACCGACACCGAAGGATTGGCCGTCCATGGGTTCGATCGTGGAGTATGTCGATCAAGGATCAGGAAGCCTGGAGAAGACCCTACCTTCGTACATGGTGGTTCCAAACTCCTTGGGGCGGCTCCAGGAAGATGGTCAGTATCCTCGACCAGGCGAGCATGCTGGATGGTTGGGGCAACGCTACAACCCGTTGACGACTCGCATCGACAAGTCCTCGAAAACGGACAATCCATATTGGAGAGACTGCAGTGATGAGGAGTTGACATATCGCATCTCCGGCTTGGGCCTCCAAGAAGGGCTCGTCATCGATCGAATGAATTCCAGGCGAACCTTGCTGTCTCAATTGAATCGACAGCTCAAGGCACATGAGGATCGTACCCTCGAGGAGGAGAGGACTGGCTTTTCGAAGGAACTCGACGTGTTTCGGCAACGTGCGTATGCGCTGGCTACGTCCGAAGCCGCTCAGCGTGCGCTCGATATCAAGCAGGAATCCGCTTCGGTTCGAGATCGTTATGGACGCCATCTTTTTGGGCAATCGAGTTTGATGGCTAGAAGGTTGGTGGAGGCAGGAGTGCGATTCGTGACGGTTCAGTACGATTGCGTGGATGGTTACAGTTGGGATTCGCATCGAAACAGCGATGATGTCATGAAGCATTTATTGCCGACGTTCGATCAAGCCTGCTCAGCCCTTATCGAGGACTTGGAGCAACGAGGATTGCTCGACGAAACCCTAGTGATCGCCACCGGCGAGATGGGGCGAACCCCCACGGCTAATGCGCAGTGGGGGCGGGATCACTGGAGCACCTTGTTTCCTGCGGTCATCGCCGGCGCGGGTATTCCGGGCGGCAAAGTGATCGGTAAATCCGACAAAGATGCGGCGTATGCCTTGGAACGAGTCATATCCCCCGAAGATCTCACTGCGACGATTTACCACGCGCTGGGGATCGACCCTGAAATGCGAGTACTCGATGTGCAAAACCGACCTACGCCAATTGTCGATGGTGGGCGTCCAGTCTTGGAGTTGTGGAGCTAGTTTCAAGACATGCAGCCGTACTGGAAAAATCGCATAACAACAAAAGTAGGTTGTGTATGACTCTGGGTTTCGTTCAAAAAGGCATCGGACGCAAGTTGATCGTTGCACTAGCCCTAGCAGCATGCGCAGTGCTCGCGATCACGTTGGTTTTGAATTACCTCGCTTCGCGAAGAAATTGGATTGAGCAAACCGATGCCCGTTCTATGGCTTCGGTACAACATGCTGCCAAACGATTGGAAGATCTTCTGACGCGAATCGCGATGATCCCCAAGACCACGGCGACACGGCAGAAGCTTTTCGGGACAAGCCCGGACCCGACGATGCTTGGCTATTTACGAGAGTTGTTGCCACAACTACCCCCAGAAGAAGCTTACGGGATTTACATTGCCTACGAAGCGATGGCGGCCAATGCCCCAGGCGCTATGCCTTGGATGGATCGCAAGGATCATCCTAACCCAACCATTGTCAAGTACGATTATCACGACTCCAGCCAAGAGTGGTACAACGGACCGAAGTCTTCAAAATCGCTCTATATAACGGAACCATACTTCGATGCGGGTGGATCCAATATCGCGATGGTAAGCGTCACTTATCCCTGCGTTTCAGAGAATGGGGTTTACATCGGAACAGCGGGGATCGATCTGTCGCTTGGGCTGATTCGAGATATTGTCGACCAAATCGAGTTCGATGTGAACTTGGCGAACGCTCGATTGCTCGCGCCGGTCAAGCCTTCATCGAACGATGGGTCCAATGGCATGGACGAATATGCGTATTTGATAAGCCGCTCTGGATTCGTCGTTTCGCATCCGGATTCGACGTTGATGTTGAACGAAAAGACGCGGGGTACAAATGCCGTCGAATTGATCGACGGGAAGAAGACGGTCGGGACGGAGAGCGGTATGGACCTTGTAACTATTGACGGCGATCTGCGACGCATTTACTGGACAACGTCGCCACTGTCAGGTTGGAAGCTCATCTACAACGTCTCTAATGCGAAGGTCATGGGACCGGTTGTCAGGATGACGATGCAATCGATCGCCATATCCGCCGTTGGTTTGTTCAGCTTGTTAGGGTTGATTGGATGGATCGCATCCCAATGGGCCAAGCCTATCCAAGAATTGAGCGAACAAGCGAGATTGCTGAGCCAAGGAGAGACCGCGACCGAGCGATTATTACCTTTAGTACGTCGAGGCGATGAACTTGGAGATCTCGCGAAAAATTTCTCGGAGATGAGCCGAGTGATTCATGATCGGGAGAAGGAGTTGCGCAGTCTGAATCAAAACCTAACCCACTTAGTCCATGAGAGAACGGCGGATCTCGAACGGGCCGTGGTCGACGCAGAGTCAGCCAAAGAGCAGGCGATCGAGGCTAACCGAACCAAGAGTGCATTTCTCGCGAATATGAGCCATGAACTTCGAACGCCGATGAACGCTATCATCGGCTACAGCGAGATGCTGATCGAGGATGTGGAGGATACAGAGGATGGGCAGATGGTTGAGGATCTTGCGAAGATTCACGCTGCCGGTAAGCACCTGTTGGGCTTGATCAACGATATTCTCGATCTTTCGAAAATCGAAGCGGGGCGAATGACAGTCTACTGCGAAACTTTTGGTGTTTCGTCAACGATCAAGGAAATCACCGACACGATCCAGCCCCTGGTCAAAAAGAATCAAAACCAATTGGTGGTTCAAGCCGTTGGGAATCTTGGGGTGATGAACAGCGATTTGACCAAGTTGCGACAGTTGTTATTCAATCTGTTGAGCAATGCGTGTAAGTTCACAGAGAAGGGAACAATCACGCTTGATGTTGTTCGTGAATCGGATCGTATTCGATTTGTGGTGAGCGATACAGGGATTGGTATGACCGAGGCGCAGATCGATAAATTGTTCCAGCCTTTCACCCAAGCCGACGCATCGACGACGCGCAAGTACGGGGGGACCGGTTTAGGATTAACGATCAGTCGCCGATTCTGCGAGATGCTCGGTGGGAGCATCGACGTGAAGAGTCAGTTGGGTCACGGGTCCCAGTTCATAGTGACTTTACCGACCACGGCGCCTCGTGAAAAAGTAGCTGGGATACGCGACAGTATTCGCGACCTCGATGAACTGGGTGGGGTACTGGAGGGGATCAAGTTGGATACGGCGAACGCTGGGAAGCGGGCGATTGTGGTCGTCGATGATGATCCTGCGGTTTGCGAATTGATGGATAGGTTTCTGACGAAAGAGGGCTTTGCCGTCAAAACGATCAAGAATGCGAAAGATGCACTCGACTTTATCCGAAAGCAACCCCCGTTCGCGGTGACTTGTGATCTCATGATGCCAGGGATGGACGGTTGGTCGTTCCTTCAAGCGGTCAAAGAGGATCCGGCGATTTGCGATATTCCTGTGATTATGATTTCTATCTCTCCTAATCGAGAGCTGGGGATTGCACTCGGAGCCGTCGAGTTTTTATCCAAGCCAGTGGACTGGAATGATTTGTCGCGAGTGCTAGAACGCTTGCGCACGCAATCGAGATCCTCCTCCAACGCTTGGAATGCGAATGCACTTCTGCTGGTCGAAGACGATCTTGCTACGTCTGAGATGACGTCGAGGCTGCTGGAAAATCATGGCTGGAAGGTACATGTTGCATCCAACGGGAAAGCGGCTCTGCAGGAACTCGAAACTTTTGTTCCCGCAGTGATACTTTTGGATCTCATGATGCCGGAAATGGATGGATTTCAATTCTTAACCGAGTATCATCGTCGGCCAAATGCCGAGCAGATCCCTATCATTGTACTCACGGCTATTGATTTGGATGAACAACAACGTGCATTTTTGGCAAGCCAAACTGTTGAGATCCTCAAAAAAGGTTCGACGAATTCCGAGACGATACTCGATCATCTTAAGAAACACATTCTTAGTCTTAACCCAACCCAAGACTAGCTATTTGAAAATCAAAGAACCTTACTGGCTGAACCATGACAAAAATACTATTGGTTGAAGACAACGAGATGAATCGCGATATGTTGTCAAGGCGATTGGAACGAAAAGGATTCCAAGTGCTGATTGCCATGGATGGCCAAGAAGGGATCGATAAGGCGAGGGGGGAATGTCCAAACCTGATTTTAATGGACATGAACCTACCGATCATCGACGGATGGGAAGCGACTCGGCAACTGAAGGCGGACATTGCAACTGCATCGATTCCGATTATCGGACTGACTGCGCATGCGATGTCCGGGGATCGCGAGAAATGCTTGGAAGCGGGTTGTAATCAGTACGATACCAAACCAGTCGATTTTGCTGGGTTGCTCGTCAAGATTCAAGCATTGCTCAGGAACAACGACTCATGAGCCAAGAGCCTAATCCGTTCGAAAGTCCCGCCGACCCCAAGCGATTGCTGGAACTCGCCTTCGAAGCCAACGCGGACTTTTTGAGTCACCTTCGTCATGAGTTTCGTACGCCGCTAAATCAGATTCTCGGGTACGGTGAAATGCTCGAAGAAGATGCTGAATCGGCTGGACAATCCTCTGTCGTTGCTGACTTGAAAAGAATTCAAACGGCGGGTCGACGCTTGTTGGAATTGGTCGATACCCATTTGACGACCAAGTTTCTGAAACTCCCACAGGTTGCACCGACCGAGGCCACCAAAGGCGACCGTTCGCCAGGTAGCACTGTGGTGGTTCCCCGTGTCACGGAGGATTCGACAGAGCCAGAGACGGAACCATCAACTGAGAAATCGACTGAGAGAGCGATTAGCGAATCGCATGATCAGCTGAATCCAATGGTTGGACGCATTTTGGTGGTTGACGACCAACCGACCAATCGGGATGTGCTCGTGAAGAGGTTGCACCGTAATGGACTGCAGGCGTCCGTGGCGGAAAATGGAGCCGTGGCGCTGAGCATGGTGGAAACAGGGGCATTTGATTTGGTTCTATTGGACATCATGATGCCTGTATTGGATGGATACGAAACGCTCGTACGGCTCAAGTGCAACGAAGCTACACGTCACATTCCGGTGATCATGATTTCCGCGCTCGACGAGTTGGAGTCTGTTATTCGATGTATCGAAGCTGGAGCAGAAGACTATCTTCCCAAGCCGTTTGATCCGACGTTGCTACGGGCTCGGATCAGCGCTTGTCTTGAGAAAAAATCGTTGCGTGACAAGGAACAGAATTATCTGCATCAGATCTTGCAAACGCAGAAACGACTTACTCACGAGTTGGAGGAAGCTGAAGAGTATCTTCGCTCGCTTTTCCCTGAGCCTGCTGAGGCTCCTTTTCAAGTGACATGGAAGCATCGGTCTTGCTCCGAACTCGGTGGGGATGCGCTTGGATATCACTGGATCGACAAAAGCCATCTGGCGATGTATGTACTTGATGTGTGTGGGCATGGAGTCGGTGCATCGTTGCTTTCTGCGACGGCGATCAATGTATTGCGCAGTGGATCATTGCCAGTTTCGGACATGCGTCAGCCTGCGGATGTGCTCGGGACGCTCAATAATATGTTTCTCATCGAGCAGCAGAACAATCGATTCTTTACAATATGGTATGGGGTCTACAATATGGAGACGCGTACGTTGACGTACGGTGGAGCCGGCCATCCCGCCGCGTTGCTCTTCACGCCGAGTGAACCGCGCCCTAATCTCCATCGACTCAAGTCAACGGGGGCGATCATCGGCATCATCGAGGGGATGGATTATCAGCAGTTGACATGCTCCGTTCCCGAGGGATCTCATCTCGTCGTTCTCACGGACGGATGCTTTGAAGTCATCCACGGTGATGGATCGATGATGGAAGCAGAGGTTTTAGACCAGTTCCTGATCGAACATATCCAAGATGACGATATGGCGGAAGCATGGTTCCTGGAATGCCAGCGGCGCCGCGGGGATACAACGCTAGACGATGATTTTACACTTCTCCGTATTCGGTTTTGATGGTCTAGCTGTGGTTGTCGATGCATGTTGGGAGCAAGCGTTTAGCGCCCCAACGGACTACGTCGTCCGCAGGCAAGCCTGTTTCGGCTTGAACACGGTCTCGTTCGTATCGGGCCTCGGCATCGCTTAATCCATGCGTATTGAGGGCGATGCATGCAACACGGACGGGTGCTAACGCTCCGCCCGCGCTACCGATGGACTCATACATAGCGACCACATCGCGAAGCGGGGGGATTTTCACCCAGCGAAAATCTCGAAGGTGATGCATGTTCGCACGATGCACTAGTACCAGGTGGGTTGGTTGCGATCCCCTAAGCAAAGGTAGTGTTGCTGTCGATGCTGGATTGAGGAGGGAGCCTTGGCCTTCGATAAACACGACATCATTCCCTTGGGAACACGCTGTCACCTCTTGTTGGACGGCACCCGAGGCGAAGTCGACGCGAATCGCATCGAGTGGGATTCCATCTCCTTCAAGCATGATGCCCGTTTGGCCTGTGGCCATGAATTTGGAGCGGATGCCAAGTTCTCGAGCGGCTCGATGAAAGGCGATTGCAGCAGACATTTTCCCGATCGACATGTCGGTTCCGACGAACAATACCCTTTTGCATGGAAGCAGGCGAGCTGTGCCTATGCCTGATACCAACCCCGGGGGTTCCTGACGGATATCCCAAATCCATTTTCCGGGTTGAAGGTGAGGCGCAAGCTTCGGATGGTTCGCTAGATGGGTATGCAACCCATTGAGTATGTTTAAACCACCTCGAAGTGAAGCGATCAAGTCAGGAAACCACTCCTCAGGTAGCTTCCCACCGAGCGCTGCCAGCCCCAGGACCAAAGTCTGTGGTTGAAAACCGAGCGCTTCCTCGGCGGTAGCGACGATCGGTATATCCCGTTGAAGAGGTATTCCCGTCAAATCGGCGAGGTTACCATCGGACGTTTGGGAATCGATAACAACCGCGACTCGTTCCGGTGCAAATCGAAGGATTGCCAATCCTGTCTTGCCATGGATGCCGAGGATTCCACCGTGCAGGAGGATAGCAAGCTTGTCGGTTGCGTCGTACTGAGGGTGTTTAGGCATGTGTTACTCCAAGTCCTGGAATTTCGCGATTGATAAGGATTCCGTCGTCCAGCCTACAACCCACGTAGGGATCGTTTCTGAGATTGAGATGACTATCTAAATCGATATAGTCGACCATAGATGCGAGTTGATTGGCGGCTGTGTTTCCAAGGCTGGTTTGAGAATAGCACCCGAGCATGACTTTCAAGCCCATGGCTCGTGCGCAATGGATCATCCGGATGGCTTCACTCAATCCACCGCACTTGAGAATCTTGATATTGATGCCGCTGCAGGCGGATACCAACAAAGGGATGTCATGGCTGGTGCAACAACTCTCATCCGCTATCACCGGTATAGGCGATGCGCGATGCACCTCGCCCAATGCACCTAGGTCGACTGGGGGGGTCGGCTGTTCGACATGATCGACACCGCGCTGAGCCAACCAGGAGCACATTTCGATTGCATCGCTCGTAGACCAGCCACCATTGGCGTCGACACTTCTGTGCATGCCATCGGGAAGTAGCTTGGCGACCGCTTCAAACATGGCTTGGTCGGCAGCAATCCCATCGGGTGATCCCATCTTGATTTTTACGGCGCGAATCACACCCAGTCCGACCCATTGCATCCATCGCTGCTGGGCTGCTTCTGGGCTAGAGATGCCAATCGTTACCGATGTAGGTACTGCTGCGGATGGAGAACCGCCAAATAGTCGCCAAACAGGCTGATGCGTAACTTTTCCACACCAATCCCACAGAGCCATGTCGATACCCGCGATGGCTGATGACGCGATTCCCTCTTCTCGAAGGGCTCGTTCAATCCCTTCACGTTGCCACGGGTGAAAGTGACGGAGCAGTTCGACAGATCTCGCGAGTTCGTGCTCAAGAAACTCCGAGGGTTGCGACGTCTTTGGGATGGAAAACTCGGCTGCTTCGCCGATTCCCTCAATACCCTCGGCGAGAATCCGGACTTCGATGTTTCTCGAAGCGGACTGTACTCCACGACTGATGGTGAGCGCGACGCGCTTGTGTACTTCAAACGATTTGTACGATAGTTTCATTGAGTGTTTTCCGAAGGCGCCCAGTCATTCCAACACATCTTATAATGCGGGCCGATTTTTGGGATGTCGAGCGGCTTTCCTTCGACAAACCAACCGTATTTCGCGTAAAAGGAAACCGCCGACTCCCTAGCGTTGCACCATAATTCCCAGCGATGGGTTTTTGCCATGCGGTGAACGTAGTTCAATAACTCACCGCCAACGCCGGTTCGGGGACTGAACTCATTGTACCCGTGTTTTCCGTTATCGGTGTTTTTGGTTTTGTTGAACCCAGTACGCAACGAGGTTGCGGAAATCTCCGACGAGAAGTTCTTTTCGCTATCCTGAATCGAAGAGCGGCTGCTACCTAGTCCTTGATATGCCGGAAGGACTGCCATGCCCCTCAACTGTACTCGTTGTACGGGAGGTTGATGGATTGGTACTGCTCTCAATTCGATTTCGTTGCTGAGGGTAGTGCCGATCGACGGTTTAGGAATGAGCAACGACAAGCAACCGATCGGTTCCGGTAATGACTCGTCCACGCGGTAACTTACGAGATGGATCGTCGATGCCAGATCGTCTCCATCAAATAGTGTGCTCTCGAAGGGCATTCCCAGTGGCTCTCGGAGCACCAGATACCGAAGCTGGCGCACGACATCGAAGCTGCCGTCCTGCATCGCCGTATCGCCTTGGAGTTCGACAAACATGATTTCGGGCATGGTGGGCTTCACGATGACAATAAATCAACTACCAGTGGATCAATGATTTGGGGCCAAACACGGCGACACAGTTGTAGAAAGGTGTGTTGTATCCACGAGTCACACGGACTTGAAATAATACAGCCAACGCTACAACGATCCAACCGTGACCGAGATGATAGAGCGTTTTGCCGTTGATATAGCGCCATCTATTGGGCAAGGACCTGGAATCCGCGACGATTTCCTAGAAAGCTAGCGGCCAGTGATCGGACGCCATTGGTTCGAACGCGCTGGATCACCATTCAATGTACCGGCACCAACTCCCGATGTCAGTCGCCCCGCGGTACCCGGAGTGTCATCTGGCAAGCCAAGCCCTGGGATTTTTTTCGAAGTGCCTACCGGGTTGTTGCTCAGATCGGCCAGTGTCCTGCTATCCGTTCGCCCGCTGGAATCCGCCACTCGGGAATTGGAACGCCCTTGGAGCCTGGCGATCAGTTTTTCACTTTCACCAAGGCGTTGTTCCAATTGATAATTGCGTTGCTCTAATTCCTCTGCGCGTTTCTTCTGGCTTCGAAACTCAGAGAGTAATCGATCACTCTCCAATTGGTACTGACGCATGGCTTGGTTGCCTGGCCAAGCTTGGCATCCTAGCACCAAGGTTAGAATCCCGAGTACAGCCCAAGGCAGCCAGTCGCCTCTTTGGCTGCGTCGTTCAGATTGTCGGGCCATCAAAAGATTCATAAGCCAAGGTCGAAATACGGTTACCTAGGTCGGTTTAGTGCGATGTTAAGGAACATCTGCACCGAACGAATTAGCATTTTTCGGATTTCGATTAAAGGCCATTTTTGACGATCCCCAAAGCTTCTTGATAAATCCAATCAATCGAAAAGCTGGCAATTTCTAATTCGAGCCTGAAAAGCAGACCAGTCAAAGGACTGTCTAGAAGTGATGATTTATCGACTACCAGGGGATTATGGAGTTGGTGTAGCTCCCACTTTCAACTCACGGAATAGTAGCTATTCGTTGTAGTCTTGCGAATCGCCGAGCATCAAAACGCAGGTGCTTGGATCCGGTTCATGTGGTGCAACTTGCTAGCGGATCATGTATGCTAGAAAGCATCCCGCCTCACCCTCGTTACGACCAGCCTGTCTGTTGGTTGGGCGCAACGGATCCCCGCCTCGGTATATTCTGTTCCCTTGCTTTGCGACTCTCCCTTGATATGCGAACCATTGTCAATTCTCAACGTCGTACCATGGCCCAAAACGTCTTCCCGATCGATAGGTTCCGTATCAGTAGTATCTGTGTCGGTAGGATCTTTGGAGTCGTATCGGGCGTAGGGGCACGGGTAGGAAACATCTTACAAACGGGATGCATTTTAGGTGTTGGTTGCATCTTAGGAGCTGGATACACATGGGCTGAGGACTCCGAGATCGAGTTGCAGAAGGTATATCGAGTCGATGTGGCTCCGATCGTTCAGAAGTACTGCACGGAATGCCATAACGCAGACGTGAGCGAGGCGGACATCGACTTTGCCTCGATCAAGCAATGGTCGGATGTCAAGAAAGAGATCCGGCATTTCCAGCGTGCGCTCGATCAGCTGCGCACGAATCAGATGCCTCCTCCCGATTCGCCGCAACTGTCAGACATGGATGCCAAGAGGCTGAGTGGTTGGATCGAACAATGGCTGGCACTAGAGGCTGCTAAACAGGCTGGAGATCCAGGGCCTGTCGTTCTGCGTCGGTTGAACAATGCCGAATATACGTACACACTTCGCGATCTTACAGGGGTTCCTGAATTGGACCCGGCGAAGGAGTTTCCTGTGGACAGTGCTGCCGGTGAAGGCTTTTCGAATACCGGTGCATCATTGGTTATGTCACCCGCTTTGGTCAGAAAGTATCTCGATGCTGCCAAACAAGTTGCCGAGCATTTGGTGCTACTCCCGGACGGTTTTGTCTTCTCAGCCAATCCGTCGGCGAGCGACATGACGAATCAAAAGGTCGATGAGATCCGCAAGTTCTATGCTCGTTACGCGAATAACAATGGGGGGGATACGGTCAACCTGCAAGGAATTGTTTTCGAGACCAACCAGGGAGGAAGGTTGCCGATCGAGCAGTACCTTGCGGCGGCGGATGAGCTGCGTCGCTCGACTCGAAAATCGGAAGTTCCCACCGTCGACGAGGCTATCGAAACTATCGCCAAAGAAAAGAGTCTCAGTCCAAAGTACCTGAGAATGGTTTGGAAGGCCCTTGCGGAGGCCCCCAGTTCAACAGAATCGGATGGGATGTTATCCAGCTTAAGGCGTCAATGGCAAGAGCGAGGAGAGGAAGGTTCCCGGGAGCTACTCACGCAGATTTTGGCTTGGCAGAAATCGTTGTGGCGGTTTACGAGTGTTGGACACATCGGGAAACGGAATGGGCCAACAGCATGGCAGGAACCAGTTGATCCGATACGAGCCGAGCACGAACTTCGATTCCCGATTCCCGATCCAAAGGGTAGCGATGATGTCACGATCTATCTGCAAGTTACCGATGCTGGCGATGGATCCGCTGGGGATTTGGCCTATCTGGAACGCCCCCGGTTGGTTGCACCGGGACGACCAGATTTACTCCTTCGCGATTTGAATGGTCTGGTGCACGCGTTGGAAACCCAGCGAGAATCTTCGCTACCGCAAATTGATGAAACGCTCAATCTGATCGATATGTGGCTGGAGGACCAACGATCCATCAAACTTACCGACGCCGCCAAATCGAAAGGATTGGCCCCCGAGTTCGTGAATGCATGGGCTGGGTATTTGGGGGTGCTCCCTGCTGATGGTTCGGATTCTAAAAACCGAGGACGACTTACGCAGCCCGGAAAGAGTTTGTCGGAGTACGATTTTATTAAAGGTTGGGCGGCTGAAGATGCACTGAGTATCATTGCAAACTCGTCGGAGCAACAAGTTCGAATCCCA
>Ga0194130_10006764_pt1 | contig 13100 bp, 10 predicted proteins | sample TA2KigsurfametaG_FD_160084 | JGI IMG/M metagenome (GOLD analysis project Ga0194130, IMG submission 160084) | Freshwater microbial communities from Lake Tanganyika, Tanzania - TA2015050 Kigoma 12 surface | ecosystem: Environmental > Aquatic > Freshwater > Lake | place: Tanzania: Lake Tanganyika... | reverse complement strand
AGATTCCCCACTGCTGCCTCCCGTAGGAGTCTGGGCCGTGTCTCAGTCCCAGTGTGGCTGATCATCCTCTCAGACCAGCTACCCGTCGATGCCTTGGTAGGCCATTACCCCACCAACAAGCTGATAGGCCGCGAGATCCTCCCGAACCGAAATTCTTTCGTCATCGAATCATGCGATCCAATGACGGCATCCGGTATTAGCAGTCGTTTCCAACTGTTATCCCAGAGTTCGGGACAGATTCCTCACGTGTTCCTCACCCGTTCGCCACTAGGTCTTCCTCTGTATTGCTACAGACTGGACCCCGTTCGACTTGCATGTGTTAAGCACGCCGCCAGCGTTCGTCCTGAGCCAGGATCAAACTCTCCATCAAGAACTTCCCACTTGCGTGGGGAGAGTTCTGGAAAGTCCGTGGCGACCAGAGGGAATAGCTCTGTTTTGGTGTCGCCACTTTTCTGACTTTGTTTACGTTGTGTGTGACTCGTGAAAGTCACGTTTGCGGGTCGGATGGGAATCCGACCCTGAATTGACAAGCAGACAAAGAGCCCCGAAGGACTCGTTCTGTCTGCCCGCACTGGCGTTCAGTCTTCTCTTCCGTTTTCAAGGAGCTTTGCTCTGGCACGTGCCCTTGCGGGCTTGGTGCCGACCCACCACGGAACCGAGACTTGCTCGAGCTCCTTTGGGGGCGAGTGTCAATATTATCGGGCTGGAATTACGCCTTGCAACGCCGTTGAGCGAGAACAATCAGCAATGTTTGGGGGTGTTCAGGAGGTGACTTGAACCAGGTGGTAACTGGTCTTTCCCTTGCGAAGGAGCAACCACTCACCATGAAGGAGCGGGATATCCACAAGGATTGAATCCTCCCCCAGTTGCACGCCATTGGCGCGAAAACCCTTCTGTTGCAGGCCTCTGCGCGCTTCGCTGTTCGATGAAGCCAGACCTGTACCAACGAGTATCCCCACGACATCGGCAAGTGCTGCTCGACTGTGCGAACTAGTTGCCACTTCTTGGCTCACCATTGACAGAGCCTCACGCGAGGCAGTCGTGGGGTCGCCCCCGAACAACACGTCAGCTGCGGCGCTCGCTGTGGTCGCGGCGTGAGCTCCGTGAACGAGCGTTGTCATCTCGTCAGCGAGTGATCGCTGTGCCGTGCGTCGGCCTGGGTCTGCTCGATGCGCGACGAGTGTCGCGTTTACATCGTCAAGTGATTGCAATGAAAACCGTGGAAACAAAGTGTCAAGGTCTGCATCGGAAAGCTGCATCCAGAATTGTCGGAATTGATATGGCGATGTGCGCCTTGCGTCGAGCCACACAGCGCCACTTGCAGTTTTGCCGAATTTGGTGCCGTCACTTTTGGTGACCAACGGCCACGTGATACCGAATGCACTTCGACCAAGAGTCTTTCGAATGAGGTCGATGCCTGCCGTGATGTTTCCCCACTGATCACTGCCACCCATTTGCAGTTCCACATCATGGTGTTCACATAGATGGCGAAAATCATTCGCCTGCAACAACATGTAACTGAACTCGGTGTACGACAAACCGTTTTCTGATGTCAAGCGATTCTTGACCGACTCTTTTGCAAGCATCTGATTGATGGTGATGTGCTTTCCGACATCACGAAGAAATGCAAGTGCTCCCATACCGGTCATCCAGTCGGCATTGTCGACAAGTGTCGCTTTGTTATTCCCATCGAAGTCGAGCAGCGATTCAAGTTGAACCTTGATTTTTGCAACGTTTGATTTCAACGTGTCGACATCAAGAAGATTTCGCTCTTCGCTTCGACCGGAAGGGTCCCCGACCATTCCCGTGGCTCCTCCGGCGAGCGGGAAGACACGATGTCCGGCCTGTTGAAATCGGCGCAATGTCACCTGTCCAAGCAGGTGACCGACATGCAATGAATCTGCGGTCGGGTCAAAACCCACATAGACACCGATTGGCCCAGAGTCGAGTCGCGCCTCGAGAACGTCGGCATCGGTGGAGTCGTGCACCAATCCCCGCGCTCGAAGGTCTGCGAGCAGGCCTTTCGTGGTGTTCGTCATGCCACCATGTTTACACGCGCCGCTTCGTGTAGGGCGACCTATTGTTGGGCCATCAACGCGAATGTGGATCCGGTGGCAATCGATGCGGTGCATGACTCGTTGAAGAAACAGCAACGTGCGTGCGCCCACCTCGGCTCTGACTTCTACGAGAAGGTCCTGGATGTACTCGCCCGTGACTATTTCAATGGTGGCATCACTTGTGACCTGCTGAACGGGGTGAGTGACCGTCCGCTACATGATGCTCTCCCCCTTCGCCTGCTCGGAGGATTACACGCGATCGCCCTCTCTGAAGTTGACACCGAATTGAGCAGTCAGTTCCCAAGTATCGGAGGCACACCAGATGGTGCGTTGCAAGCGGTGGTTCTCGCATCTCTGAATCGCCACAAAGAGGCACTGTCGCAGTCCGTGCGGCAAAACGTCCAAACAAATGAAGTGGGACGATCTCTGGTTGCCATGTCGATTGCGCGTTGGCTACCGAGCCTCGGCGCCACCACGTGTCGATGGTTCGAGGTGGGTGCAAGTGCGGGGTTGAATCTCAATTTTCCTCACTTTCATGCATCCACCGGCACAACTGAGATGGGCGATCCAGCGAGTGCAATCTCGTTCGGACCCGATTGGTTTGCCGCCTCTCCTCCTCACGGGTCATCAGCTGAGTGTGTCGAGCTCAGAGGATGCGATCCGTTCCCCATCAATGTGACCGACGTGTCACAGCAACGAAAACTTCTTGGCTTTGTATGGCCAGATCAGACTGCACGCCTCTCGAGACTGCGACATGCGATTGACATCGCCATCACCCATCCACCTCGCGTCGATCGTGCAGAGGCCGGACCATGGCTTGCATCGTTCGATGTATCTCCACAACATGACGGGCAAGCCACTGTCGTGTATCACTCGATTGTGTGGCAGTACATGTCACCAAAGAGCCGCCAAGCTTTTCTCCATCAACTTCAACTCTTGGGAGAGACGTCGTCCCATGCTCGACCAGTCGTGTGGGCACGCATGGAACCAGCTGGCGACACAGCTGACATCAAGGCAACAGTGTGGACAAGCGGAGACAAGCCAAGACAAGTAGAACTTGGCCACGTTGGATATCACGGACAGAACCTTCATTGGTCACCACGTGACCTAGTCGAAGGTTGACCTCGAGGCAGCGGCCGTCACTTCGCTAGCGAAGACGAAGGCGATTCAATTCCTCAGTGAACCGCGTCGCTTGGTCGGCGCTTACCGCTGGTCCTGCGCCACCACGACTGCGACGACGAGTGATAGCGGAACCCGCAGAGATGAGTTGAGCAGCAATCGGGCCAAGATCTGAATGCTTCGACACCACTTCCGCGAGCGGACGCTGAGTGTTGATTGCAGTACGAACAACCTCTCCGACGACTGCGTGCGCGCGACGAAACGGCATGCCGCTTTCGACGAGCCATTCAGCAAGGTCGGTTGCAGTAAGGGCTTCTGCATCGCCAGCCCGCACCATCGCATCAGTGGCGAACGTTGCAGAGGAGATCATGCCTGCAAGTGCGACGAGGGCCCGACGAACTTGATCGACTGAATCGAACAATGGTTCTTTGTCTTCCTGAAGGTCGCGGTTGTATGCCAAAGGAAGTCCCTTGAGCGTCGTCAGTAACCCAGTGAGATTTCCGATGAGTCGACCCGCTTTACCGCGCGCAAGCTCTGCGATATCGGCATTCTTTTTCTGCGGCAGCATCGACGAACCGGTTGCATAGGCGTCATCGAGGGTTGCAAAACCAAATTCTTCGCTGGTCCATATCACCCACTCTTCACCGATGCGAGACAGATGAACACCAAGAAGTGCGATGTGTGCAAGCAGTTCTGCCACAAAGTCCCGATCAGAGACAGCATCGAGAGAATTGTCGAAAGGTTTTGCAAAACCGAGCAAGTCGGCACTGCGCTGCGGATCAATCGGCAAAGAACTACCGGCCAATGCTCCGGCGCCGAGAGGACTGACGTCGAGCCGTGCGAGTGCATCAAACAAGCGGTCAGCGTCGCGCATGAGTGCCCAACCATGTGCGCGAAGGTGGTGCGAGAGCAACACGGGTTGTGCTCGCTGAAGGTGCGTGTAGCCCGGGAGATACACCGGCTCGGTCACCGAATCCGCTTCTGTGGCGCGCGATTGGAGAACATCAACCAGTTGAAGCAAGTAGTCAATGACGACGCGGATCTCGCGCTTACACCACAGTCGCAATGCAGTTGCAACCTGATCATTGCGGCTACGTCCGGTATGAACCCGCGCACCTGCATCGCCAGCAATTTGGGTGACTCGGCGCTCGATTGCAGTGTGGATGTCCTCGTCTGAGTCGACAAACTCGAACGTGCCTGAAGACATCTCATGGTGCACCTGTGAGAGAGCCGCATCGATCGCGTTGACAGTGGCGGCATCAAGAATGCCGGTGGCACCAAGCATGGCCACATGCGCACGCGAACCAGTGATGTCATCTGCCCATAGACGCTTGTCAAAAGAAATGCTCGCAGTGAACGCCATCAATTCTTCCGCTGGAGCAGCAGCAAATCGCCCGTGCCACAGAGCCTTTCCCTCTGCAACTGATTCATCTGCATCAGACACGTGTGACCTTGCCTTTGCCCTTCGTACCGGTGACTTTCGTTGCGGTGCCCTTCTGTGCATCCAAGCCGGCAAGCTGCCGCAACTTGGCAGCCAAGCCCTTTCCGCCTTCCAGCTCGGACGCCACACAGATGATGGTGTCGTCGCCAGCGACGGTGCCCAAGAGTTGCTCGAGGCCACTTCTGTCGAGCGCTGACGCGACGACATGAGCGCAACCAGGAGGCGTCCGAACAACAACGAGCGTGCCACTTGCGACAACGTCGGCCACCCACTCACCCATCACGCGACGAAGGTGGTCAGTGGGGGCAAGTCGTGCTGGTTCGAACTCGGGGATGGCGTACACGGTGTCCCCACCGGCGACCCGTACTTTTACCGCACCAAGTTCTTCGAGGTCGCGGGAGATGGTCGCTTGCGTTGCTTCGATTTTGTTTCGCTTCAGAAGTGATTGAAGTTGCGGTTGACTTGAAATCTGCTGTTTTGAAATTAGTTTCGCAATGAGTTGTTGCCGTTGAGTCTTTCCACTCATGTCACTTTCCCCCTCCGGAAACGAATGCGAACACGGCACGCGCTGCATGCATGCGATTGTGACCCTGCTCTATGACAAGACTGCGAGGACCATCGAACACCTCTGCCGACACCTCTTCGCCGCGGTGGGCCGGCATGCAGTGCATGAACTTTGCCCCCTTTGATGCTTTCATCATTAGTTGTTCGGTGACTCCGTATGGCACGAATACTTTGTGGCGAGCTGCAGCATCGCTCTCCTGCCCCATCGAGACCCACGTATCGGTATGGATCACGTCTGCACCGGTAACTGCTACTGCGGGATCGATGTCATATGACACAGACCCGCCAAGTGATGAGAGTCGACTCAGTTCTGCAGACTCAGGTGCGAAGCCTTCTGGGCAACCAAACGACATTGAACCGCCAAGCAGACACACCGCTTCGCCGAGCGAACGCGCAACATTGTTATAGTCACCGAGCCATGCAACGCGAAGATCTGAAATCGGACCGACGTGTTGCTGCATCGTGAGTACATCAGCACATGCCTGAAGTGGGTGCGAATGATCACTCAAGAGATTCACGATGGGAGCATCTGACACTGCGGCCAACCGCTGAAGTGTCGAATGACTGAACACTCGTACCGCAACGATTGCGTGATAGCCCGCAAGAATTCGACCAATGTCTTCGACGCTTTCGCGCACGTCGAATCCGATTTCCTCTCCCCTCGTGTACACAGGATGTCCACCAAGCTGCACGACAGCCATCTCTGAAGAATGACGGGTGCGGTTGGAAGGCTTCTCGAAAATGAGAGCAACACCTTTTGCGGCAAGTGGCCGACCAAGGTCTTCCGACGGACGCTTTGCCGCATCGATTAGCGCAGTGAGCTCAGCGGCATTCACGTCTGTGATGTCAAGAAAGTGTCGGGTCATAAGGGTGTCCTGTTCGTGGCCGACGCGGCAAGCGCGGACAAGATCTTCTTCACGATGGAACAGGCTTCAACCACCTCGGCATGACTGACCGTCAGTGGCGGAGCAACTCGAATGGTGTCGGCGTTCACTGCATTTGTCACGAGACCCGCATCCAAAAGCTGTGTGTAGACCGCTTTCGAATCGAACTCGGGCGCAAGGACGAGACCCAGTAAAAGCCCCTGCCCCCTGATGTGAGTGATGTGCTCACAATCTGCGAGCTCAGAGCGAATCCATGCCTCGGCCTCACGCGCACGTGCCGGCGCATCGATGGCCATCATTTCGTTGATGACTGCAATGACGGCTGCGGTGGCGATTGCGGTTCCGCTGTACGTCGAGCCGTGATCGCCGGGCGAAAACACCGAGGCCACATCGCGGCGCGCCCATAAAGCTCCGACAGGCATGCCGTTACCAAGCGCCTTCGCGAACATCACGACATCGGGGCTCACTCCAGCATGTTCGAATCCGAACCACTGCCCAGTACGCGCAAACCCCGTCTGCACTTCATCGACCATGAACAGCAACCCTCGTTCGCGACACACAGCTGCGACTGACTCGAGATAACCCTCAGGCGCAGGTATGACCCCACCTTCTCCTTGGATTGGTTCCAGTAACACCGCTGCAACAGTCGGGTCGAGCGCAGCAACGAGGGCATCGACATCACCGTAGGGAACGTGTCGGAAACCTTCTGGCATCGGATGAAATGGTTCATGTTTTGCCGGTTGACCTGTGGCTGCGAGTGCACCAAGGGTGCGTCCGTGAAAACTTCCGAGTGCCGATACCACGACGTGACGTCCCCGCCCACCAAACTTGCGAGCCAATTTGATGGCAGCCTCGTTTGCCTCTGCTCCAGAGTTGCAGAAGAACACTTGACCCTCTCCTGCACCGGCTAGTCGCATCAGGCCATTGATCAACATCGCCGCTTCGGTGGCTACCGGGTTAGAAAAGAAGTTGGAGACATGCAGCAAAGTCTCTGCTTGATGCGACAACGCCCGGGCAACTGCCTTGTTCGAGTGACCAAGAGATGTCACGGCGATACCGCAGAGAAAATCGAGATAACGCTTATCGTTGATGTCCCACAGTTCGGTTCCTTGACCACGCGCGAACATCACCGCTGGCGGACCGAACACCGGCATGAAAGGACACCAGTCCTGACCCGCCAACAGTTCTTGCGCAACGGAAGAGGACAGGAAGTCGTGCTTGGACATGTCAGCCAACCTTCCCTCTCGATTTGTCGCCCTCGAACGAATCACCTGAGGTTCGCGCGCCGTCCGGCGTGATCATGGTGCCAACACCTTCATCCGTGAACAGCTCCAGGAGAAGCACGTGAGGAATACGACCATCCAGAATGTGGGCGCGCTTGACTCCGCCTCTGACAGCTTGCACACAACTCTGCACCTTCGGAATCATCCCACCGGCAATGGTGCCGTCGGCGACCAACGCAGCCAAGTCAGACACGCCGATGCGCTGAATGAGCGATGATGCATCTTCAACTTTTGAGCGCAACCCTTCGATGTCGGTGAGATAGATGATCTTTTCGGCCCTCAGTGATTCCGCAATTGCACCTGCAACTGTGTCCGCGTTGATGTTGAGTGCGTCACCATTTGCATCTGCGCCAATGGTCGAGATGACGGGCACGAATCCCTCATCGAGGAGCCCCTGCACAACCGCCGGATTGATGCGGTCAATGTCACCCACCCTGCCCAAGTTGGGATCGCGTTGAACCGCACGAATGAGGCCTGCATCACCGCCCGCCACTCCCACAGCTATGTTCCCGAACGTATTGATGGCGGCAACAATCTGAGGGTTCACCTGCCCGCTTAAGACCATCTGCACGACCTTCATCGTTTCGTCGTCAGTGACACGAAGGCCTCCAACGAACTCGCTTTTCACTCCCAATCGATCAAGAAGCGCATTGATCTGTGGGCCACCGCCGTGCACGACGACTGGTTTGATACCAACCGAATGCATCAGCACGATGTCTTGGGCAAACAGGTTCAGTGCCTCATCTTCGTTGGACCCCGCGAGCGCATTTCCGCCGTACTTGACGACAACTGTGCGTCCGGCGAAACGACGAATGTATGGCAGCGCCTCAACGAGAACATTTGCCGCATCGATCGAGGATTGACGCGTGCTCACGGGTACACCCCCACGCGCGAGAGACCGAGGGTCTCATCCCAAGATCGCGCGGCGTTCAGCGCCTGCACAGCTCCACCAGAAGCACCTTTGGTGATGTTGTCCAAGGCCGCGATGACCATCACATAGCCCGTTCTCTCGTCGAACCTCGCAGTCAGATGAACTGCATTCGAACCCAGCGTTGCCTTGGTGCTCGGACTGGTCGGCCGAACAACGATGAAGGGCTCGTTTGCATAGCTGCGTGCAAGGGCTGCCAACAATGACGCAGTGGATACTGATCCCGTTGGTCGGGCATAACACGTGGCGAGTATTCCCCTGTTCATAGGCGCGAGATGTGGCGTGAACAACACTTGTGCTCCGGTGACTTGCTCGATTTCTGGAGTGTGTCGATGATCAAGAAGTCCATAGGCAGTGAAGTCTTCGTTGACTGTCGCAAAATGCGACGTGTGTTTCAGAGCCCGACCCGCGCCGCTCACGCCGGATGCGGCATCGACGATGACTCCAGTTGATTCGATGAGGCCACCACGAACGAGTGGGGTCAAGGCAAGGCTTGCCGCTGTGACATAGCAACCAGGAGTTGCGATAAGCCGTGCACCACGCAATTCATCGCGATATAACTCAGGCAGGCCGTACACAGCTTCTGAAAGCAGTTGTGTCTGGTGGTGCTGGAATCCGTACCACGTCGGATAGAGATGTGCGTCCTTCAGTCGAAATGCTGCTGAGAGGTCGACGACGTGACCCACTTTTCCGACGATCATCGGAGCCACCTCAAGTGAGGCCTCGTGAGGGAGCCCAAGGAACACCACGTCCAGGCCGTCGATCTTGTTGACATCAAACTCATCGAAGACCAAATTTGGGTACTCGGCGGCCAGTGACGGATACAGATTGCACGCCAAAGTTCCAGCTTGGCTGTCGCCCGTTGCGTAGACCACGTCAAGATACGGATGTTGAGCGCATAGGCGCAACAGCTCGGCGCCGGTATAGCCGGAGGCACCAAGAATTCCTACTTTGAGTGTGGCCACATCTTTCACAGATGTATTACCATACAGCCCAATGCATAATTATGCAAGCACCCCCGGATTGAGCGGTAAGTTGCTCGTGGCTCGACCGGACTTGGACGACCCCAATTTCAGCCGTACTTGCGTGTATGTCCTCGCACACAATAAAGAGGGCGCACTCGGCGTCGTCGTCAATCGACCATTGCGCTCGCCTGCCAGGCAGGCTGGCCCATCTATCGAAGATGCAGCCGTTCTCCATGATGTGCTGCGCGCATGGATCGACTCATCAGTGCCGCCTGCATCGCTCTTTGAAGGTGGACCAGTAGAGCCGCACGGTGTCTTCGGACTTATAGAAGACTCCTCCTCCACGCACGGAATCAGGTCAATCGACATCGATTCGGAGTCGACCGATGGGTCAGGTCGTTGGCGTTTCTTTCGGGGCTATTCGGGTTGGGGTCCCGATCAACTAGATGACGAGATCAGACGAGATGGATGGTTTGTGTTCGATGCCCTCGTCGACGACGTGTACACGAGTAGCCCTGAATCTCTCTGGAGAATGGTCTTGGCCCGTCAAGGGGGCGAGATTGCAGCGTTGTCTCGTTTTCCAGATGACCCAACTCTGAACTAGAGATCAGCGCAGAGTTGCTCCGGCTTTGTGAGCAGCAGCAACGCACTTGTCCCTGATGTCACTGATCTCAGAATCGGTGAGTGTGCCACCTTGTTTTTGTAGACGTAGGCGAAATGCAAGGCTACGACTGCCATCTTCCAACCCAGGTCCGCGGTAGATATCGAAAAGTTCGACGAATACCAGGCTCGCTCCTGCTGCTTGCCGCAGTGCTCGCTGCAAGTTCGCCGCAGGCACGTCATCGGGCATCGTGAATGCCAAGTCGATGTCGCTTGATGGAAATCGATTGATGTCGCGCGCTTGCACAGGCTTTGGACTTTCGCGCAGCAACGTCGACAAGTCAACTTCCAAACAGGAGACCCGACCTTCGATGCCCAACGCGGCGAGCACCACTGGGGAAATCTCCCCAACTGCACCGATGGTTTGCTTTCCTCGCGCAATCGTCGCAGACCGAGTGGGATGGAAACCATCAGGCACGCGGGCCTGATCAAGTTGCGCGCCAACTCCGAGTCGTTCACACAGTGCATTCCACTGTCGTAATGACGTGTCGAGATCAGCATCAGCAACGACGATGCACAGTTGTTCGTGCTCTCGAGGAAGTGGCTGCGTGGAAACGTCGGCACTCGGCGGATACACGTGGCCAATCTCCCAGAGTGCAATACGCGGAGCACGATGAGAGCGGTTGTACACCAGTGCCTTCAACAGTCCCGGTCGAAGTGACGTGCGGAGCACTGACTCTTCGGCTACCAGCGGATTGGCCAGTCGAAGAATCTGTTCTTCTTGCAACCCGGCACTTGAGAGCTCACCAGGAGCGAGAAAGGGTGACGGCATCGCTTCATCGAGACCCAATGCCACCATCAATCGGCGAACGTCGCGGCGTCGCTGCTGAACGTGCGAGAGCCGCCCATGGACCGTGGACGAAGGAACTGACTTACCGAGCGCGTCGTACCCAAAATGTCTGGCGATCTCTTCGATGATGTCAATTTCCTCTTCACAATCTGGCCGAAATGTCGGGGTCGTGACGAGGAAGTCGTCGCCTGACGCACCAACAGTGAAACCAATCGGCGACAGGAGCCGTGCCACCTCGTCGATTGCCATCGTGATGCCGAGTGTGCGCTGAATTTGCGAAGGGCGAAGAGTGATATTGCGGGCAGACGGACACGATGCATCGCGCTCAATGGTCATTCCATCGTGAAGAACGAGGTCGGGGCAGGTTTCGGACAGGATTGTGGCAAATCGCTCGGCCGCAAGAACCACGCCGTCGGGGTCCACTCCCCGCTCGAAACGAGTTGAGGCCTCACTTCGAAGTCCGTGACGATTGACCGTGAAACGAATCGGGTCAGGCGTGAACCACGCCATTTCTAGCGAGATTGTCGTGGTGTCATCAGTGACTTCCGAGTCGAGACCTCCCATGATTCCGGCAAGGCCAACCGGAGAGCCGTTCGTGGCGTTGACGATGAGAAGGTCGTCTTCGCTCAATGCGCGTTCCACATCGTCCAATGTGCGCAAAGTCTCACCCGCATGCGCACGGCGAACGTCAAATGATGAAACAGATGCATGGTCGTATGCATGGTTCGGCTGATTCAACTCGAGCATGACCAAGTTCGAGGCGTCAACGACATTGTTGATGCTTCGCATACCAAGATGGGACAACCGCGACTTCACCCAGTTCGGCGACGACGAAACCACAACACCCGACAACGCTGTCGCTGAGAACATCGGACATCTGTCGACATCTGAAAGCGTGACAGAGATTGATCGAGACTCACCGCGAGTTATTTTCTTCAGCCGAGGCCCGTTGTACGCAACCTTGAAGTGGGCGGCCAAGTCGCGAGCGATTCCGGCGTGTCCCCAACACTCGGGACGATTACGAGTGAGATCTAGATCGAACACCACGTCATGTTGGATGCCCAGCGCCACGAAAGGATCAATGCCGAGCGGAGTATCGTGAGGGAGAATCAGGAGGCCACTTGCCTCGGCGCTGATTCCCAACTCGACAGGCGAACACAGCATGCCTTCAGAGTCGATTCCTAGAATTCCGCGACGCGCAATAGCGCGACCATCAGGCATGGTTGTGCCGATGGTTGCAAGCGGAACGACATCGCCGGCACCCATGTTGGTGGCTCCACACCACACGTGCATTTCACGTCCATCGCCGCTGTCGACGAAACAGCGAGTCACCTTGTCTGCATCTGGGTGACGCTCGGTACGCACAATCCGAGCTGTGACGACACCAGCTACAGGTACTCCGACTTCTTCTGTGGTTTCGACCGCCATTCCCAAGGAGTTGAGAGCAGTGGCCACAGCCTCAGCATCATTGGGCAAGTCAGCGAATTCGCGGAGCACCGAGAGCAGCACTCTCATGCGAATTGCTCCAGGAATCGAACGTCGTTTGAGTACATGTCACGCAAATCGGCGACCCCGTGACGTTCCTTTGCCATTCGGTCGATACCGAATCCGAAAGCGAACCCACTCCACTCGTCTGGGTCGAGGCCGCCGGCGCGAATGACGCGCGGGTGCATCATGCCGCAACCACCTAGTTCGATCCACGAACCGTCAGGCCGACGAATGTCGAATTCGGCACTTGGTTCAGTGAAAGGAAAATAGGAAGGGCGAAGTCGAGAAGTGAACTCTGAACCGAAGAATGCCTTCGTGAACGCTTCAATCGTTCCTGCAAGGTCAGAGAAGGTGATGTTGCGATCGATGACCATGCCTTCGATTTGATGAAAGACCGGCATGTGTGTTGCATCAGGTGTGTCGCGTCTGAACACCCGCCCCGGCATGATCGCATAGATCGGAGGTGGCCACTCTTGCATCACCCTCACCTGTACAGGAGATGTGTGAGTGCGAAGCAACACACTTCCCTGTGGATCCTGATTAATGAAGAGTGTGTCCCACATGCTGCGCGCCGGGTGGGAAGGAGGCATGTTGAGCGCTTCGAAGTTGTAGAAGTCGCTTTCAATTTCTGGACCTTCTGCAATCTGAAAGCCAAGGCCGATGAAGACATCCTCCAGACGCTCTGTCGCCTGGGTGACCAAGTGAGTTCGGCCAAGACGCGCAGCAACCTCACTCTTCAGTGCCCGCTCAGTGACATCGACACGATCGCGTTCGATGTTGCTCAGCAACTCTGCAGTCGACATTTCAGAGATTCGCGCATCAGCCGCGTGTGTGAGTTCTGTCATGGCGGCGTTGATGGCGGCGCCCACTTGCTTGCGCTGCTCGATGTCAGCGATGGACCCGAGCGAGGACTTGAGTGCT
>Ga0194130_10006759_pt1 | contig 13111 bp, 12 predicted proteins | sample TA2KigsurfametaG_FD_160084 | JGI IMG/M metagenome (GOLD analysis project Ga0194130, IMG submission 160084) | Freshwater microbial communities from Lake Tanganyika, Tanzania - TA2015050 Kigoma 12 surface | ecosystem: Environmental > Aquatic > Freshwater > Lake | place: Tanzania: Lake Tanganyika... | reverse complement strand
CATGGTCGAGTCCCCGGCCCAGTCTGGCCGGATGAGGACTCTCATTCACCCTGGACCGATCTCCGGGGTCCACGTCATCTGCACTACTCGCCTCAGTCGACCGGAGGCGGCTACAATTCTTGCTAATGTATCTTCCAAGAAAATGACAATATCAAGAATATTGAAAAAGTATTTGCTTCTCTTTAATATATTTGTGTGTATGCAGTTATTTTCGAACTCATACCAGTATAGATCACAAAGATAATCAGCATCTCTTTATGATCTATGCATTATGTCAGTATGCCTATCTAACTACAACCTAGATCTTTGAAGTGCCTACCCATGCCAAGAAGCATGCTGCATCATTACTTGCATGTTGCTCCTTATTGGAAATAAGGTAATAACGCATGAACCACCACTATGCAGATACATCAATTATGCTCTTGACAGTATCCGTGCTATGGTGCAAGAATTGAATCTATTCAGATCGAGCTGCATCGCCAATGCCATTTGCCTATCCAAGAAAAATGATGTCATTTGAAACACTAATGCATGAAGCCTGCAGCAAACCTTTTCGAGCCCACACGATAAGATGGTATTAATGAAATTTTCGCACTTAGCAATTTTGTCTGTAAAGTCTCAACCAATTATTTGATCACAACACGAGCAATAAAAACCTTTACCGTCTGCAACAGAAAAACTCAATTAAACGATACCAGCACGGCAACGTCACATGAACCACACTCCCGTCCTGTTAATTTTATGGAAAAGACCAGAGAAAACAAAGCAGCTTATTTTGGCTCTTAAAAAAATTAAGCCAGCAAATGTTTATGTTTCTTGTGATGGTCCTCTTCCTAACGACTCAATCAACCAGAGGCTTGTCTTAGAGACTAGGCAAAGTGTTCAGTCATCTATCGATTGGGAATGTACAGTTCATACTAGATATAGCGATAAAAATCTTGGCTGCAAAGAAGGAGTTGTAACAGCGATTAATTGGTTCTTCTCACATGTAGAATGTGGCATAATACTTGAAGATGACTGTATTCCCTCTGAATCCTTCTTTCACTTCGCAACTAATTTACTAAGTCACTATGAGAATGATCTAAGAATATGGAATATTTCTGCAAGCAATCATCAAAATAGCATTATTCGAGGCGATGGCTCATATTATTTTTCTCGTGTACCTCTTATTTGGGGTTGGGCAACATGGAAGTCAAGGTGGAAGTTATATGATAAGGATCTTATTAGTCTTCCCAATCTTTGCACAACTTCCCATAAAAGGACGCTTTTTGCTTCGAAATCCGAGTCATCTTACTGGTTCGATTCTTGGAAAAAAATTCAAGGTGGAAAGCTGGATACCTGGGACTATCAATGGGTTTACACATGCCTCGTAAATAGTGGACTAACGATCGTACCCAATTGTAACCTTGTCAAAAATATCGGATTTGATCAAGAAGCGACTCATACTAAGAACTCAATCAAGACTGCAGATATAGGACAAATCTCTCTCCCGTTACACCATCCAACATTTTTAGTCCCCGACAAAGATGCGGACCAATACCAATTCAAACATCACTACAAATCTCCGAATTCCTTTTTATCTGTCAACTTCTTCGTTTACAAATTGAAAACACTTTTCTCTAGGCCAGCTTATTATCCACGCAAGCTTTTAAACCAAGTGCTCTAAAGTATGAATATTCTACATATATCTGCTAGCGATCATGACGGTGGCGCCGCTAAAGCTGCCTACAGAATCCACCTTGCACTCACTGATGAGATACAGAAATTCAACAGTCGATCTCATTTCTTCGCTTCAAGGAGAATCAGTAGTGACCCTTCTGTATACACATTCAATAACTCCCTATCCAATCATATACGGCATTGGCGTAATCGATTTATAGCAAAGGCTCTAGATTGCCTACAATTAAGATCAATATCATACAGATCTTACGCAATGCCCGGTCGAAATATCTTTGAGAATCTACCAGCTCATGTAACTCGTTCACCACTAATTATTAATCTCCATTGGCTCGGTAATGACTCACTATCCATAAAGGGTATTGGCTCACTCGCCTTCCCTGTTGTATGGACCCTTCATGATCTTTGGGCTGTTCTTGCGACTAGGCATTATTTCGAAGACCACAAGTCCAACTTGCCTACTGATAGCCAAATTCAAGCCTCAAAGCTCAAAAATTCTTCAACAACTGATTCTTTTCTTGATAAATACTTCTGGAATCTCAAGGCACGCCATTGGAATAATATCAAACTGATTATTGCTCCTTCGTCTTGGGTTGCGAATCTTTCTCAGTCAAGTCCACTGACTTCACATATACCTGTATTAATTATTCCTCATCCCCTTGATTTACAACTCTGGAGACCATACCACCCTATTGAATCTAGAAGATTCTTTGGTCTTCCCGAGAGAGGTCCTCTGATCCTCTTTGGTGCCGTAGGAGGCGTTGAGGATCCCCGCAAAGGCGCTGATTTACTCTTTGAGAGTCTTTCTCTCCTTCAGGATTTGGCTAGCGTCAATGCGTCGATTGTCATATTTGGTCAGTCCAAGCCTGCTAAATGCGAACATCAGCTACCCCTGCCTATTAGATATATGGCTCACATTTCTGACGAACTAACAATGGCACGCCTTTATTCTGCCTGTGATGTAATGGTTGTCCCTTCAAGGCAAGAGACATTCGGTCAAACTGCGAGCGAAGCTCAGGCATGTGGTGTACCTGTTGTAGGTTTCCAGGTTGGAGGTCTTGTTGATATTGTAGAGCAGGAACAGACTGGTTTTCTAGTCAAGCCATTTGATTCAGTTAAACTTTCTTGTGCTATAAGGCGCGTAGTTACTGACTCCAAGCTCAGGCACCGATTATCTCTAAATGCGAGAACCAGAGCTAAACGACTTTGGTGTCATAGAATCGTTGCACGTCAATACAACGAAGCGTATAAGTATGTTGCCGGATCTTTTTTCTCTAAATGAAACTCTTTCGCGTATTTGCAGATCTAATTGCCCTATTGCCTAGTGAAATCAGACTGAGTTTTTCAATCGCAATATTTTTCAGTATCACTTGCGCATTGTTGGAATTTCTTACAATAGCAACTTTATTTCCTTTTCTAGCAGAGCTGACAACAGTCTCAAAAGAAACAAGTCTACTATCTCGAGTATTTTTCGCGACAGTCGGACAATATATTCCTTTACCAAAAGCCTACATTGTAGGCGTGGTCTTTTGCCTACTAGTCCTAGCATCAGCAATGTTCCGCTTGTTCACTAGTTGGTTTATTTTTAGGCTATCAGCACGACTAGGAAACGGCGTAGGTACATTGTCCCTAAACTACTATCTGCATTTGTCCTACGAAAAGTATACATCTATTAATTCATCAGATGTTATCAATAATATTTTACTTCAGTCTGATAGAGTTGTCGCATTCACTAGAAGCACTCTTAATCTTATTACGGGCTCACTTATAGCGTTTGCTCTCACATTATCAATTCTCACTGTTAACTTCTGGGCTGCTTCAATTGCATTGCCTACTTTTGTTGTTCTATACTTATTATGGGCTAGGTTCTCGCGCTCACGTCTTATAGCCAATGGCAAGTATGTTTACGAGGCTTCAGGACGGCAGATTAAGTCTCTTCAAGAGTCAATTGGGGGTTTTAGAGAAGTTCTCTTGCAGGGCACTCAACCTTACTACCGTGATTTGTTCCAAAAAGCAGACTTATACAAGAGATATAAGCAGTCTAATTCAGACTTTATTTCAATTTTCCCAAGATATTCAATGGAAGCTATAGGGATTGTCCTGCTTATAGTTTCCGTATTCATTTCTTCGACTGCCGGTTCCGCAATCGCCCTTTCAACACTCGGTTCCTATGCTCTTGCGTCTCAAAAGCTTTTGCCTTCATTGCAGCTTGTATATGCTTCATGGGCTGAATGCCAAATGATGCTCGAAAGTGTGCATCAAGCAATTACAAGTTCTCGACCAGTTACTTCTACAGATAACCAATATCCACATATGTGCACATCTACAAAAGTATCTTCAATAACTCTAGATCATATCTCATATTCATACCCTCTAGCTAAACATAAAGTTCTTGAGAATTTTTCATTTGATATTCGTCCTGGAGACATAATCGGCATCAAGGGCAAGTCCGGCTCTGGTAAAAGTACTCTTGTCGATATTATACTTGGACTTTTACCTCCAACATCCGGCAGTTTAACACTTACATGTCAGGCCAACAATGGATCACTTCAGTTATCTCCATATTCAATTGTTAGGTCTGTCTGCGCACTTGTCCCTCAATGTATATATTTAATTGATGCTTCAATCGAAGAAAATATTTCCTTTCCTTCGGCATCAAAAGCCATTAATTATGAACGTTTAATATGTGTGTTAAAGCAGGCGAACCTATGGTCTTTTATTGATTCATTACCACAAGGCCTTCAGACTCGTGTAGGAGAAAAAGGTATTCAATTAAGCGGAGGTCAACGTCAGCGTATTGGCATCGCAAGAGCGTTGTATCAGGATGCCACGCAAATACTTGTTCTCGATGAGGCTACAAGTGCACTTGATACCGACACCGAGGAATATATCATTAACTCCATCCATAATCTACCTTCTAAACCTATCATTATCATGATTGCACACAGGCTTTCCACATTAAAATCCTGTAATAAGATAATAGATCTTTCTCCTTAAATATGATTGCTCTTAGAAGACATCTTCTCAATTGTCTCAAAAAACTTATTTTAAGTTACAAAATCTCTCGAGCACTACACTTTCTTTCATGTGGGGTTTACCCATATCTACGACTCTCACGACCATCCTTTTATTTTAGGGTTGACCCCACTTCATACCTGTACCCCCCAATACACCCTTCATTTTATGATGACCTACCCAGCCTTAAGCTTTCAAAAAATCAATATGGCTGCTTTATCATAAGCAACAAATTTGGACCTGGCTGTTATACTACTGCATTGACAACTAATGTTGGAATATGTTTACAGTCTGAGTTCTGGCCTAGCACCCAATTTCATCTAGTGCACTCTTTATTTAAGCCCAACAGGACTCTTTCTATAAGTCAATCTTACATATTAGCTTGCTCAGTACATCAGTTCGGTCACTTTCTCATAGAATCTCTTGCGTCAATCTTGCTCTATTCATATTATCTTTCATTATGCCCCGAACAAAACTCTGCCTTCATACTTCTAACACCATCTGTTCATTGGTTCAATTTTATCAAGCATCAGTTTCCCAAGGTAAGATACATACAGCTGGAGCCAGATTTTCTTCTCAGGTTTAATTACAAGATGCCCAATACATTATCATTGCCTAACTTATCCCAGTACCTATCGGCAAGGTATCTTTCATCCTTTTTTTCGCACAACCTACGTGTTCCTTTGTCTCATTCAACAAATGCCAAAGATCAGGTAACTTTCTTGTATTCTATAGATAGCAAAAGAATTTCCAACTTTTTAGAGATTCAAGAGGCAACAAAGTATTTATCTATTTTATATATTGATCCATCTTGCCTTCCAGTTCAGCACATTTATCACATAATATCATGTAGCAAATTGGTTATTTCAACGCAAGGATCTATTCTCCTTAATCTCCTTATCTGTCCTCCACCTAAGGTTCTCGTCCTAACCCACCTAGCTCCAAGCTTCAGTCCTTCAAATGAGGAGGTTGCTGGAGGTTATTATTATAATACACTCATTGACAGTGACTTTCATTATCTTAATTGTGACCCATATCATGAAGATCCACAACCTGTCAATCATCCATTCAGTCTACCACTTACAGTGAATCCCCATAATATGGTAAAATCTATTGAAGATCTGCTTTACAGTTCATGAGCCCTAGGGTAGCTATTGCAGGTTTTGCGTATGGTTCTAACGATTACATAAATCAAGCTCGCTTAATCAAGAGTACTAATTGGGATATCTACGCTAATAAGCACGGTTACGACACTTTCTTATTCGAGGGAGCATTAGATCCGTGTTTTCATCACAAGAATATTATGATGCAAAAGCTCCTCATTTTCGACAAACTACAGCATTATGATACAGTAATCTATATAGACACTGATGTAATCATCAATCCAAACTCACCACCTTTTCCTGTCCACAGCATCCCCAGTCATTCGGGGCTATTGTCACTACCACATAAACCAGTCGAGGGAGTTGCTGAATATGCCAAGAAATTTGGTTTCAAGTATGTTGGTTCTGATATACCTCAAGGTGGTGTTCTCTGCCTTTCGAGTCGTAAAGACTTTAAATCTATGCGTAAACTTTATTACGGTAAACCCATACAACAGAGCCATCCAGTGCATGCCGCTGATCAGATCCTCCTTGGTATGTATTTCTCATTACGTGGTATCTCGTATTCACTAGACGAAAGGTGGAACTATATTCTCCCCACTGAATATCTGCCGTTTGCACATCGCATACTTCCTTACAAGTTTCCTTTTCTTAGATCATCAATTATGTCTGGACTGCTTAGTTTACCAAAATATAAAAAACGACTCTCATTGGCCTTAAGTAATAATTATTTCATTCATATGGCAGGTGGCCTTAAGCAGTATATTCCACATATTCTATCACTCTATAAGAATCCTCTAGTATGAAGCTTTTACTTATATCAGATTACACTGAACCGGATTACTTTAGCGATATGCTTACTGCCCAGTTACTCTCTATGCAACAGTTCTCTGTTGATCTTATAGCATATCCAGCGTACCTCTTTAATGGCTTTAATCCTGATGGTACTTTCTATGGACGTGGTTATACCATATACGGAAAACTAAAGCCCCACAATATTCCCAACATAGTAGACCTATTGAATTTATCCGATAATGCTATCAATGCCTATGACTTCATTCTATACACGTCAATACGCCGTTGTTCATTATTTCTAACTAGAATAAGTGGTCTAATAAGTCGTCATAGGGTCATAGCAATTGACGGTGAAGACGATCAATTTATTTCGCACAAGGCTAGCTTGTGCCTGTATTACAAACGAGAGCTTTCACCCAGTTCAGCACTCTTTCCGAACATTTATCCTATATCTTTCTTTATACCATCTCCAGTTCTTGACTTTTTGCAACTTAACCACACTATCTATAACAATCCTAAGACTTCATATCTAGCACCGTGTGATCCCAGAGACCGATCTTCATACACTTTCAATACAGAGGCGAGCTATTACGCTCAATATGCAGCTTCTTATTTTGGTTATACCATGCTCAAGGGTGGATGGGATTGCCTCAGACACTATGAAATCATTGCCGCAGGTTCTCTCCCTTACTTTGAAGGCATCAAATACTGTCCAAAGACTACTTTGGCTTTTTACCCCAGGCAATTGCAGGAGCTATCAAACTTATTATTCGTCGCATACAGTAATAAATCTATTGATAGCCATTTCCTGTCCCAGTATAGTTTTCTTCTCAATTCTTTCCAAGCCTTCCTTAAAGCTCAACCATACAGTCTGGGCTCGACAAACCTTGTTGCAACACTTTCTAAACAGCAGATATCTACACACATATCTTGCGCCCCTCTCTTCCACCTATTATTAGTGTTATCCAATATAATCAGTTCTTTTACTTATTGCAAACAACAACGCCTCAGGCATCTGGAGCAGACTTCTCATGCTATAGTTGGCTTTTTCAAGTTTATTTTGCTTAACTCACTGCGCGATTTGCGCAATTTCTATATTTCCTAACTTCTATGAGCACTTTCACCACATACATTGCCGACAAGTATAAACAATATGACTACCAACTCTTCTCCCATTTGCGAAATTTCAGTAGGTATCCAGAATGTACTTTTAGCCTAAATAGGTATCTTTCACGTCTAGAAAAAAATTTTGTTTCCAAAAACTATTACTGTCATCACCTTGATCTTGGTTGTGGGTTAGTTCCCAAAAATCCATTCAACGCATCTAGGCTTACTGGTATCGACATAAGGCATTCTACAAATCCATCTATCTTACAGTCTGATGTCATCCAGAATGGCATCCCTCTTGATGACTCCTCTGTTTGCTCTATAAGTGCTTTTGATTTTATAGAGCATGTTCCAAGATCTGCCTATATGATTAGTCAATATAATAACGTGTATTCGCTCCGCTTCCCTTTTATTGAGCTTATGAATGACATCTATCGTGTACTACGTCCTGATGGTTTGTTCCTTCATCTAACCCCTGTCTACCCCTCAAGCGAATGTTTTGTCGATCCAACTCATGTTAACACTATTACCCGTCACACATTTGATTATTTCTGTAGCCGATGTAAATCATCTGAGCCAGGAGCCTCTGTTTATGGATTCCATGGTCGTTTTACCATACTCTCAACAGTATGGTATCACAATGCATGGCTAATACAGTTATTAAAAAAGGAGCCTATTAAATGAATATCGTAGCAGGTGGTGCTGGTTTTATAGGCTTTAATCTTGTAAGACATTTGCTCTCTGTCTCCCCTTCTCCTGTTATTATACTTGACAATTTTTCTAATCCTAATATAAAATCGTCCCTCCTTTCCAACCTTCCATCCAAAAATCTAGAGATCCATAACCTAGATCTTTCTTTTTATGACCAAACTCTTGCTTGCCTAAGATCTACTCAGCAAAAATACGGCACAGATTCTATCACTATTTGGCATTTAGCAGCAAATTCAGATATTCCATCTGGGGTTAATAATCCCGATATTGATCTCAAGGATACTTTTATGACCACGTTCAACTTGCTTAAGGCTTGTAAGACCCTGTCAATAACTAGATTTAATTTTGCATCTAGTTCTGCTATTTATGGAGATCATGGATACTTATCCCTTTCAGAGACAACATCACCATTAATGCCCATCTCTAACTATGGAGCAATGAAACTTGCCTCCGAATCTCTTTGTTTTGCAGCGTTAGAACACTTTCTTGATCATTTGCGTATTTTCCGGTTTCCCAATGTTGTAGGTTGTCCTGCTACACACGGGGTATTATTTGATTTTATTAATAAGCTGAATTCGAATCCCGCATTACTATCTGTTCTAGGTGATGGCACCCAGACTAAATCTTACTTACATGTTTCTGATTTAGTCAATGCTTTAATCTATTTGTCGGAAAAGCCACTTAATATTAATGATAATCCTATCTTTAATGTAGGTCCTAATAATGATCTTGTATCTGTAAAGTGGATTGCTGAGGAAGTATGTAAACTTTTTTCTCCTAACGCTTCTATTGTCTATGGATCAACTAGATCTGGCTGGAAAGGAGATATCCCTGTCTTTAAGTATGATACGCAAAAGGCTAACTCATATGGTTGGCACCCAAGTCTTACTTCAAAGGAAGCTATTTCTAAATCTATAGTAGAAATTCTTCAGCAGACTTTAAGTAATACTCCCTTTTAATTTTATGAAAGCTTCACTCATATGCACCTCTTATAAGCAAGATTTGCACACTCTTCATAAATTTCTTGACTACCATATACATGCTATCAATCTCTCCCAATATCCGTGTAATATAATTCTTGTTTTTGAATCTTCAGAGTCATCTAAGGCTAATTCGTTAACAGAATTCTTCTCTTCAAGTGTTTCTACTGGTCAACTTATTATACTGGTTAATAATATATCCTCTGGCTTCCCAGCTTGTCTTAACTATGCTGCGAATACCTCACAAGCCCAGTACTTATTAAGAGTTGACACTGATGACTTTATAACAATGAATAGAATTCCAACACAGATATCCTTCATGGATAATCTAGATCTTGATATATCATCCATGGACATGCAAACAGCTGCTCGACAAAAGCTCCGATACCCATCTTCATTATTATCTATTTACACCAGTATTGCCTTAGGGATGAACCCTCTGGCTCATCCATCTATTTGCTTTCGTCGTGCCTTTTTTTGTAAGTACTGCTATTATGACGAATCTCTTTCAAGGTGCGAGGATTTTGATCTATGGATCCGTCTTCTCTCTCTTAATAGGGTTCGCTTCTTACATATAAAGTCAATAGCTTGCACCTATTCACTTGATGCTTCATTTCAAAAGGACAGAGAAAATGCTTTAGTTCAGATTAAGCTAAGACTTGCATACACCTCAAGGTTCTTGTTACTCGCGTTAGCACTATTATTTGGTATTTTCCCAAATCTTATCCGTCTGCTCCACAATAGTCCCGTCTTACTGAGGTTACGACGACAACTCTAAATCGTTATAGAGCCTACATCTATATACTCTATATTCGCGTTTTTTGCTGCTATTTCATCTCTCCAAGAGTCTCCTACAAAAATGGACCTTTTTAATTCTATATTTTTTTCAAATGCGGCTTGATAGATAAGCCCTGGATTGGGTTTACGACAGAAACATCTCTGCTTTAATTCTTTAATTTCTCCTTTGAATCCCTTGTCTTCATGGTGAATACATGCATAAAACCCATCTATCAATAAGCCTTGCTCAACACATTTCTCTATCACAATGCCTGTTAATTGAACCATATCATCATAATTCACTAATCCCATTGCTACCTGCGGTTGATTTGTTATAATATAGCACTGATCGTACTTTCCTCTTAGTGCTTTCAGTCTTTCGATATTCTCCATCAATAACTGTATCTCATTTGCGGAATTTATGTAACCTCCCTCCTTACACACATTAAGAGTATTGTCTCGATCTATGAACAGAGCTGATTGAGTTGAGGTATAACATCTCCTTTCCAGTACACCGCCTTCAATGTCAATACTTACATCCCTTAATCTTTCCACTGTCCCCATGTCTTTTATATACTCCGAGGTATTATAACTGAAAACCCTTTTCCCTTTATCACTCGCTACTACTACCACATCATTAAAAAAGGACAGCTCACCTTCCCTTTGATGGTTTAGTATATCGCAGACGATATCTCTTTTGCAGATTCCAATTCCGGCATTACCCAAGTAAAATCCTTTGTGTCTTATATACAGACTCTTTGGCTTATAAAATGCGATTTCTCCTGATGATCCCTCCCTGATACAGTCAGAATCTTCAGGATGGTTGGTTGTATGTGTAGCTATCATAATATCTGCTTTATAAGCAAAAAACCTATCCGCCATCCTTTTCAGATCTAGCATGAATATCAGATCTCCATTAATAAAAACAAATATATCATCTAGCTTCTCTTTTAGCTGTCGCAGTGCTCCTACTTCCCCACGCGGTTCGGGCTCGGTATGTACAGCAATCTTTACATTGTATTTATTACCCAGCTTTCTAGCTTCAAGAGTGAATAAATCTGATCTATATCCGCAAAGAAATACAAAATTCTTAATTCCCTGATCGCTAATATTTCTTAATGCACGTTCAAGGGTGCTTGTTCCATTTATTTCCCACAGTGGTTTTGGTATATTTCCCGTTATCGACTTCAATCTACTTCCTTTGCCTCCAAGCGTTATTACGGCTTGCCTAACATTCATCGTCCTATCCTCTCTACAACAACACCATCATAATCAATGTCTATATCATATACTAATAGTCCTTTGTCCTTACATAATTGCATGCTTTCTTCCTTGTGTTTCGTTTCAACTAGGAAAAAACCGCCACCACCAGCACCAAGTAGTTTTAAAACCCCAATATCCAAATCCCTTAAATAATCCTCAATGCACAGAAGCTTTGGATTCATGACAGCAGCCATATTTTTCTTTATTTTCCACGTTTCCTTGATGTGCGACAACAAATTGTCTTCCGTTACCACTTCGCTATTCATGTTATTAATCATATCCTCTATGATTTCCCTAATATTTAATAACTCAGCCGATGAACTTTTTCTTTCCTTTATATCTAGAAGCACTTCTGATGCTGACCTACGAATTCCAGTATTCACCAAAAACAATCTATGCTCTACCATCTTTTCTATTGTTTCTATCATCTTCTTGCAAGGTAGTGTTTCCACATTGCCTTCGCCTGTAAACTTCAACAAATTGATACCACCTAGCGCACACAAATACTGATCTTGCCTCCCTATTGCCCTGCGAAGTCTTTCTACTTCTATCTCACATGCGATTTTGGCAACACTTTCTTTATCCATAACTTTATTCTCTATTAATGCTACTGTTGATATAAGTGCATTTATAAATGATGATGAACCTCCAAGACCCTGGCCACCTTCAGGTGATCCAAAGGAGCATATCTCTAATGATGTGTTGCACTCAAAGTACTTGAGTGTCTCCCTTATTAATGGATGGGAAATAGTATTAATATCTACATATTCTTCCCTGGTTGAATAACTTAAAATCCCCCTTTTGCTGGCTTCACCACGCTGCATCCCAAAGACATTCGAGTACCTCTTTATTGAGAAACCCAGAGCGTACCCATAGCCATTTTCTTTCACAAACCAATCTAGGTCTGTCCCTCCGCCAATTAGTGAAATTCGATGAGGACATTGTGCAAATACAATCATGCTACTAAACCCTCATGAACTCGCTTATTATATTTAGTAGCTGATAATAGTTCTCCATTTTTCCCCTCTAACATCTCGCATAGCCTTTGTTTGATGCAATGCATTACTATTATCTGTGCGTCCTCTGCCATCTCCATATCGTCAATTGGTACGTGAATGCTTATATCTGACAACCTAGCAATCTCACCACCCGAATAGCCAGTTATTGATGCAATTTTAACACCCTTCCTCTTTGCTGCGAGAGCTGCTTTTGTAAGGTTCATTGAATTACCGCTACCCGACATTATTAATAGGAGATCTCCGGGTGTTATCCTTGTGCCGACAAGTAATTCATAGACTTCAGAGTAGTCAAGGTCATTTGCCGCAGCCGTTACATAGCATGAGTTATCCGAAAGACAGCTAATTTTCAAGTTAGTTTTATAAAGTGCGAAGGTTTTTATGTAGTCTCCAACTACGTGGTGAGCATTTGCCGAACTCCCGCCATTTCCAAGGATATGAATGTCTTTCATATCAAATAACTTTTCCTTGAACTGTACATACAGTTGATTTAGTTGATCCTCGTCAATTCGATTAACAGCATTAGTTAATTTGCTTATGTAGTTTAAAAGTCTTTTTTTCATACATTTTCAGATTTTTACGTACTATATCATACGTACTGGCCCCTTCCTTCTTACATTTCTTTAGCTTCACTAGGGAATCACTGGGCAACAGGGCTTTGAGGAAC
>Ga0194130_10006755_pt1 | contig 13115 bp, 10 predicted proteins | sample TA2KigsurfametaG_FD_160084 | JGI IMG/M metagenome (GOLD analysis project Ga0194130, IMG submission 160084) | Freshwater microbial communities from Lake Tanganyika, Tanzania - TA2015050 Kigoma 12 surface | ecosystem: Environmental > Aquatic > Freshwater > Lake | place: Tanzania: Lake Tanganyika... | reverse complement strand
TCAAGGCTTTTGGGAGAAGATCGAGACCTTTCTTGTGGTGAATGCGGCCAGCAACGACAAATAAGACATCGTCAGCTGGGATCTGGTTCTCGTGCCGCCAGTTAGCGCCAATCGTTCGATCACAGTAAAACTTGTCTAGATCAATCGGATTGGCTACTACTTCGACATGAGGCTTTAATCTGAGCCACCTGATTTCACGCGCTTCTTGGTCGGTTGTACAATGCAGAGCCGTAGCGCGTTGGAGAAGTGGTCTTTCAAATAGCAAGAAGTAGGGAACTTTCTTCCACCAACCCCGTCTCCACGAGTAAGGACCGAGAGCGCCGCGTAATGTTTGAATAACGGGCACCTGGGCATGATGCGCGGCATGTTGCACATGCAGGCCAAGAGGTTGCCAGATTGAGCTCAAATGTAGGAGATGGGCCCACTCGATGTGATCAGTCAATGATTCAACCAACAGACGTGATGTGATAGGTCCACTATGCTTATCGACAGGGTAGTAAGTCACCTGAACGCCGTTTACATTCTGTGGGAGGCCCAATTGATCAGAAGGGAAATCTGGCAAGCCTGCGTTAGTGGTGATGACTCGGACATCTACTCCTTGTTGAACCAGACCTTCACATAGGCGAGAAACACTCAGAATTGGCCCACCAAATTGCCAAGCGGGCGCATAGACCGGGATGAAGTGGAGGACACGCATCAGGTTCGACTTCTCAAAGCATGATGGAGAGAAAAGAGATCATGACGTTGATAAAAGCCTACTAAGAAAAAAGTAATAACATATAGAGTGGGAGCCGAGGAAAATGCTTGATCATTAATGGCTTGGAAGAGAGATATTAGCAACAGAGAGGCGCTCGCGAGTGTGAGGAGTAAGATTTTTTGTGGGTTTTTCAGCAACTGAACCATGGGCAGTCCAAAACCGATTAAGGGGATAATTACATACAGCAGACGAACGATCAAATAGGCTGCTATTCCAGCTTTAGGGATCCAGAGCCAACCTAGAATTGCGGAGGACACAGCAGCTCCATTTTGCCAAAGACCATAAACGCGAGTATAGCCAGCGGCCAATAGTGGTTGAACTGCAAGTTGAGATAGACATTCAAATAGAGCTGTGATCAGCAAGAGGCGCGTGGGGAGAGATGCTGAGCTAAAATCAGGTCCGAATAGCCAGACAATGATAGTTTGTTCGAACATACAATAAAGCAAGAGAAATTCGAGTAACAGGAACCAGATCATACGAAGAGGTTTCTCAAGCGAAATCACTTGTTTTGCGAAAGTCGATTCGGATCGCAACTTTAAAAACAATACGGGAACAAGAGTCGCCGGAAAAAAGGCAAAGAGCTGTTGCAGGATTTGACCTGCTCGCAGATAACCAATCTCAGCAAGTCCACTTCCAGAGGCAAGCTTCAGAAGCAAGGGATAAAAGATAATTGAGGCCAACAGGTTTGCTCCGTAGAAAGGAAGGCCACGTTTCAATAATGTAGTTAGACTGCTTGCTAGAAGAGGCCAGAGCGTGAGTGGTTTCCAGAGGTCTCCCAAAGTTCTCTTGAGCCAGAGGCACTGAAGGAAAGCGATGAAAGTCCATCCAGCCATAGCCCCCAAAACACCGGCATACAGAGAACAAGCTGCAGCAGACAAGAGGCGAAGAGGGAAGAACAAGCCCTGTCTAAGAGCGAAATATCCAGTCCGTTGACTGACAAGCAGAACCTCCCAGGCCGATGCAGAAGTGCCCTCGCAGGCAATCATCAGGAGGAGTAAGATAGTCAAGCTGAAGCGATGATTAGCTGTCAGATCAACAGGAAATAGGCCCTGGCCCGAACAGACCCAGATCGCAGTGCCAATACAAAACAATGCCGTGGTCAGAGTGCAAAGTTGAGATAACGCTCGGGCAAGATGGGCCGCACTCTCTCTGTCCATAACTTCAGGCTGGCCACCCAATTCAAAATTGAGTGCATAGTCACCGCCACATCGGACTATGGTGTCACCGGTCTGTACGGTAGTGGTCACCAGGTTAAAGAGCCCAAGGTCAGCAGGACCTAACCAACGACTCAACAGCAAGTTACTGACAAAGCCAAACATGCGGCCTATGCCAGCGCCGCTCGCCAAATGCAACCAACCGCGACGCATCGCTGTCATTGAGCGAAAACGGAATCTAAAAGCCTTTGCGCAGCTGCTTTAGTAGTGAATTGACAAACCCAATCACGTGAGGCTTGAAGCAGGCGACGATATAGGGGCAAATTAGCTTCCAAAGCATCTAGTTGCTGCTGGAGATGAGGTAAGTTGTGGTAACTGACACAGTTCACACCAGGATGCAAACCGTGAGGAGCACAAGCGACTGGCTTGCTCTCGAGCTGCCGGACACAGGGCAGTGAACCTGCTGCTGCAATCTCATAATGCCTGAGACAATCCCATCCGCCACGCTTGGTCGTCACAGCAAAGCGAGATGCCGCCAGATCGTCATAGTAAGCCTCCTCAGAAGCAAAGGCATAGGAGGTTTGGAGTCCAAACGCCGATGCGACCTCAGGATCGACGCAATGGCGGGCCAACTGTTGGCTCTTTCGGGCACGGCTACTGGACCGAATCTTCTCAGCTGGTATGGAAAAACTGACAGGAAATACCTTACATAGTCGAAAGTTGGCTACCTCATATTGCAACTCTCGTTTGAAATAGAGACAGCGCCCGGAGCGAATGGGGAAAGGTTGCCAACCGTAGCATCGAATCCGTGTGCCGCTTCGATGAAAAAGGCGCGTGTCATCATCCCCGTCAAGCAAGACCACTGGAACAGTCTGAAGGAGTGGCGCAAGGTCGAGAAGTTGCCCCCATTGGCGCCATATTTGACCAATAACGACAAGGTCGAACAAGCCATTCTCTAATCTTTGCGTAATGAATGATCGGTCGACTGTTCGATCATCGAGAAGTCCATACAATGTAAAACCGTGACCACGTACACCAAGCTCTGCGCTGGGGACAGAAGAATCTGAGCAACGATAGAGTATATGCTTTCGTGGGTAGTCGACAACTTGATGCCCTAGAGATATCAGACCGTGCAATAGAGAATCCGCCAAATAGTCTTCGCGCGATTCAGTAAGGAAGAGAATTCGCAATACGGTCTTGGGAAGAACAGTCATTAGAGCGGCGGAAGTAGTGGGCGTTCAGTACCACGTACTCGCAGACGAGCAGGCAAAGAACGTAAAAGTGCAAGGGCAGTTCGAGATAGCCCAATGCTGCTATGAATTGCGAATAGATGACTCAGAGTCTGACGAAAGCCAATGCGAGGACTTCGCTTCAGTGTGTTCCAGAGCTGAAATTGGGCTTGATGTGCCGCCCATCGAAAACGTTCAGAGCATGGTGCCAGTCGAGGGTGATTGAGAAGGCCAGCAAGGAGTTCGAGTGTTTCCAGGAGCTCGCGCTGTGTTTTTTGGTTACTTACAGAAAGCTGGCCTTCATGAACTCGGACCCTAGCAATAGCCTCTCGCCTTATTAAGACAGATGTCTGGATACAGGCTCGGACGAGCCATTCCCAATCAGCTACCTGTGTCCATTCTGACCGCCATAGGCCAGCATCAGCAAGAAGAGACTGATGAATCAAGAGACCTGTGATATTTCCATTAATGCTGCCAAAACGCAGAAGTGGCTTCAAGAGCTCTCCAGGGGTAAAGCATTGTGTTTCTGGGGCAAAGCAATCATAGAACTCACCATTGACGTCATGCCTGAGTTGACCATTGATATCGATTGATTCATAAGAAGACAAGATCAGCCTTGCGGATGGATTATCGTTTATAGACCTCTTCAGCTTGCTAATTGCATCAGGCTTAAGCTCATCATCGCTGCAGAGTATGAGCTGCCATGGAGTCTTGACTTCGGCAGTCGCCTTATTGAGATTGGCAAAGAGGCCGATGTTCTGATCGCGGCGAACGCACGAAACACGGGGATCCAGCAACTGGTCCAAAATCAGTTTTTCGGTCTCAACGTCAGAACCGTCGTCAGCGATATGAAGGCACCAGTCAGGATCAGTTTGAGCATATACACTAGACAGAGCTGCTTTAAGGAGCGCTGAACGACCAAAGACAGGGAGAATAATCGTAATCAGACAGCTCATATCAGCTCCATCAGAAGCATGAGCGAAATGAGTTGATCGGGGTCAATAGCAAAGTTGTCGGACTTTAGATCATAGTCAGTAGCAAGGAGATGACCATGTTGAAGATCAAGCTGATCAGCCATAGCGTAGTAGTGGGAAAAGTTTCCAGGCCGGGGAATAAGCTCAATGATTGCAGTAGACGGCTGGCATGCAATCATGTTGGCGAAACCGGCACCGTGAGGACCTACAACAACACAGCTTTCGGAAAAGAGACGCAACTGTGCCTCTACAGGAAGCGACTCAAGACAGTAGCTTTGAAATCCGTGTGGACTCAAAGCTGAGATCAGTTGGTGCTCATTGAGGCAGCGCCTAGTATGAGCATGAGTTCTCGATAGGTAAATACGCCGCCAAGGTCGACAGCCCAATGGTAATTTCAGATGACACAAGTTCCTGAGCCACGCAAGCTGTGCAGGACTAACAAAGACATCTGAATCCTGCTCCTGCATTGCGAAGCAGCACGATCTGGATGAGCTGATTGCTAAGGAAGTAATCCTATGGGCTTCCGGAGCGATGAATGAAAGCAGTGGTTCAACGAAGCTCGGAAGCTTCTGCCTGGGTCGATGACTAACAGCAATAGCTGATTGTTGATGTCCGGGAAGATTAAAATGACTCTGCAGGAAGAGTGGAGCAAGGCCTGGTTGAGTTAACCAGTGAAAGTAGTTTGGATTATTATGAGTCGAAAGAAGCGTTAACCGTTCAGATCGAAGCTGAATAGGGCGTACTCGATGCCACCAGCCAGGTGGACGAGATCCTGGCTTAGATGGGAAACAGCCTTTAGCATCAGAATTAGTTGGATTTGATTCGTAAAGGCAGAATTGCTTCCATCGCAATAAACCCGACATCAACGAAAAGGCTTGCGAAGAATCAGTAGCCTCGTAGAGCCATTGTCTGCCTGATATTAAGAGGTCTGAAGTTAGGCTGGCAACAGGTTCTGTAAGAGAAATCGAGGGACGTCGTGGATGAAACGATTCGTCCAGCAACCAAGACGTGACACCAGGCAATGCAGAGAGAGCTTGGGCCTGAGTAGAACCTGCGAGAATAGTAGGCGGATAAATCACGATGAACGGAAAGGTCTTACTGTCAGCCGTAAACGGCTGAGGATGATGGATAAAAGGATGAGTTCAACCCAAGCCTTTGGAAAATCCCAGAACAGGTACCAAATCATTGTCAGGAATGTATTGTTAATCCAAGTACAAATAAGTGTCACCACCAGAAGCTGAGCGTAATAACCATAGAGCATATTTTTGCTTAGCATCCAGGAGAATAAAGATTGAAAGCCTGCCAACAGAGCACCAATAAAGGCAGGCGCAAATACAAGACCGGGCCAACTCCATCGCCACCATGAATCAGAAAATAGGCTAATTGTCGCATGTGAGATTTCTCCAGGCTTTAGGTCAAGCGTCTGTGACAAGTGCTGCGACAATTCTTGCCCATCGAAAAGGCTAGGGGAATCTGGATAGAAGGTTGAGGGAATTAAGCCTAAAGGCAGTCTTGAAAAACCTTCAAATCTCCTTAGGCTGAGCGACCGATTCGCGCAGTTGTCATAGAGTCCAACAACATGCCACCTTTCCAAAGTTTCATCGGAGAACGACTTCACCCCTTTCTGAAGAATCATCGCGGCCTTTGGATCATCTGCCAACTGCCGAGATAGATCATGCATGCAATTACTAGGACTTAAAGCCAAATAGAATTCATGACTGGTTCCCATCAACTGCTTGCCAATCTGAAAGGTTTCGAATGATCTCTTTAAATCTGGGATTGATTGGTTGCCTTCACGATGAACACGTAGGTGCTCAGCAAGTGGAAGAAAAAGGACTGCTCCAACAAGAATACCAATGATTAATCGCCTTGGCGCAATTTTTTGCCAACAAAGAGAACCCACTAAGAGATAGACTGGAAGGCCGAGAATCAGGCCACGACTTCCACTGGTAAAAGCAATGATTTGCCATAGAGACAAGAGCAGACAAATCAGACCGCGATTATAGATAGACCAATACTTCCATGCAAAGGGAATCAGAAGAAAGCCAACGGGCACTAGCCGAGAAATAATTGAGGTTCCGACGATTAGTTTTGCAAGTAATGAGCTCTGGAGTACTTGTGCTTGCAGATCAGCAGATCTGGCAAAGAGCCCAAGAAGGCTCATGCAAGTAAGAGCGACAACACCCAATACTATAAGGATGTACGATAATGCTGAAAGAATTTCTCTGTGCGGCCAGACAAGCTGTATAAACGTCTTTTGGGGTAGCGGCTTTTGTAATCGAATCAGGAAGAATCGGCATATTGCGTAGGCAGTTGCCAGAGAAAGGATTCCCAGTGCAAAGTTAGTTAGTAAAAAGTCTAATGCGCCGACTGTGGATACAGATCCATATCCGAATAAAGAGCTTGGATCAAGGCGCCAGAGTGCTAGTCCTAGTCCATAGGTGACTCCATACATCAAGAGAAATACGAAGCCTAAAGGCGGGATAAAGCGCCGAACAAGGCAATAGTCAACGGACGTAACGATTAGGATCGCAACCAAATAGACAGAGAGAGCAAGTAGTATTGTCATCGTACGTTAATAGGCAATGCGTAAAAGAGTAGGGGGTTTAGTCTTTGCAAAGATAGAGTCTAGACATTGTCAACGGCTTTGCAAAAAGGATGGATCTCTGAACTTCTGCTTCAAACTTGCAAGGTCGCGTCCGATGGCTTTCAAAGGAAGGTACATCACGAAGCTGAAAAAGCGGAGAGGGTAGCGATTGATCGGGAAGAGCCATTCCGTCTAATTGTCTAAATCCAATCCAGAAGGGTGAGATCCATTCGCCACGTTTTAGTGCAGGTGATGGAGGCAGACTTCCGTAGATCTGCGAGTTTCTAATTAACTCTTTGGAAGAGACTGCCCAGTAATCAAGAGAAGTAGTAGTTGCACTGTGGTCGAACCGAGCAACTTCGTTTAGATATGCAGACTGATATGGATTAAGACTTAGTACATCAAGAAAAAGAACCAGACTGCACAATGAGACGAACCAAAGGAGTATAGTTCTAACTCGGAATGAGAGGGGCGAATCAAGCAAGGCTTGCAGAGCAGCAGCAGCAACTATTGCAAGTGGAGGATAGACAAATAACAGATGTCGATCTGCGTCATAGAGATTGGAGTTTCTTAATACAGCCATAAGTGGGATAAGAATGGCTTGGGAAATTACCAAGCACCAAGGATTAGCCAGGGTAATTCTGATGCTCTTAGGGTTATGGAAGAAATTGACGATGGGAATAATAAGTAGAGTCGACCAAAGGAGAGGTGTCTTAACTGACAACCAGTTCCATATGTAATGAGAAGACGACCAATCAGGATGATGTACTCCGATGCAGGAACCTGCATACCACATACAGCCTCCCCACTCATGGTTGGCAAAAGTAGCGAAGGCTTCCGTTAAATAAGTGACTGGATTGAGACCCCAAGAGGCTGGCTGCAGCGCCAGGGCAAGTAAAAGAGCGCAAAATGGTAACGAAATGCTTCTCCTAAGTTCTCGTGAATAAGAATGTTGGCTGATTAGAAGCAGCAGCTCAGAAGCGACTAAAGGAGCGATCGCGACGAACTTTTGATTCACCAGTAATGCAGCAGAGAGCAACGAGAGTAAAAACCAAGAAGTCTTTGAGCAGGACTGTCGCCTTATAAGAGTATATGTATAGCAGGTATAAAATAGGGCAAATGGTATATCTTTGGGATTTATAAAGGAATGTCCAATTAACGAGGGGTGAAATATGACAAGACAGCCTGCGATCCATGGATGCTTTAAACCTAATGACCGTGCGGCCTGAACGACCAGCCAACTTAGAAATACAAACTCACAAGCGAGTATAAAATGGGAGCTTGCAAAGAAGCCCGTCAGTTGATGTTCAGCAGAGGGGTCAAAAAGAGCCTTCGCAAGCGAGAGCCTGCCTATCAGGACACCCTGCTGCAAAAACCAGAAGAGCCACGCAGGAAACAACCCTGCCACACCATAATACTCAAGATTAGAATGAATATCGCTGTAGTTGGGATTCTGGCCACGTAGTAACTCGACAGCGTGAGCCAGCTGGGTCCTTATCCCTAGATAGTCTGTCTCTTCATCCCACGAAGTGACTCCAGAGAAGATTGCCGAGAGCGCGAGTACAGCATAGATACCAACGGAGAACAAATATAGTTTTTTGTCCCAGTCTTGAACTCTAAGGCTCATCATGATTCATGCCCTGGAGATTAAACGCTCGCGAAAGTCAGCAATCGTGCGGTCTAGCCCTTGTTCTAAAGCAACCGTTGGCTGCCAGTCCAGATACTGTTGGGCCAAAGTGATCACTGGCTGACGCTGGAGGGGGTCATCCTGGGGAAGCGGCTTGCAGATCAAATCCAGAGAGGGGTTGATCTTTTCCCTAACCAATTCGGCCAACTGGCGAATGGTGAACTCTCCAGGGTTGCCAATGTTGATCGGGCCCGTTTCGGAACCGTTCATCAAACGAATAATTCCCTCTACTAGATCATCGACATAGCAGAAAGAGCGTGTCTGAGAGCCATCGCCATAGAGCGTCAAGGGTTGGCCCCGCAAGGCCTGAACGATGAAATTGCTCACGACCCGACCATCGTCCGGAAGCATGCGGGGTCCATAGGTGTTGAAGATCCGCACCACGCGGATCTCGGTGCCATGCGTCCGCTGATAGTCGAAGCAGAGGGTCTCAGCAATGCGCTTGCCCTCGTCGTAGCAGCTGCGGATACCGATCGTGTTCACGCAACCGCGATAGCTCTCCGGCTGAGGATGCACGTCTGGATCGCCATACACCTCAGAGGTACTCGCCAAGAGCAGACGAGCACCAACCCGCCGGGCCAGACCAAGCATGTTGTACGTGCCTAGGAAACTGGTCTTGGCGGTTTTAATCGGGTTGTGTTGGTAGTGAACCGGTGATGCCGGGCAGGCCAGGTGCCAGATGCGATCGACCTCCAGGCGGATCGGCTCTGTGACGTCGTGACGTATCAACTCGAAGCGCGGATGTCCCAACCAACGCTCAATGTTCTGCTTCCGGCCCGTGAAGTAGTTGTCCAGACAAATGACTTCCTCTCCCGCTTCCATCAAACGGTCGACGAGATGGGAGCCGACAAAGCCGGCTCCTCCAGTGACCAGATTGCGGGTGATCGAAGAAGGCATAGAACCAGCGGAGCGGATTTAAAGGCGAACAAGCTGTTGCTTGAGATCCTCGCGGAAGAGAGCCACGGTGCTGACCAAACCTTCTTCCAAAGGGATTCGGGCTGTCCAGCCCAACGAGGCTAAGCGGCTGACATCGAGTTGCTTCTTGGGCGTTCCGTCAGGCTTCGAAGGATCCCAGATGATCTCGCCGGAGAATCCAGTGGCACGGGCCACCGCCTCCGCCAACTCTCGAATGGTGAGATCCACACCAGTGCCGACATTGAGGAGCGGCAATGGCTGGCCCGCATCGTCCAAGGGGGCAGACGCGGCGCTCGGATCCCAATGCTCTAAAGCGAACACGCAGGCCTCACCCAGGTCATCCACATGCAAGAACTCCCGAAGGGGGGAGCCCGTACCCCAGCAGGTCACACTCGCATCACCGCGCTCGGCTGCTTCATGGAAGCGGCGGATCAACGCCGGCAATACATGGCTATTAGTGGGGTGGTAGTTATCGCCCGGCCCGTAGAGGTTGGTGGGCATCAGGCTGATGGCATCAAAACCATGCTGTTGCCGGAGGGCCTGGCCCAGCTTGATCCCAGCGACCTTAGCGATGGCGTACCACTCATTGGTGGGCTCCAAGGCCCCCGTTAGCAGAGCCTCCTCACGAATGGGCTGCTCAGCAAACTTGGGGTAGATGCAGCTGCTGCCGAGGAACATCAGCCGGCGAACCCCTTGCTGCCAGGCCGCCTCGATGACATTGTTCTGGATCTTCAGGTTGGACAGCAGGAAATCAGCTGGATAACTGCTGTTGGCCTGAATGCCTCCGACCTTGGCTGCAGCGAGCACGACCACGTCAGGGCGCTCGGCCTGGAACCAAGCTTTCACCGCCGAGGGATCCTCGAGATCCAGGGCCGCCCGATCCAACAGCAACTGCTGGCCAAAACCCGAGCGCTGCAAAGCGCGGGAGATGGCACCTCCCGCCATCCCGCGATGCCCTGCGATGAAGATGCGGTCCTCGCTGGAAATCAAGTTGCCCATCAGATCGTCGGTCCCTTGCTGGCTGCAACGGCTGAGGGATTGGTGGGAGGATTCTCCATCGAACCCACCACGCGATAACCCTGCTGCCGCAGCAGCGCTTCCTTCGCGGCCTCTTCCTGATCCGTTGCGACCATCTCCGCCACCAGCTCTTCAAGGGTGGTGGTGGGTGTCCAGCCCAACTTCTCCCGCGCCTTGGTGGGATCCCCTAGCAGGGTCTCCACTTCAGCTGGCCTGAAGTAGCGGGGGTCGATCCGGACAACGACCGCGCCTGTGTCCGACCGCCTGCCGACTTCGTCAACACCGCTGCCTTCCCATTGGATGGCGCCCCAACCAAGCTGCTCGGCCGTGAGCTCAATGAACCGGCGCACGCTTTCTTGCCGGCCCGTGGCGATGACAAAGTCTTCCGGGGTCTGCTGCTGAAGCATCCGCCACTGCATCTCAACGTAATCACGCGCGTGGCCCCAATCCCGGAGGGAATCGATATTGCCCATGAACAGACACTGATCAAGGCCCGCATCAATGCGAGCGAGGCCCCTGGTGATCTTCCGGGTGACAAAGGTTTCACCCCGGCGCGGCGATTCGTGGTTAAAGAGCACGCCGTTGCAGGCGTACATGCCGTAACTCTCGCGGTAGTTAACCGTGATCCAGTAGCCGTACATCTTGGCAACGGCGTAGGGGCTACGGGGATAGAAGGGAGTGGTTTCCTTCTGGGGAATCTCCTGAACCAGGCCGTACAACTCGCTGGTGCTGGCCTGATAGATCTTTGTTTTGCCTGCGAGGCCGAGCATGCGCACCGCCTCAAGAATCCGCAGCGTTCCCAATGCATCGCTATTGGCGGTGTATTCGGGGGCCTCAAAACTAACCGCCACGTGGCTCTGAGCACCAAGGTTGTAGATCTCATCGGGCTGGACCTGCTCGATGATGCGGATCAAATTGGTGCTGTCCGTCAGGTCCCCGTAATGGAGGACCAGCCGAGGATCGGCCTCGTGGGGATCTTGATAAAGGTGGTCGATCCGGGTTGTGTTGAAGCTGCTCGCCCGGCGCTTGATCCCGTGAACGACATACCCCTTCTCAAGCAGCAGCTCTGCCAGATAACTGCCGTCTTGCCCAGTGATCCCGGTGATCAGAGCCTTGCGCCCGGTGCAATCAATCGAAGCGGGATCGAAGCTCATGGATCGTTCTCAAACCGAGGTGGGTCGACCGGCGCGAAGGCCAGAGCCCCCAAGCTGAAGAACCCAAAGTAGAAGAGAAGGCCATCCGCATAGATCAGAGGCTGGAACAGCCATTGCACTGTCAGCACAATCAAGAAGCCGGCACTGATCAGTGCATGTCCACGCGATGCGGGGTCTCTGAGCTGGTGACCAAGCTGCCGTAACGACCGACATAAGAGCGGGACGACGGCGAGCAAGAGCGCGATGGCCGGGATCAGTCCAGCCCTCACGACGAGGTCAAACGGCACGTTGTGGAGCAGGTCACCGGCAGAGGCGTCAAAACCAACCCAAACCTGGCGTTGTTGCTCGAAATACTCGAAGCTCAGTCGCTGGCCGCCCCAGAAAGTGCCCGGAAGGTGCGACAGAAACGCCACAAAGCGATCGATCCGCTCGTCGTAGACACGGGCCAAGAGGCGGGAGGTGATGTCCCCTCGTCCCCAAAGCAACGAGACCAGCGAAAGAAGAAGAAAACCGCCAAGCCCCGAGAGAGCCCAGGCACTGAATTTGAGAGATTGTCCAGCTGCCTGACGCTCCGAAGCAGCCACCCAGACCAGGGGCAGCAACGAAAACAGACCCACCAAGAGCCCAATCCGACCATGGAACGCCAAAACAGCCAGTAGGCCGAACAGCCCCGCTGCTATCAGGAACAGGGCGAGTCGCACTCGCTCCTTTCGCAGGAACAACCAGAGACCGGGGAAGAACCAAGCAACGGCGAATGAGGCGTTCTGCTCGACCGAGCGCACATTCATCACCCCTTGCTCGCCCCAGGGCACAGCAATGCTGAGATCCCTGTGCTGTCTCCAGATCTCCAGCATTGAACTGGAGAAGGCATCACGCCCAAGGAGCAACACGACCCAGACGTAAGCCAAAGCTCCAAGGCCGTAGGCCAGCCAAAGCCAACTGAGCTGACGTGGGGTCCAGCATTGCGCCAAACGCGCCCCCAACCAGACACCCCCACAGGGCAGCGCGAGTATCGAAATCAGATCGAGAAGATCACGGCCCCGGAGCGACCACAATCCGTAGTGCAGGGACGTCCAGGCGTAGCCAACACTGAAGACAGCAAGGACTAGGAGCGGCCAGAACCGACGGGGAGCCACAGCGGGAGCATTGCGGGTCTGCCAAAACAGGACCGCGTAGAGCAGATACAGCAGTGTGAAGGCTTTCGGCAGGTGTAAACCCACCAAGGACACGAGCAGTAAAGGGATCAATCTCGAATTCATTCAGCACTCCTACCTTCACTCGCCAGTTCCTGTTGTAAGGCATCCAGGTCAACAACGAGCTGCCGTTGATAAGGGTGCAGTTGGCGGTCCAAGCGCGCCGAATCCACACCCGGCTGACAATAAAAAGGCTTGATCAAGCCGAGATGAAAACTGTTGTAGATACCACCACCCAACATCTGCAATTCACTGGGATAGCGACGGGAGTTGTACGGGCTCAGCTCCAGAAGACGGTAAGGACGATCACGCGAAAGCAAGGCATTCATCACCATCGATCCTTGCTCACACCAGAGACTGGATGCCTGTCGAATCCAATGCAGAAGCTGTTGCGGTGAATGGGAGATTGGATTCAAGACGGAATAGCCATGGTCTCTAAAGAGGTCTT
>Ga0194130_10006753_pt1 | contig 13121 bp, 16 predicted proteins | sample TA2KigsurfametaG_FD_160084 | JGI IMG/M metagenome (GOLD analysis project Ga0194130, IMG submission 160084) | Freshwater microbial communities from Lake Tanganyika, Tanzania - TA2015050 Kigoma 12 surface | ecosystem: Environmental > Aquatic > Freshwater > Lake | place: Tanzania: Lake Tanganyika... | reverse complement strand
TCTGTCACGCTCTATTAATTCCCTGAGTTCGTTAAGCTCCTCATAAACGTATTCAAGAGCCTGATCGTTTATAGCTAACATCTCCTCGTCATGTTCGTTACTCATTTCATAACCTCCTCCTTTTAGGCCTGTAAATTAACAAAATTTAAGTTGATAGTTTTCTTCCCTGCATAATCTTTCAATAACATGAGAATAGTTAGTCTGGATATAGTCGGTTAAGAAGCTTGTACCCTTAAGGATTAAGCTACGAGAGCTTGTATCCTCAGAAGTTTCAAGCCTGCTAAACCATGATTTATCGATCGCCTCGCCATAAGTTGCGATAAGGCCGCTTCTCACTCTGCCCCACAACGTGGTAGTGTCTAGGCTAGTAACTTGTGATTCCGCAAGAGTTGAAGACTGTGCCTTTTTTGCAACTGCGTAAGAATCTGTTATGGCAATGCGTTTTACGCTATCGCCGAATACTGCTGAGATTTGCGAATGCAAGCGATCTTGTTGCGACTCAGAAAGCTCAAAAGGTGTACGTTGCTTGATCTCGTAATAGCCTTGGGTTGCCTCCTCTGGGAAGTAACAGCTAGTTAGAATCTTGTAGGCAATGGTAGGCTCGAAAGTGGCGGCTACTTTCCGACGCACTTGATCGCTGGCCTTGTTACCGTAGCCGTCTTCAACGCGAGCCAAGTATTCTTCTGCTACTCCTTCTTCGTTAGTAGCCTTAAATCTAAAGCCCTCGTTATTGACGTTTACTGCCTGGCGCATTTCGTTAGCAAGTATTGCGGTCATGTATTTAAGGAACAGTCTTTTAGTATAAAAGCTGTGGTTTGGGTATTTAGTGCTAAGCCTTAAGATAAGCTGGTTGATGAAGTGCAAGTTGAACTCGCGCCCTGAGCTAAGCCGTAAAGACTCTGCGTCTTCCTCAGTTAAAGGGTGAAAGCTCGATAGCGGTTTAGGTTTTAGGTTTCTTACCCATCTCTTAGCAGTCTTGATTATTCCTTGAGGGTTATTTCCTTGGTTAGGTTTTTGTTCAGGCAGTTTTACATCAAATGAAGCGCCACTAATTGAATTATCTCTCTTAACCTCTATATCCTCTTCTAGTATATCTATATATAGATCTATATTTAAGGATGAGTCCTTAGTATTTTTATCAGTGAAAGTGTCTATTTTTTTAGGGGTGCTATTATCATCTTTTTGTTCAGTACTTAATGCTAAGACGTTTTCTATATTAAAGGTTATAGTTTTACCTTTCCTACCAATAAGAGCTTGTTTTTCAAGACCTACTAACGCCTCATAGACTTGATCGTATGTATAGTTGAATTTGTTTTGCAGGTAAGCACAGCCAGGCTGAAATTCTCTGCTTCCAGTATTAAGGTGTAATTGTAGTAATTCAGCAAGTATCGTAATCCTTACATTATCAGGCTTGCCAGTCTTGTATACTATTTTATGATACCAGATATGTGGTACAGAATTACTATTACTAAGAATTGAATTAAGGGTAGGTTTTGCGGTATTGCAAAATGCAGCAGGGTGTGATATATATGTATTCATGTTTTATGTGGATCATGTAAGTACTTATTGGTCACCAAACTTCTAAGGTACTTACAGGGTCTCTTGCCTCTTTTTAAATTTCCAATTATTAATTATAAAAAAAATCTTAGATAGAAATCTATTGCTTAAATAGTGCAATAGGTGCTATTTAATGCTTTATTAGAGGTTAGTATAAAGTGAAAAAATATATAGTCAATGAAAAAATTAGCAGATAATTACATAAAAGCTCGTAGAGATATACGCAAAAAGAGACTTGAAGTTTTAAAGCAGAAAATTTCTGAGTATCTCATACGAGAAAATATGAATATTTCAAGATTTGAGCGTATTGCTGATTTACCAAACCATACTATACCTAGGATTTTCGATGATATCATTACAAATCCTACTATAGAAACTATTCTAAAAATTGCTGATGCCTTGAAATGCCCTATTGATGAGTTATTTGATCGTGAAGTAGAGTCAGATAAGCCTTAGTTATTCATTTAACTTTAACTATACCAATGCTTGCTTTTTAGCTTATAAAATGCTTTTATATTAGTAATCAAAGCCTTTATAAAGAAATAAAAATTATAGTTTATGGTCAATTCAGATAATAAAGAACAGTTATTATTGGCTATTCAAGAATATAGCTTATATACCCCCGCACAAAGGAAACTACTACAGATTTTAGTTAACTTATCCGTAGACAACACAGTGATTGTAACAGCTAGGGACTTAACCAAAGCTATGAACACAACAAAAGTAACCGTATACACTGCCCTGGAATTATTTAAAAAAGATGGAGTGATAGAAGTACCATCTTCTCAAGGTGTAAAACTTACATCTTGTAGGTTAAAACAGACAAAGTTGAATGAAATAATTACCCACTACAATAAAAAGTTAGAATTAAATAAAAAGTAACTTTTCACTATATTTTTTACTTTACTATTACTATATTATTCACTATACTCCAATAGTCACCAAGTGGTGACGAGCTCATGAGGGCGACCTTATGAGTTCGGGGCGAGGTGACCGAAAACCACCTCGTCCTATATACTTAAACCTGGAACGTTAAAGTAGGAGTATAGATTATGAAAAAACTCGATCAAAGTCATCAACAAAATCATTCTCATCTAAAACCTAACCTTAAGCTACTACCGTCTTACACTTTACACGAGGAAGATGCGGCACTATGTGAGCAGTACCACATCCCGTACCAACTAGCTTATTCAACTATTAAAGAACTAACCGCAATCGAAGAACTCATCGGTGACTACCTTGATTTACTTGAGGATGCGAAGTCATTAGGTATTTACTGGGATACTAGCACCTTTAACATTGAAGGTTTACGCAAGGCAATCGATAACCACCACGCAACTGAAAACAATGAAGAACTAGCAGCACACTACCACCTTGAGCTGAAAAACAACCTATGGGCTTATTATTCATCCTTGGGGGTGCTATGACCAAGAGAACATATACCGTAACAATTACCAATGATGCTATAGGTGAAAAAGTAAGAGAGATGTACCTTGCGCAAAGTGCAGGTATAGAGCTTTTATTTGATTACCTTGAGAAAGGCGAGACCGTAGAATTTTCAGGGAAGGTAAGGCGTAATACCCACTTGTACGGCCTGATTAGTGGACTTGATGTTATGGAACTGAGCAATATTAAAAAAGTGAGAGTGTAATTATGACACAGTATATAAAAAAAGTTAAATTTAGTGGCATTCTAAAAGACTTCGAGTACGCACGGGGTAAACCTACACGAGCATTTATTACAGATGTATTGAGTGAGGACGGGAAGATTAAGAAGAGCTTTTACTGGCTGGAGAAACAGCTTACTAGCTCACGCATAGGTGACAGAATCAGCTTTGAACTAAAATACAATATGACAGTAGGAGAGTAATTATGAGAGATTACAGCAAAACCGAAATAAGATTACAGCGTGTTGCAACAAGACAATTAAAGGTAAGCTACAAACGCTTAACCCCTGAAGAAAAGAAACTGGTGAAAGCTCTTGAAGGCATAAACCAAAGTGAGCTCGATATAAATAGATTCTGGCGTACTCATACAAAGCGAGATGAAAACAACCACATTATACTTGATGACAAGGAGTCAGAGCTTTTTAAGTTTCTAGACGATAAGCACAGATCATACAGTAAAAAGTTAGACAGAATAGCTATTAAGAATAACTGGAGTGATGAAAAGATTGATCAAATCTGGCGGTTACACCAACAAGATAACTGCCATAGCGTAAGTTATTGAATATTAGGAGAATAATTATGAACATAAATAATAATTTAATGAGCGAAAATATAGACATTATAGCCCCAGCTTTAAGGAAGGCTAAAAGAGCATTCCAGCCTGTTATTAAGAACAAGGAGGGTTATGGTTATAAGTATGCTGATCTTGCAGACTGCATTGAGGCGATAGAGAAAGCTTTAGATGATAATTGCCTATCTTTCACCCAAAGCGTAGAAACTGAGGATACGGGCAAGGTAGTAGTAACAGTGCTGCTCCACGACTCTGGGCAATGGCTAAGGTCGAAATTCCCGCTTGAGAGCGTAGCTATGAAGCAGTGCAATGTTATGCAGCAACTAGGAGCAGGAGTCACTTATGCAAAGAGGTATGCCTTATGCGGAATACTTGGTATTGCAACTGAGGATGACGACGCACAGTCCTTAAGCAATAATAAGAAAGCGGAAATAAAAGCAATAGCCTCACATCATGCTCATTTAGCCACAGAATTTATGACCATGTGTAAGGACGCCGATATTGAAGTCAAAGAATTTGCATTATTTGCGGGAGTTACCCGTGATAATCCCGATAGCATAGCTAATGCAATAGAGAACTTTGAGTCTTTAAGAGAAGCCTACCTTGAAGTACAAAGAGAAGCTGCCTAACACATCTAGGGAAGCTAGGATCATTACTAGCTTCCCTTTTGTTACAAATATCTTAATTACACTTCCCATTTATTAAATTATTTTCTTGTAAATAAAAGTACTAAGTACTGGTGTTATTTCAGTAATAAACCTTTAGAGTAAGGTTCTTTTAGCCCTTATTTGCTTGCGAAATAATTAGTTTTATGCTATTATTAAGAATAATTTAATACCGATTAATCATGATACTTAGAGAACGCCAAAAAGAGTTTGTAGCTAAGAGTGTTGATGCTTTACTTGAGTATGCTAACACCTTAGGTATTGCTCCAACAGGGGCTGGGAAAACTGTGATGTTATCTGCGGTGGTTGGAGAACTAGACAAACACTATCCCAACTTTAAGGCTTGCGTGCTTGCTCACAGGGATGAATTAACTACACAAAACATGAATAAGTTCAATAAGATTAATCCTCACCTTACCACTAGTTTGTTTAATGCTGATACTAAGTCTTGGGAAAGCCAAACAACCTTTGCTATGGTACAAACACTGTCTCGCGAAGAGCACTTAGAGTCCATGCCTGCTCTTGATCTATTAGTTGTGGATGAAGCTCACCATGCTACTGCCGATAGTTACCTAAGTATCATCAAGAGAGCCAAAGAGCTTAACCCTAACGTAAAGATATTCGGGGTTACTGCTACGCCTAATAGAGGTGATAAAACTAGCCTAGGCAAAGTTTTTAGTAACTGTAGCGATCAAATCAAGATAAGCGAACTGATTAATGAGGGCCATTTAGTCCGACCACGAACTTTTGTTATTGATCTCGGCAACACTAGAGAAAAGCTTAAAGCTCTACAATTAAGAGCGGGTGGTGACTATGCTGACAGTGACGTGGCAAATATTCTGGACAGCACGCCGCTCAATAGCGAGGTCGTAAGACACTGGCAGGAAAAAGCAGGGAATAGAAAAACAGTGGTGTTCTGCTCAACTATTGAGCATGCAAGACATGTAGTAGCTTCATTTCAAGAAGCAGGAATTAAGGCTGCCTTAGTTACCAGTGAGTGTTCAGCAACCGAAAGAGAAAAAATACTAGCAGACGTAACTAGCGGTAAAACTCAAGTACTGGTCAATGTGTCAATCCTAACTGAAGGTTGGGATTTTCCACCCGTATCTTGCGTGATACTACTGCGTCAGTCGTCCTATAAGTCAACTATGATACAGATGATAGGTAGGGGCCTGAGGACTATTGATAAAGCTGTTTACCCAAACGAAATAAAGGAAGATTGTATAGTTTTAGACTTTGGCATCTCTTCAATAATACATGGCAACCTTGAGCAAACAGTTGATCTTAAGTCTCAAAATGAGGGTTTCAAATTATGCTTCAAATGCAAGAAGAAGATACCTAAAGAGACGCAAGAATGTCCTTTATGCGGTTATGACCTTGCAAGAATCTACGAGGCTACAGTTAAGGCGTCCTGTCCTCAGCGCGTCATTGAGAACTTCAATATGTCCGAGGTCGATCTACTCGAACGCTTAAGCTTCTCATGGACGACACTAAAGACCAAGACTAAGGCAATGATAGCAGCAGGGTTTAATAGTTGGTGCTGCCTAATCAATAAGGGTAAAACTTGGGTAGCTGCCTTTGGCTTAACCCGAAAAGGGGTGCAGGAAGGCTACGATATGCCTACCCAGGTAATTTTTGAAGGCAGTAAGGTAGAAGCTATGACTATAGCGGATGACTTCCTGCACAAATATGAAGAACCTGAGACCAGCGGTAAACTGGCAGGTTGGAAGCATGCTCCTGCCTCTGAGAATCAGCTTAAGTGGGTGCCTGACGAATACAAGAAGAAACATAAGTCACTGACTAAAGGTGACGCTTCAAACTATTTGGCGTTCACCTTTAACGCTGAGCCTGAGCTCAAGAAAATGGGGCTCTATTAGCAGAGGGGATAAAAGTCAGAATATGTGCCTTTAAATACAAAAAGGACTTTGTAAAAATATTACAGAACAAATAATATGGGAAGACTACAAATAACTTTAACTAAGGAACAAAAAGCTGAACTACCTAAACTTGCAGGCTATTTAAGTTATAACACTATAGCAGATTATTTCGGGATTTGCAGAAGGACTTTCCGTAATATTTTGCAAAAAGATCCAAAAGCAATAGCGGCATATAAAAAAGGGAGAGTCCAGAAAATATTAAGCTACGCTAAGTGCCTTGAGAAAGCAGCTAGTGGCAGTAGCGAAAATAAAATAGACAATACGGCTCCTGCTATTATATTTTTCTTAAAAACAAAAGGAGCTAGTAATAAAGACATTAATTAGTGACCATGATCTTGGCTACTCAAAGCGTAATTAAATCAAAAATGAGACGTAACATTATGAGTAAAACTAAAAAACTTTCCTCAGCCCTTAAAGCTCAGGAAATAATTTCCCAACCAGGCGTATATAACCTAAACGCTTATCGGCAGCAAAGAAACAGTAAACTTGTTAAGCCAAAGCTATATCGTAAAGTCGGTAAACAGTTAATATTACTTACCGAAGAACAAATAGCTTTAGTAGAAGAGTTAGCTAGCAAGTATACGTGTAAGCAAATAGCACTACAACTAGGTGTTAGTCAAAGAGCTTTCTTTGATATCAGAAAGCGACAACCAGAAGTACAACGCTCATACAAAAAAGGTAAGGCTAGCCAGATTTTAACGGTTGCTAACCTTCTTTATGAGAAAGCGGTCGCTGGAGATGTTTCATCAATCATCTTTTACCTAAAAACTCAAGCTGGTTGGAAACCTGGATGCGGTAACGAAGAAGATGATTTATTATAGCAATAATGTACAACAAATTTGCTTATTTGCCGCTTATTAAAAAAACACGCGCGAGAAAATGGCAAATAGCCCTAAAAAATCTGTTTTAAACTCATTCAAGGTGTAAGTTTAAAAGTTGATAAAAAACTGGCAATAAAACTAACTCGTACTGAGCTTGTAAATAGGCATTATAATTAACGGACAAAATCTCATTTTAAAGCTCATAGAGAGGCTTATGATAAGTTTAGGTACTCCCCTCCATGAGACATGTAGTTATAGTGTTAGACAAGCCTTAAAATGGTAAATAACAGCATGTAAGTATCACACCTAGCCTATTTTGGCTTCTCTATGCTTTAGATAGTCGTAAAGGGTTGAAGTAGATATTCCTAAACGCTTAGCTATTTGCCTAGTCGATAGCTTTTTCTCCTTGTATAAAGACTCTGCGGCTAGGGCCTTATTCTCAGCGTCTGGTGATAGACCTTTAGGCCTCCCTCCTTGCCTACCTCTGCTTCTCGCGGCTTCTAATCCTGCAAGCGTTCTCTCTCTTATGATGTCTCGCTCCAGTTCTGCAAGAGAGGCAAAGATATTGAATACAAACCGACCTTGCGAAGTAGTCGTATTGATCGGATCATTCAAGCTTTTGAGTCCAATACCATTTTCGTTGAGGCTTGTTACTAATTTCACCAGGTCAGTTAGTGACCTCCCTAACCTATCCAGTTTCCAGACTACTAATGTGTCGCCAGCCCTTAAACGCTCGAGTAGTTTACTTAAATTAGGTCGATCTGCTCTAACGCCACTGACTTGATCTTTGAATATCTCATAACAACCTTCTTTTTCAAGAGCGTCAATTTGAAGATCTAAGTTTTGTTCTCTAGTGCTAACTCTGCAATAGCCAAATTTCATTTTTAAAGCCCTCAAGTAGTTTTTAGCTATCATATACCACTTTGTTTCGGCTAGCTCAACTAAAAATGCGATTTATCGAAATTTGTTTTGTCATATCGTTATTTCGTAACACATTCACATATTTTTGGGATATTAGTTTCCAAATAGCGTTATGGTTTGCTAAAACGTTCGTTTTACCGAGTCGTTTATTAATTACTAATGAAAAGTTACCTCACTCGTTTTTCTATTCTGCAAAATCTTCTGCATTTCATCATTAAGGGCAGCCGCTTCGTTGTGGCGCCCTAAGCTTCTTAAAGTAATTATAATAAACCCATAAGCAGGCACCCACGCTTTATCTATTTCTAGAGCGCTATAATAAGCAGATAGAGCCTCTTCGCTACGCCCTAATGAATTTAGAGCGTTACCCCTACTAGTATGAAGGCTAGGATCGCCTTGGTTAATTGCTATAGCTTTATCGTAAGTAGCAAGTGCTTCCTCATGAAAGTTTAAAGCTTCTAGAATAGCTCCTAAATGAAAATATACTTCTGTAAAGTTTGGGTCAATGACGATGGCTTTTCTAAATGCAATAATTGCTTCTTCATGAAGCCCCAGTTCGTTTAGCGCCATACCCTTACCAAAATAAGTATTGGAACAATTCGAATCGATCTCTAGAGCCTTATTGTAAGTGACAATTGCTTCCTCGCAACGATCCAACATTAGTAGGAGGGTGCCCTTACAAGAATAATAGATCGCATTATTAGAGTCTAACATTATCGCTTTATCATAATATTTCATCGCCACTTGCTTGTTATGAGCATGTAACGCTTCATTACCTCGATTAAAATAGCCCTCAGCGCTAGTTGAGTTTTTTAGAGTTTTAGTCTTAATTACCTTAGTCATTTAATCCTCATGTTTTACAGTTAAAAATTCGAACACATTTAATTGCTCAATAAAGCTGTAGAGTTCTTTTAGGTTATCTCTGCACATTGTTAGTTACCTCTGTGAAATAATTAAATCCTGCATTGTATCTAAAGTCTAAAGTCGCTCCAGTCTCACCGTTCCTATTCTTAAGTATTTTTAATTCTACTTCTCGTGGCTTCTTCTGTTTAGCCGCATCTACATCAAAGTTTTTATCGCTTGCTCCTTTTAATTGTAAGCCTATCAATACATCTGCTGAGTATTCTATACCGCCGCTTTCTTTGAAGGCCGTCATGTTAGCCTCAGCTGCATAGTTCTGACGATTAAAGCTGCTGATAGCTAATACTGGCGTTTTGAAGTCTCTGCTTATATGCTTTAACTCAAGCACTGTTTTATCAATACTTTGTTTCTCAGTTAATTTCTCATAAGGCGCAAGAATCTGTAAGTAATCCACTATAACTACTGGAGAGTTACCCGTATGTTGCTTATGTTCTGATACTAATTCTCGAATCTTAGTAGCCCCTATATTACCTAAGCCTTCAATTATCCAAAGCCTATCTGCATCTTTCTTATAAGCTTCTCCAGCCTGGTAAATGACCTCAAGCTCGCTAGGTTCGTAACCTTTATATTTACTACCTATCATTATGTTTCTAGTAAATTTTGCATGACATCCATGATATCCGTGTTTCTGAGTGTGCAAAAACGTATGTTTACTAATACTCTTTGCCATGATTTCATATCTAGACATTTCAAGTGAAATATATAAGACATCTTGACCTTGAGATGAAATATAGTCAGCTATTTGTATCGCAAGCGTAGTCTTACCTAAAGAACTGATAGCACCAATTATGCACAGCCCGTCAAACAAACCTCCACCCAGTACTTCATCAAGTTTATTAAATCCTGTAGAGATTAGTTGCGCATCTCTACTTGCATTAATTTCTGCTCTGAGAAGAGAAACATAGTTACTCGCACTTTCATTTAGATATTCAGATTTTTTTATCTCTGCTTCTTCTAATTGTGCTTGAATTGCTGTAGATAGAGCTTCTTTGATCTTATTTTGGAAGCTACCCTTATCTTGCATGAGAAACTCATTAGCATCTTTATAACTACCATAAAATTCATCACTAGCAATAAACTGTACATTAAGGTTCTGTAAACCCTCTTTTAGCTTGGTGGTGGCGTCTGTTCCAGATTCATCGCTATCAAGAGCCAGAATGAGTGGGCAAACTTTAGGTAATGCTTTAAGTCTCTTTAAGAAGATATTCGTATTTGACGCGCTGCCAAGAGCTACCGCATTGTGACCAAGCTCGAGAAAACTAAGGGCGTCAATCTCACCCTCTACTACAAAACAAGGTGATTCTTCTTCTAGAGCCTTGATATTAAATACATTAGTATTACCTTCTTTCATCTTAGAGTATCGTTTTTGCTCATCAGTTAGATTATCTCTAGTATCACGAGCAGTATAACTGCACTCACCAGTCGGTATTATTAGCCTTGGCGTCTTAGGTGGATTCTTACCATCTTTCAAAGCTTTAGGGCTTTGCCAGTCTTCTATGTACCCGAGCCCGTACTGTTTCGCAGTTGCTTTACTAATACCTCTTTTAGACAGATATGCTATACTAGATGAACTGGAAATATTACTTTGTGCTTTGCTAAAGAATTGCTGATAATCGACCTGTGCTTCTGATACTTGAGGCCTCTTTTCCGTTAAAGAAATAAAGTCATTAGTCTTGGTTGGCTTATCTACTGAAATCCCAGCCCATGCGTAAACTCCTTCGAAGGCCTCTCTTGAGCCTAAACTTAAGTTATGCCTAATAGCATATAGATCAAAGATATCGTAGTCAGCCTTGCAAGAAAAGCAATGTGCTCGCTGTCTTGTCTTATCGTAACTCATGCTAGGCTTTTTGTCCTCATGAGTACCACTCAAGCAACGAAAGTTCTTGCTAGTGGATTTAACGTTAAATTGTGATGTTAAGTATTGTAAAATCAGGCTCTTAGCGTGATCTTTAGCTGTGGTGTAATACATAGTGTTTACCTTTATTCAAGTTGACAGTTAAAAAGAATTGCTGGTAGCAACTGATGCTATAGCTAAGTTTTTCTTTTTATCGGTTCTCTTTATAGCACAGCCGCTTTTCCAAGAAGCGGCACTGTGCGCTCCTTAAATATATTAAATATATTAAGTATATTAGGGTTTTTTACTGCCTTACAACCCGCATAGGTAATATGGGTTCAAAAATTTCATGCACACATCCACCCCCGAGAATGCACACATCCACCCCCGAGAATGCACACATCCACCCCCGAGAATGCACACATCCACCCCCAAAATTATAAATTTCATTAATGCCTTGATAAGAAGAAAATAGAAATAATAATAAGAATTAAACAAATTTAGTTGCTAAAAACAAAAAAATATTATAATTATAAGTATTAAACTGAAATATAAGGAAAAATGACAAACAAGTCTACAGAGGGAGAAAAAATATTAGATATAAAGCTTTATTCTATGCAAGAAGTAGCAAAACTTTTGAAGGTCACAGAAAAAACAATACAGACTTATATTAAGAATGAAAGGTTGAAGGCTCAAAAAATTGGTAGAAGATGGAAAATAACCGAGAGTAATTTTAGAAAATTTATTAGTGCTGAGTGATCTATACTTTGTGGTGATCGAATATGACTGTAAGCTTAATGCAAATAATAAATAAAGAAAAATCGATAGGGGATGCAGTAGGTAAAGGTTTAATACTTAATCTTATTAATGAGTATAAAGGAGAGAGAAAAAGCCTTCCTCAAAAAGAACTAGGTATCCAACTGAGCGAGCTTACTCAGGCTCAATTAAGTAGGTACTACTGTTATGTAGGTTTACAACAATGGCTACAACGCTACTTTGCAATAAGCCAAGCTTACTATCAACAAGCTCAAGCAGCTCTTTCAAAACTTTTCAATGAAGTAACAAACACTTCTTATGTAGAAGAGTCCTTTACTAAATTGGCACCGCTTCCATTGAAATTTAAAGAGACATTAGAATATTTTTCATTTTTCCCATGCACTGAAGATTCCTTAGACAGTATGGAAGCAGCACAGGACGCTTTAAGAGAAGGTTTAATAGAAGTGTTGTGTTTTAATAAATCTATAGAACTTATAGAAGAAGTTATAAAGCTAGATATTTCTTCTATTTTTATTAAAAACATGGAGAGATTTAATAGTTATGTGAACGAATTTAATAATGAAGTTAAATATTTAATCAAAAACCTGACAGGAAATGTAGAAGAGAGGGCAAAAAAGGCAGCTACAGTACTAACAGTTTTTCCTAAAATAAACTTAAAAGCTTTAGAGCCTAAAAAATATTCAGTAGATAAGACTCGCATACTAATAAGAGATTTAACTGCTTTTTCTAGCGATCCAGGGGCTGTAATGAAAACTCTAAAATTATTTCTATGAGTAAAACAAGAAAAGCAGCTCTCGCTTTAGAAAAAGTAGCTTCACGTTTAACAACAGAAGTAGAATCGGCCTTTAATTCTATTAGTTATATTAAGTTAAAACAAGGACCAGTAACGAACCTTTTGCTTAAAGCTAACTCGAAGCGACACGTGCAAGTAGACAATGCCACAGGGGACGCTACTATAACACAGGGAAATCTTACTATTCTTATAAAAAAATCTAGTATTATACTAAGAAAGCTTAATTTTACCACTCATCGGCTTTTTATTGCTTTAATGATCAAAGCTACAGAAAAAGGCAGCAATTCTACGGCTATTTACTTACCGATCAAAGAATATATGGAGTGGTGTAATAGAAAGCAACAAAGAGATATGGAGAAGCAAGTGGTGCAAGATTTAGAGACTCTACTGAGCCTTAACTTATCTCTCAAAAATTCTGGAGGTCGCACAATTTTTCATGGAGTAAATCTTTGTCAAGAAGCATACCTTAAACAAGGTATCATATATATAAATTTTACTGAGAAATTTCATAAAGTTTTAGAGCGATATTCCACAATGCCGTACTCTCGTGAGATACTGAAAATTAGTCATAACAGTAATCCACACAGCTTGTACTTTTATGGTTGCCTTGCTCAAAATAAATTTATGAATGTTGCTAAGCCTAATGCAGATATTATCTCAG
>Ga0194130_10006751_pt1 | contig 13124 bp, 13 predicted proteins | sample TA2KigsurfametaG_FD_160084 | JGI IMG/M metagenome (GOLD analysis project Ga0194130, IMG submission 160084) | Freshwater microbial communities from Lake Tanganyika, Tanzania - TA2015050 Kigoma 12 surface | ecosystem: Environmental > Aquatic > Freshwater > Lake | place: Tanzania: Lake Tanganyika... | reverse complement strand
GTTACAACTCCTCAAAAAATTGCTTTGGCAGATGTAAGGCGTGGGATTGAAATGTTTAAAAAGATAAATGTTAAAATTCTTGGTATTATTGAAAATATGTCAAAACTCACTTTAGGGGATAATGATCATTTTATTTTTGGAAAAGATGGTGGAAAAGATATGGCAAAAAAATATCAAATAGACTTTTTAGGGGATATTGAAATTAACGAAAATCTTAGAAAATCCTCAGATGATGGGGTTCCTTACCTTGAAAAATTTGATGATAATTTTTCTAAAAACTTTATTAATATTGCAGATAAAATAATAAAAAGAGTTAATTAATTTTCTTACCCTCTAACTTTAAAACTTCCATTAATTCATTCCACTCTCTTTTTGAAAGGCCCGAATGTTCGATACTAATTGTCTTGCCAGAGATTAAATCTTTAATAACTTTTATACCTTTCGATGATATTTCTGCTGCTCCAACTCTATAATCCATAAAAGCCTCATAAGTAATCGGAACCCATTTTTTTACAGTTTCTAATATTCTATCTGCATAAACTCTTATTTCATATTGGGCATGATCATCACTTCTTAAAAATAAAAAATTTAAAAGATTTAAAAGATCTGTTTTCCAATACCACTGAGTATAGGTGTTTAGGGTTAAATTCATTCTTGCAAGTTCTCTTGCAAGACCATCTTTTTTTTTATCAATTACTGTTCCATCAAACCGTTCATTAAGCATTATCTCGTAATTAGAGTATGTTCTTGTTGCATCGTCCTTTAAAATTTTTAGAACTTCATTTGCTTGACTACCACCTAAAACATCTCCTCTTCCCTGTCTGTTACTTGCAGATTGAGTTGCAAGTTGTTCTTTTGCTGGAATATAAAACTCCTTATCCAAAATTGAATACCTTGCTGAGTATTCATTAACATTTGCAGTTCTATGTCTAATCCACTGACGTGCGATAAATATTGGAAGTTTAATATGATACTTTATTTCACACATCTCAAAGGGTGTTGAATGCCTATGTCTCATTAAATATTTAATTAATCCTTCATCTGTTGAAACTTTTTTAGTTCCTTTCCCGTATGAAACCCTAGCAGCTTGAACTATTGAGCTGTCATCTCCCATGTAATCGATAACTCTAATAAAACCGTGATCTAAGACAGGAATTAAATCGTATAAAACTTTTTCAAGTTCTAATGAGGTTACTCTTTTTGTAGAATTATTTTGAGATTTTTGCTCCTCTATTTCTTTTTTTTGCTCAGGAGTTAAAGTCATGAAAATTAAATAAATCTTTAAATTTAGAAAACTAAGTCATATATTATACAAGTTGGTTTTCCAACTATGGCGATAAACGAAATTCGTAATAAACATTGAGGACCAGGGGGCGGTACCCTGCACCTCCACCATTTTCAACTTATGGGGGTGAACTAGATTTGACTAATGTCTAAAAGCTTTTCTTTCGTCAGGAATTGTTCCTCCTTAAAGGGCTAAATTACAAATGCAAACGAACAGTTTGCTCTTGCTGCTTAATTAATTTTATTAATTAAATAGCGGGGTATGAGCACCCGGCAACAGAAGAACTTAATTGCGTGGATTCGCAAGAGTCCACGCAGTTTTTTAAAAAAATTTTACTACATAGTTACTACATAGCATTTTTTTTCGTTACATTCCCAGAACGAGAATTATTATAGAATATATTACTAAATAAAATATTGTACACAATTGCTGACATTCATATATCCGAAATATTAAATTTATTTTTTTTCAATTTAAAATAGAAAAAAAATTTGTGAAAGAAAGAAAGAGAGTGAAAGAGAGAGAGAGTAAATATCAAGATTTTATAATTAAAAATATTATTAATATTTTAGAAAAAAATATTGCTAAAACAAATATTAACAAATCCTCTCATTGGAAAAAATATTTAAATAAAGAAGCAGTTTTTAAAGATCCACATAATTTTCTTGGTTTTGGATCTTTTACAAAAATAAACTACAAAAGTATTTTTCATTATATATTTCAATTATTAATTTTTGGAATAAATTTTTTTAATACTCCAAGCTATAAATTATACAAAAAACTTTTTGACAAAATTAAGAGACAAATAGACATAGACACTATCAGACATATTTTTACATTCGAAAAATTAAAATATTTAAATCCAAAAAGAATTTGTATAATAGGTGATGGTAAATTAAATGGAGTATTAGGTGCTCACCTAACTTTTCCAAAAGCTATTATATTTTCTGTTAATTTATCTGAAACTCTAATAAATGACTTGTATATATTGGACATGTGCGAAATTAATTTAAAACATTCTATTAAGTTAGTAGAGAACGAAAATGACAATTTAGATGATAGAAGATTATATATAGTACCAAGTAACTTAAAAAACTTTCTTAGAGATAAAAAAATAGATTTATTTATTAATATTGCATCATTTCAAGAAATGACTGTAGATGAGATTTATAATTATTTTGAAATTATTAAATACGAAGAATCGAAATTATATTGTTGTAATAGAGAGTATAAAAAATTAGTTGGTGGTGAAGAAATATATTTTGACAAATATCCTTGGAAAGGGGTAAAATTCAAATATTTTTGGGAAAATTGCCCTTGGAATAGAAAATATTATACTTTCAGACCTCCATTTATATCCAGTTTTCCAAACACAATACATTGTCTTGTAAGTTTTTCAAAAAATAATCAAAAAAATAATTAAATTGTTATAAAAAATTATATATTTGAATCTTTCTTATATTTTATTAAGATCAGGACTGATTTAGATAATTATACTCACGAAACTTTGCAATTGCGTAAAAAATTATTTTGCTACATAGCATTATTACTTAAATTTCGCCAAAAAACGAACGCACTATATAGTTTACTACATAGACTTTCTATGTCTCTCTATTTTCGTTGATACCTGTTAATAATTTGTTTATGTTTTTTTGATGGGGTAACAGAAGAACCTAATTGCGTAGATTCGCAAGAGTCCACGCAGTTTTTAAAAAAATATTTTGCTACATAGTTTACTACATATCATTTTTTTTCGTTACGTTCCCAGAACGATAATTATTATAGAGTATATTATTTAATAAAATATTATACGCAATTGCAAACATTCGTATAAAAGAATTATGACACCGAACGCTACGCTTTTTTCGATTATACAATAGAAAAAGATTTATGAGAAGTAGACAGAATTTCCAGAGAAAACTTAAGGATAATTCAAAAAAAATTTTATTTATAACCTCGATATTATTTTTTATTTTATTAGATATTATAGCAAAAAAATTTATTGATTATTATAATGGCGGCAAAGAATATACAATCAAACATTTAATTTATCATCATGATTTAAAAAAAAATTTTACCCAAGAAAATTATTTTCAATTTAAAAAATATAAAATAATTACAAATTCATTAGGATTTAAAGACGCAAAAATTCGCGACATAAAAAAAAATTCATCTGAAAGAAGAATAATCTTTATAGGCGATTCATTTACCGAGGGTGTTGGACTCGATTATGAAAATACATTTGTAGGAATAATTGATAAATATTTATCTAAAAATAAAATTTCTGTTCTAAATGCAGGTGTACAACTTTATTCTCCAAAAATCTATTATAGAAAAATTAAATATTTGATCGAAGATGAAGGTGTAAAGTTTTCGGATCTTGTAGTATATATAGATATTAGTGACATTACAAATGAGGCTATTGATTATTTAATTGATAAAAATGATAATGTAGTTTTTAAAAAAAGCAATTCCACAACATACTTTTCATATGATTACATTAAATTTTTAATACAGCAAAATACTTTTATGATTTTTAATTCATTAACATATGTAAAACAAATTATTAAACCTACTCCTGAGCACATAAAATATAAATCTTTTAAAATAGCGAGATTAGATAATACATATTCAAATTATGGTTTTGAAGAGTCAATAAAATATATGAATAAACTTTATGAACTATGTACTAAAAATCAAATTAATTTAGTTATTGCAGTTTATCCTTGGCCAACTCAAATTTTTGAAGAAGATCTAAATTCAAAACAAGTACAAATATGGAGTAAATGGACAAGGCAAAAAAACATTCAATTTATCAACTATTTTCCACAACTAGTAAAAGTAAATATTTCGATTGAAGATAAAAAAAAAATTATTGACAAGTTTTATTTTAAAAATGATGTACATTTTAATATAAATGGAAACAAACTTATCGCAGATTACTTTATTAAAAATTTTAAAAATTAATTTATTACCTGCAAAAATTTTATATTTTCATAAAAAAAGAATAAAGTAATTTTTTAAACATTACTTTTTTGAATTTGAGAAATTAATTTTATAAGTCTTTTTTTTAGATATAAAAATAAAGTTTGATTTTTTTAAATATACGAATTTTCGCAATTTCGTATTTAATCACTTTATTACAAACTAATTTTTTAATCTCGTTAGATAAATTTCGCAAAAAAACGAAATTTCACTACATACTCTTTCAAAAATTGCTAAGTAGTGATAATAATTTTATAATCTTGGAGTTACAATATGCTCCATTTTTTTCAATTTAAGATAGAAAAAATTTGTATGTAGATGATAAAAAACCTATTTTTAGAAATTTTCTTAATTTTTAATTTTATCATAAGTATCTTTCCTGGAAACGCTGGAAAACTATTAAGAAAATTAATTTGCAAGGTTCGTTTTAAAAAATTAGGTAAAAATTTTTTAAGTGATATATTTTTTTTTTATACATTTCCAAAAAATATAACAATAGGCAATAATTGTAGTTTAATGAAAAACTGTTCATTAGTTGCTTGTAAAAATAGCAAAATAATTATCAAAAATAATATTTCAGTTAACAGAAATGTTTCTATTAACTCAGCTAATGGCACTTATATAAAAATTGGTAATAATGTTTTAATTGGAGAAAATGTTTTAATTAGAGCAGCCTCTCATAATTATGATAATAAAAATAAAAAAATAAAATACCAGAATCATAAAGCAGGAAAAATATTTATTGGAGATAATGTATGGATAGGCGCAAATTCAGTAATATTGCCCAATGTAATTATTCAAGACAGCGCAGTAATCGGGGCTGGCACGATTGTATCGAAAAATGTCTACAAAAATGAAGTTGTAGTATCATCCAAACAACGAGTATTAAAAAAATATTAAAAATACTTTATTTTTTTAAATTTCAAAAATTGATTTTTTCGGTTTTTTTTATATTTTAAAGAAAAGCAAAAAATTCTTTATTTTTTTCAAATATGCGAATTTTGATAGAAAAACATTATAGAACAATTTTAAAAAAGTTTAATTCAATAGTAAAAATTTCATTTTCAAATAAAACTTTTTATTTAAAAGGCCTCGATAATTTTGATAACATTTTAAATAAAGATAATATTAATAAAAATCCAAAACGGTTTAAATTTAATATAAATATTAATTTTCAATGATTAAAAAAATTTTAAGAAATACTTTACAATCTCTTAAAATTCCAAAAAAGATAATTAAAAAAATAAGATTTTATATTGCAAAAAAAAACTATAACGAAAGCTATTTTATAGAAGAACAAAATAAAATTTTTAAAAGGCTTGACCTTAATAGACCAGAAGGCCTTAAAAAACTTCAGAGTATTAAAAAAGACATGAATTTTGAAAACAGAGAAAGTCCAATGTCATCTGAGCACGAAGTTTTATTCTCAAGTTTATCCTTAAATAATAATATTAAAATAAGTAAAATACTTGAAATTGGAACTTTTGACGGAATGAACAGTTTTTTGCTTTCAAAAATATTTCCTAATGCAGAAATAGATACGATTGATTTACCACATACGGAAACTGATTTTAAAAACTTTTACGAGAGAAAAAATAGGATTGATGAATTTATTAGTAATAGAAATAATAATTTAAAGAAAAGTAATAATATTCAATTTATAGAAAAAAATTCAATTAATTTAATTAACTCTAAAAAAAAATATAACTTAATTTGGATTGATGGTGCTCACGGTTATCCTATGGTTTGCGCAGATATTATTAATTCACTTCATTTGATTAGTCCTAATGGTATAATTTTAAGCGATGATATTTTTACAAATTTACTGATTTCAGAATCTGACAGACTGTATAATTCAATTGCATCATTTCAGACGCTTGCTCTTCTTAAAGAAGAAAATCTAATTAATCTAGAACTTATATTTAAAAGACTTACAGTTAATGAAAATTGTTTAGAACAGGATAGAAAATTTGTGGCAGTATTTAAAAAGATAAATTAAATATTTTGAACTTATGAATTTTTTTTATGGAATAAATAATTCTGACTTTTGTTCAGAACTCCAGATACCTAAATTTAAAAACAGAAATCCTCATCCGGATAATATAAAACTATATATGGCTTATCCAAATAATAAAAAATGGCAAATTGAAGAATTTAAAAATAAAAAAATAAATGAGGATTTTTTTTTTTTAGATAAACAAGAAATTAAAAATAATTACATTTTTTTTTTAGCTTATAAAAGCGATTTTAGTAATTATGACTATCAAGAATTAAAAAATTTTAACAATTTCACTGATACAGCGCCAGCTTACAGAGCAAATTTTAAAATTTTTTTAAATAATGGCGGTTTCTCATCATATCAATCAGAATATCCTTATGAAATGGTATTAAAAAAAGGAACTATTCTAAGCAGTGTAAGTTCTGTAGCAAATAAAAATGCAAAAAAAAATTATATTTTTATTAGAAATATATTTTTTGAACCAGTGCATGAAAATTTTAATGCATATTTAGTAAATATTAATCTTAGAAAAATCGAAGATGAATTTGTTATTAAAACAAATTATACCAACTGTTTCGAGATTAGAAATTCGTTAATTAAACCTGAAGTTTTTTTAGTTACTAAAGAATTTCTTGGAATTCCAATGTATGTATCTACTAATAAAAATCATGTTTCATTTGAACATACCCATCCGCCCCATGAATACATATTAAGTCAAAATAAATTCAAAAAAATATCTGAATTAAAAAAAGAAATTAATGAAATCATTAATTAAAATATTAGGTAAAACGAGTGTGGGAATTTTTTTAAGAAATTTTTTTAATTATAAACCAGTCCACATGAGTATAGATGGGCTTAAATTGATATCAGTAAGTGATGCATTTGCTTGGAGAACCGATAATAATTTTAAAACAATTTTTAAATATTCAGATATTTTGAATATTTTTTATAAAATTAAGAACTCTTGGATAGAATTTCATTTTTATGATAAAAATAATAATCTTTTAAAAATAGAAAAAAAAGAAAACATAAATTTATCTAATGAAGTAGAAATTACTGACGAATTTTTTAAGGGTTTAAAAGATTACGGTGTGTTTTATGTGTATCATTTATCAAAAGAAAAAATTGATTATGAAAATATAATAAGTAATAGATGTTACCTTGGTTATTCGCAAAATCAAAATCTCCCTTCTTTTGTACATGGTAATACATTTGCAAGATTTATAGATATATCGGGTAATAACAAAATTTATTCTGACATAGTCAAAACCTCATTGTTTCCAAATCATCTTTATAAAATACAAAAATATTTCGATAATTTTGATAAAAATGAACTTTTTTTTTCTAACCCAACATCTAAATTTATTAAGTTTTCAATTGATGATAAAAAATTCCAATTGAAAAGTGGATGTTCATTAATTATTGATACTTCTAATAAAAAAATAATTACAATTAAATCAAATTGCCTTTTTTTAAGACCAACTGTTTTTAGTTATAAAGACGAGTATCTAGATGTTCATCACTCGTAAAATTAAGAGATAAAGATTAGAGCATACTTTAGTATTCCCTATTTACGATTATACGCAATTCCATATATAGTCATCTTACTAAATAGAACTGTTACATAAATTTCGCAAAAAAACGAAATCACACTACATACTTTATTACATATACTTTTAAAAATCGTTGAGGAATGATAATTATGTGAATAAGTTGGGGTAACAGAGCACCTCACTGTTTAAAATTCAAAATAAAAAAACTATGAAAAATATAATTAAGTTTTTTTTTAAAAAACTAGGGTACAAAATTACAAAAACCAACAATGAAATAAATGATATAAATTTTGACGATTTATTAAAAGAAAAATTAAATGAAAACCCTATTATTTTTGATGTTGGTAGTAATAGAGGACAATCAATAGAAAGATTTAAGAAAATTTTTAGTAAACCCGTTATTCATTCATTTAAACCAATTAAATCTGAATTTGACTATATGTATGAAAAATTTAGAGATAACAAAGATTTTATTATAAATTGCTGTGCCTTGGGAGATACTGTTGGTGAAAAAGAAATAAATATTACAGCAAAAACGGGTAATTCTTCTTTTAATAAAATTAATCCTGGTACAGACTGGTTAAAAAAAAGATCTAAACAATTTAACACAACAATGGAAGATTACATAATATCGGTTTCAAAAGTTAAAGTTGATACCTTAGATCAATATTGTAAAAATAATAATGTTAGCAAAATTGATCTATTAAAAATTGATACACAAGGTTATGAAGACAAAGTACTTGAAGGAAGTGTGGATGCACTAAAAAATAATAATATAAAATGTATAGTAACAGAAATTATGTTTGATAATGTTTACGATAAATATTTTTCCTTTAGCGATATAGAACAATACATTATTCCTAATAATTTCAGAATGGTAGGCATTGATCTAAATAATAATAATCTTTTCAGCGGTCTGGCTTTTTTTGCTGATGTATATTATCTAAATAAAAAATACTTTAATTTAAATAGTTCCTAGAAACTTTAAAATTGTTTTTATCCTTTAATAAATCATTATTATTTTTTAAATACATCGTAAACTTAAAAAGTTACACATATAAATAAATATCTAAATGTTCGTCTAAAGTTTTAAATGATTCTTTCTTTTACTTTTGCTTTTTTAGCTGGTTTGATAAGCTTCATTTCGCCCTGTGTGTTGCCATTAATTCCAGCATATATTTCTTACATTGTTGGAACAACCTTTAACGAAATAAAGAATGAATCAAAATTACTTGTATTTAAAAATTCACTATTATTTGTTTTTGGGTTTTCACTAACTTTCATAATTCTTGGTACTGGAGCAACTGCTTTAGGAACAGCGCTTATAAATAATTTAAATATTTTTACGAAAGCTATGGGAACTTTTATTATTATATTTGGATTTGTAATGGCTGAGATAATTAGAATTCCTTTTCTTGAAAGAAATATAAACTTTTTAAATAGTAATATTAAAGGAGGATTTTTATCTCCATTATTACTAGGCCTGGCTTTTGGATTTGGGTGGACACCTTGTATTGGACCTATCCTTGGCTCCATTTTAGCATTTGCCGCTTTAGAGGATACTATTGAGAAAGGAATTTTATTACTTACTGCCTATTCTCTAGGATTAAGTATTCCATTTATAATTTCTGCATTAATGGTTAATCAATTCCTTAAAATTTCAAAAATTCTTCAAAAATATATTGTGAGAATAAAAATAATATCAGGATATATATTAATGTTTACTGGAATATTAATCATCACAGGAAAACTTCAATTGATCGGTTTTTATTTATTAAAAACTTTTCCTATTTTTCAAAAACTTGGTTAATTTTTGATTAGCTTTTTTTTTGAAGATAAATAAATTCCAAAAATAATTATAAAAGCTCCAATAATATGAAAATTCATTAAAGTCTCATTGAGTAAAAAAATTGCCATAAAAGATGTGAAGACTGGCATTAAATGTAAAAAAACTCCAGATTTACTTGGACCAATTATTGAAATAGCCCCGTTCCAAAGAAGATAAGCCCCAAGTCCAGCAAATAAAACTACATAAGAAATAGTTAGCATTACTGGAATATTAAAATTTATTCTCTGTCCACTAAAATATTCATATAAAAATTGAGGAAATAAAAATACAAGACCAATGGTTACTATTACTTGAAAAAATGAAAGGTTACTTAAAGAACTTTTAAAAGACTTAAGCATAATCGAATAAACTGCCCACGAAATCATTGCAACAAGCAACCATAAGTCTCCTTTATTTAAATCTAAATGAATTAACTTATAAAAATCGGATTTTGTAATAATTATTATAACTCCAAACATGGACAAAATAACACCAATAATTTGAAAATTTAAAATATTTTCAACTCTAAAAAGATAAGAAATAAATATAATTAATACAGGAATAGTTGAGATCATCAAAACCCCAGTTAAAACTTGAGTAAAATTTAAGGAATAATAAACAACAGAATTAAAAATACTAATACTTGTAAGTGACATAATTAGAAGACTTCCGAAATTCTTTTTAACTAGTTTTTTATTTGCTAAAATATCTTTTATAGTAAATGGAAAAAGTATGAGCCAGACAATCAGCCATCTAAAAAAGTTTAAAGTTAATGGAGGAACCTCATAAAGAGTTGCAAGTTTTCCAACTATAAAATTTCCAGACCAACATAATGCACAAAGAATAAGCATTATGTAAGCTAATAAATTTTTATTTTTAAATTGTAATTTCAAAAAATTAAATTTTATCTGTTAACTTGTAGTAAATGGTTCCAGTTATTTCATGAAATAGAATATTCCATAAGCTTATTCCTCTATAAAAACTAAAATCTAACCAGAAAATTTTGCTGGTTGCTGTTTTATAATCAACTGAAATAGGCTCTAAAATTAATCCATTTTTTTTAAATACCATAAAGGAACGTGCCATGTGACTTGCTGAGGTAATTAATCCCCAATTTCCTTTTTTATCTTCTAAAATTTTTTTAGAGTATTTAGCATTTTCAAATGTATTTCTTGATTGATTTTCAAATATTAAATTTTCTTCTCTTACTCCTTGATCAATAAAAAATTTTCTTGCAGTATCACTTTCGCTCCAACCCCTTGGTTTGAGAGACCCTGAAAGGCCAGAAAAAAGGATAATTATTCTTGGATTCTTTCTATAGATTTCTACCGCTTTTGTTAATCTTTCTGCAGCCTCATGCAAACTTGCCTCATTTCTCTCTTTTGGAACTAAACCTTTTCCAACACCTCCTCCAAGTATGATTACACCAGTTAATTGTGAATAAGAGATTTTTGAAGTTTTAATATAATCCTCTAGCTTATTTAATAAAAAATAAGGAAGAGAATAAATTCCAAAAAAAATAAATAAAAAAATAAATAACAGTGAAAAGAATTTCGTAATTTTTTTTTTATTTAAAAAAAAAAAAAAAAAAATTAAAAAAAAAATTTTAATAAAATATTTAAAGGATAAATAAAAAAATTAAGTGTTTTTGATAAAATAAACTCCATTAAAAGTAATCTTCTTTATGCTGCTGTATACTTAACACTATTCCAAATCCAATCATATTTGTTAGCATTGCGGTTCCCCCATAAGATAATATGGGAAGTGGAACACCAACAACTGGCAACATTCCTGTTACCATTCCAAGATTTATTGCAATGTATAAAAAAAAATTAAAAGCAAATGCATAACAAAAAATCTTTGAAAAATTCGTGGTTGCTTTATCACCAATTAAAATAACTCTTTTTATAATTGTAAATAATAACCAGAGTAAAAGTAACGATCCAACAAGACCAAATTCTTCAGCAATATGTGAAAAAATAAAATCTGTATGGTTTTCTGGGACAAAATCTAAAGAACTTTGCGATCCTTTAAGGTAACCTTTTCCAAAAAATCCACCTGATCCAATTCCAATTTTACTCTGATTGACCTGATAATTAGCTCCTAGAGGATCTCTGCTGCTGTCAAAAAAATTTATAATTCTATTTTTTTGATAGGGTTTAAGTGCAGCAAATACAAACGGTAAAGATATAATAAGAATTAAAATACCAGAGATAATTATTTTTTTGCTTAATCCAACAATCCACAAAACTCCAAGTGCTGCAAACAATATTAATAATGATGTTCCAAGATCAGGTTGTCTTAGAACAAGTAAAAATGGAACAATAATTAATAACGTTGATAAAAGTAAATTGAAAAATGTATTTACATCTTCAGATTTTACAGAATGATAAAATCTTGCAAGTACAATAATTATAGCGAGTTTTGCAAGTTCGGAGGGTTGAACATGAAAAAAACCAAAGTCAAGCCAACGCTGCGATCCTTTTGCAGTGACTCCAATAAATTTTAAAATAAATAATAAAAATAAAATTAATGCGTAAAAATGATAAGCATATCTGTACCAAATAGAAATACTTCTAAAAGAAATTAAAAGCATAACACCTATTGCAAACAAAAATCTTACTAGGTGTTTAAAATATAATTTGCTTTGACCTTTATCTATTGAATACAAAGCTGCAATACTAATTAATCCTAGAAGTAAAACTAAATATATTAATTTTTTGTCAAATCGTTTAAACTTTTCAAGAAATAAATAAAACCTACTTAATGTTTGCTCTTTAGACATTCGTTAATCTTTTTTTAAATAAAAAATCAAAAACAGTTTTTGCAATTGGCGCTGCTACTCTTGATCCAGGACCAGAGTGTTCTGCAACAATTGCAACAGCCCATTTCGGTTTCTCAACTGGACCAAAGCCTGCAAAAAGAGAATGATCCCTATACTTATATTCCCTAGCAGTTGGACTTCCGTCATCCTCTCTATCTTTAATATTTAATTTTACAACCTGAGATGTTCCTGTTTTTCCACAAAATTTTACTTCTCCGGTCAACCTTGATCCATAAGATGTACCACCAGGCTCATTGGTTGATGCGTTTAATGTCTCTTTTACAAGCTCAATATGATCGCTATCAAAATTTAATTTTTCCCTTTTTGATTTTTCAGTTCCAAAAAAACTTGGAATAACATTGTAACCACCGTTTGCAAACTGAGCTATTAGCTTACAAAGCTGAATAGGAGTTGAAAGCATATAACCCTGTCCTATTCCTGTTATTAACGTCTCACCCAGTAACCAATTTTTTCCAAAAACGTTTTTCTTCCATTTAGTGTCAGGTATTAATCCTTTTTTTTCTTCCTCAAACTCAGGCAGTAAATTAAAGCCCATGCCTAATTTTTTTGCAGTTTCTGCAATACGATCAACACCAAGAAGTCTTGCAAGTTCATAAAAATAAATATCGCATGATTTTTTCATTGCATCA
>Ga0194130_10006750_pt1 | contig 13125 bp, 14 predicted proteins | sample TA2KigsurfametaG_FD_160084 | JGI IMG/M metagenome (GOLD analysis project Ga0194130, IMG submission 160084) | Freshwater microbial communities from Lake Tanganyika, Tanzania - TA2015050 Kigoma 12 surface | ecosystem: Environmental > Aquatic > Freshwater > Lake | place: Tanzania: Lake Tanganyika... | reverse complement strand
GTGCTGGAGCTGCATCAACCGTCAGGGGAGCGGTAAAAGGGGCTGCATCCCTTAGTCGTGGTACGATAACTGGAGCTGCAGTTGGGGCAATAGCCGGTCTTGGTGTTGCAGCGGGGTTGGGGTCCGCTTATATAAATAGAAATGAAAAATTTTTCAGAGAATCTCCATACGTTGGGAATAGAAAATTAAGTAGAGATATGTCATATGGTGGAAATTTATATTCGAATAGAAACACATCACTCCAAACCGCGCAAGAATTAAATGCTGACGGGAACATTGTTTTGGGCATGCACAATCTAAGAAGAGGCGGGTGATAAAAAATGTCAGACATTTCAGATATAGGCCCAGAAGCCGCAAACATATATATGCAGGCAAATCCATATAGCGAATCTTTTGATCCTCGAGCCGTTTCTCCAGAAGCAATTGAACAACTGCCTGGTGTAATGGGGTTTTTGACCTCTCCCGGTTTCGAACAGTTCGCCAGAGCAACAAATCCAATTACCATTGCTGGTTTTGCCGCGTTTAGATCTCAAAACACACTGCTTAGGGGTGGAATTGGTGACGATGTAGGTAGTATACACGAAAAACTTCGCAGAGGTAGAGGCAAGTTTAGTAATTACTCGGCTAAATCTCTTTCTTTAACACCAAGTGCCGGTGCAAATCAGTTTGTTGGCGGTCAAAGTATAACAGGCAGAGTAACTGGTCGTGGTGAAAGACTAAGAAGGAAACAGGCGGCTCAGGGTGGTAAAACTCCTTTAGTGAAAGGATTTTTAAAGAACAACGCAACGCTTAATCCAATGAGGTTTTTTAGAAAACAATCATTAAGTGAATTTTTAGCTGGACCAGGAAGAAATTTTTACGCTCCTAACTCTGGTGGCGTGCTTGCCATGCTCGGAAACATAGGGGCAAAAAAAGATAATCCACGTTTTAGCGGTGGAACATTGGCAAGAATGGGAGCTTTAACTACAACCGAAAGAAGAGCTGCCCGTAGAAGGACGGGCGCCGCGGCTAAAATGGATCTTAATCTTGCTAGAATAGCCAAATATAATGCACCAGCAGGATCTTTGGCAAGTACTGTTAGAACAGGAGTAACTACAGCTAATATAAGCCCACATGCTGGAAGAGCGTTTGCTAGCATAGTTGCTCCAACTACAGTTCAAACCGCCTCTACCATCTCCATAACAGCAACTCCACTTGCAGGCCTTATTAATAAAGCGGTCAGTGGTGGAAATCTAACTGTGGGCGAAAGACGTTATTTAATGACAGAAGGCATAAGGGGTGCAAAGACCAAAAACATGATGAGGTCACTGCTAACGGTTGGTGGTGGTGAAGAAATGTTTACCGGCATGGGAACGGCAACCGCAAGGTCACTCGGCGGTGCCGGGGGCACTATGGTTATGACTGAAGCAGCAGAAAAACTAATGAAGCCGCTATCACAAACTATATTAGCAAACTCTGCATTTCAAACAAGAGTATTAACAGGCCTTGGTCAGGGGGTTTTTGCAGGCGCCATTCCCATGACTGAAGCTGGAGCAGCTCAAATGTCAAAGCAATTAATTCAAAAGGGATTTATTGAGACACTTGGATATAGAGGCGCCGCCCACGCCGCTGCTGCCGGTGGAGGGAGAGTGGCCCTGGCTGTTGGGGGCCAAGCTTTACTAAAGGCGATGCCGGGAATAAATATGATATTTGCAGCCGATTTGGCCTATCAACTGGCTAAACTTGGTGGAATGGCTGTTAAAGGCGCAATTAATTTTGGGAAAGACGCAATGAAGTCAATGCAGGGAAATATAAATGGCGGAATGTTCGCAACCTACAAGGATGACGAGGTAAGGGCAACGTCAAGGGCCAGGGGGGTCATGGCAATCCAAAATTCAAGACTCAACGCCAGATCACTTCTTGGTTCGGAGGGCGCGATGATGGCTGCGCATTTTGGGTAAATATGCTGGCTCAAACAAAGGGGTTTAGAAAACAACTAGAAGCACTTTCTAGGGAGGATTTAATTGAGATTATTCAATCACAAAACCCAGAATATGTAAAACAAATTAATAGAATTGAATGGGTGTTTAAGAATAAATTATCTCACCTGAATTGGCAGGACGGCTCGCCCATCACGGAAAGATCGATGACCAATAACGAGTTGGCGCTTTTGATAGATGAACCATTCGAGATCGACAACACGCTTTTGAATGCGGGCTTGTCCGCAGAAATACAAAGACAAATACACATAGCCAAAGATCCTTGTAGATGGGCAAAATATTTTTTGCGGAGTTGAGACCAGGGTTTACCAAACCCTGATATTAAGAGATCCCTCATTGCGCAAGGTGCTGAGGGCTGGTCGTCGTTTGGGTAAGACATTTAGCATGGCGATCGCGCTTCTGCATTACAGTTATACGAACAAAGATGGGCGTTGTTTGGTTATTGCCCCGATGAAGACGCAGGTAGAACTTATCTATCAGGAAATAAACAAACTCGCGGCAAAAAACGACGTTGTGCACAACTCGATAACACGAAAAGTCACTAGTCCGCAATTTTTGATAGAGTTTTCCAACGGTTCCACGATTAGGTTTTTTACCTCTGGCATGAGATCTGGGGGTAAGTCCGATGTTGCCCGTGGTCAAGAAGCTCACGTGATCGTTTTGGACGAAATGGACTATATGCATACAGACGATTTGGATGCTTTGTACGCCATGCTGCAAAAAACAGCGGAAGACCAGCCAGACAAAGTTTTAATTGGCGCTTCCACCCCAACTGGCAGAAGGGAAAGATTTTGGGAATGGTGTAGGTCCGGAAGATTCAGGGAATTCTGGTTTCCATCATACTGTAATCCATTTTTTTCCAAAGAACAAGAAGATGAGTTCAGGGAGCAGTATTCCGAAACTGGGTATAGGCACGAAATTGAGGCGGATTGGGGAGAAGATGCAGAAGGCGTTTACCCAAGAAAATTCGTTGACGCGGCTTTCGTGGAACCGTCCTGGAATTACACACCGGAAATAACATCGGCCAGGTCGGTGTATACCATTGGCGTTGACTGGGATAAATATGGCGCAGGAACGAATATAGTCGTACTTGAGGCGTGCCACCAAAATCATGAAGAAGAAAGATTTAGAAATAAGATCAGAATAGCTTACAGGGAAGAAATTGAAAAGTCAGAATACACCCTGACAAACGCCGTTAACAGAATTGTGGAATTAAACGATTCTTTTCAACCAAAACACATTTACGTTGACAGGGGATACGGAGAGGTGCAGGTGGAATTGCTTAGAAAATACGGGACGGAAAATCCCAGATCCAATTTAAGAGATAGGGTAAAAGGGGTGGGGTTTGGTGAGTTGATAGAAATTAAAGACCCGTATACTAAATTGCCTGTTAAAAAAGAAATTAAACCATATATGGTCGATAATTTAAGGCAGCATTTTGAAAAATCTCTTTTGTTATTTCCGACAGCCGACGAAGAGCTTTATATGCAAATCATATCATACGTCGTTGTCAGAACCACCCAAACTGGCAGGCCGGTATTCGAAGCCGGCGGATCTGCGGTAGATCACGCCCATGACGCCTTGATGTTGGCGCTGTTGGCTATCACCGAAAATTACGGCGAATTTGGTAGGAGCCAAGTAGCAACCAACGTTGAGTCGTTTTCAAATACTTTCTTCATGCCCAAAACGCAGGGTAAAAAGAATGAGGATTACAGCGGCAATGAATCTGGTATAATTTTAAACGTGAATCGAACCGGCCAATTAAAACCAAAATTTGGAAAAAAAGGCGGTAGTAAAAAAGTAGCCAGAAAGATGTTCTAATAAAAGATATGTCAATTGTCAATCCCATCCAAAGTGACACCGTTCCGCAAAACGCCGTATTCGCAGACTATAAGACCGAAACAAGCAGTTCGGTTTCTGACTACGAAGGTTCTGGAAAATTAAACGACGTCAATAAAACACTGCTAAAACACAAGTCTGGGGCTTACGGTAGCGATGAAACTTATTCAGTTTCTTTGGCGGTCGTAAGGCAGGAAACGGAAAATACGATATCTAAGTTAAATCAGTTTAAAGTGGATTTAGAAAACCTGTTGAGACAAGTTAATCTCGACCCATTCAACAACCCCTCTTTGGATGAAGCGCACAAATATGTTTGGGATCAGATCAATGTAATCGAAACAACTTTTCCGAAAATCCAGGTAGAGGGTTATCTGGGCGAACTCAAATATCCAAGACCGCCATTTATATGTTTTGATCAATATATTTTTTCAGAAAAAAACGACACGAGGGGTTACAGGAGGTTTGTTAAAGAATATGATAATGTTATTTCTAATTCCAGTTTTGGTCACATCTACGACTATAGGGAAATTGTCAAGTGCTTTTTGGCCGAAGCGGCCTGTATCAAATTCTCTTTAACGAGAGATTTTGGAACTTCCTATGAGGACGAATCGCAACAGCAAGTCGCAGCGCACTACTTTTACTGGCTCAAAATGGCACTTCACTATCAGGAACTCTTTGCCAAAAACATACCGCTCAAACCAACGCTCCTGCCAGAAGCCGAAGTGGATAAAGCAACTAAAAAACAAGCAGCGCAATTTCAAGCCTTTTTTTCGATCAAAGTAGACTCCCTAACCACCGCCATAGATTCGCAATTGGAGTCGCTGTACAACGATCTGGTTTTGAACTGCAATATTTTTTACGACAGTTTTCTTGGTCCAGCTCTAAGGTTCAAGACAAAGGTTGTTTCCGATTTTTCTGTGGATTTGCGAACAACAAACATGAAGTCGGATCTTCCGATAATGTCCGAAGAAGCCGTGATTGCGCTTCTCGTCGCAGAGGGTAATTTCAAATCGATCATTAGCGACCTCATCGAAAGAAGAAATACCACAACCGCAAAAATGGAAAGTCTATATCAAAATATTCTTCAAAGGAGAAAATATGCCGAATATATTTCTCAGCTCGGTGTAAAAGCGGTAAAAAAAGAAAAAATTACTGCACAAAACGTTTTGAACCTCAAGGACTATCAAACCCTGCTTGAGTCGGTTACCAAAATCAACGACACCAACCCACTCAGGTCAAGCCACGCTCTGCTGGACGACTTGGGCCAAGATAGCCATCCGCAGTATTTGATGAAATCCGGCGGGAAAATAAGTGGCGACATATCTGTCGACAATCAGGCAAAGGTGGACGGGGTCCGAATAGCCACGCATAGCCATCGTGGTTCTGATGGTTCGGAAAGAATAAGATCCATAGACATTGATTATGATTCAGTGAGAAGAGATATCCAATTAAATCAAATAAACGCATCGCAAAACGAGATTTTTATTTCGGTAGACTCTTTTGCCCCGGACATATTGCAGGGGGGGATACCCGTAGCGGACGTCAATATCAGCATAGACATTCCGGATGATTACGTCGATAAATATGAATTTGAAATAATGTATACGGAAATGTAACTATGACATGGTTTAAATATTTATCCAGCGATAACAACCTTAATTCTCCGTCGAATTTTGAATATCTACAAGCTCCCCTCAAAAGAGAGCTGTCTCTTTTGGCGCCAAGAGAATACATTCACAAAAATGACTGGTTGTTTGTTGACATTGGAAACAATGAAATAAATAAGATATACGATCAATCTTCTTCAAAGGGGGATCAAAACCATTCGTATTTGGTCGTATACGAATATGACGGTTTGGATCCATCATCTTTGGACTCTACTCCCTCTCCGGTAAAAACAAGAGTTGTAAATAATATTCTTTATTTTCAAGCCGCTCAAAACCATAAGCAGGATTACTCCATGAGCGGCAAATATTGCCTGTATTACGGCCAGGATTATATCAAATATCTTCATGCAACGCCGTATGTTCAAGACAACAAAACAAAATATGCGTATATAGCGGTGCCGGAAGTAACCGCAAAACTCTACGACAATCTGCAAAATTCACCACAACTTTACGACGCCACGCCAACAGATATCAATCTATACCAAACGGTTTTGGAAGAAACGTCAAAAGGTTATTACACTTTGGCTTTCTTCAACAATGGAATTGATTGGAAAGAATCCGTATCGCAAAAATCTGGCGCAAAAGCCTTCGCCACTTTTAGCGGACCTAATCTAAAGATTAACGCAATGACTGGTCCGTCAAATGGAAAAATAAAAATTAGAATTATTTCAAAACAAGAAAAAGCAACTGACATTGAAAAGGTGATTGTCGATTGGACGGAAATAGATTGTTTTGCGCTTAAAGAGGAAAAAAGTGTAATATACAATAAGACAAACTTAGAATACGGAGATTACAACCTTGAAATTGAAGTTTTAGAAGATAAAAATATTCTTTCTACGGGAAAATCGGTCCACATAATAAATATTTCTTTTTTGAAAAATATGCGCATAACATTGGGGGAACAGCAGCTCAGCGATACCCTGGTGTTTACCTCGTTGGGCGGGATTAGATAATGGCTAAGATCAAAAAAACCATACAAAACCTAAAACCGGGTAAGCAGTATCTGCTTACGGTTAAACCAAAAGACGCGGATGTGAACACCGTGTTAGATCCGACATCCGCGGTGAGATTTGTCGTACCGAATGACGCGACTCAACCTCAGGAGTTGGGTAATTTCGTCATAGTTGGAAACTACAAGTCAATTATGCTTAGCTTTAACCCCTCCAATGACTCAGATCTTCGTGGGTATTTGTATGAAATTTATCTGCCCGAAAGCATCGGCCAATCGGGTTCGCAGTATTCGCTCCTGCCCAACGCACAACCCCTGATATCCCGGATTTTCTGCATCAAATGTTATTTCGCTAGATGTTTCGCAAAATACAACAAGCCAAATTACGGTAAATGTTAATACCGGAGCGGCAACCCAGCAAACTACGGAAAAATTATATTTTGGCAGGGTTAGAAGCGTAGATACAAGCGGCAATCTTTCCTCTTGGACGGCATTAACCGCCTCTACTGCGACCACGCTGATTGATTCAGCCCACATCAAAGATCTAACCGCAAGCAAGATAACGGCAGGGACAATAGGCGCCCACACGATCACGATGGCCGGTGCGACTTCAATAATTAAATCCTCCACTTTTGACGGAGTTGACGTAGGTGGTGGAAGCTATGCAAACGCCACGACCGGCTGGCTGATTAATGGCAGCGGTAGGGCGTATTTTTACGACGCGACAGTGGCGGGAAGTATTGATATTGGTGGATTTGATTCCGGCTCTTTTCACGTAGATTCTGAGGGAAATATGTGGTTGGGTTCTGGGACTTTGGTCAACGCCCCATTCAAAGTCCTCAAAGAAGGTGATGTAACGGCTAACACAATATCAACTAAAAATTTGACACTTACTGGTCCCACCATAATGTCCGCCAATTCTCAAATTTATCTTGGAGCCGGAAACTACAATAATAGTGATACGCCATTTTATGTAGACAGTGACTCGCTATTTTCTCTTGGGACAAAACTAACATGGGATGGAACCACCCTAACCGTAAGGGGTAATTTAAAACTTGAAAATGGATCAGATGTGGCAAGCGAAGAATACGCAGATGAAGCAGCGGAAGAAGCAGCGGAAGACGCGGTAGATGAATTCGGGGAAAGTATTTACGAAGACGGATTTATCGGTGGTTTGACGATTAACTCGACTAAAATGTTTTATGGCGCAGGAAATTTCAATAATTCAGACACCGCTTTTTATGTTGCAAAAAATTCAGGTTCTGGTCAAGCCGATTTTTCGCTTGGCAATAAATTATCTTGGAACGGCACAACCCTTGCCATAACCGGGAGTATAACAGCAAACGCTGGCAAAATTGGATTATGGGAAATAGATGGAGGTGGAAGATTAGTCAGCGAAACATCCGATGACGATGGACCAATATATGTTTTGTCTCCAACGGAAGGAGAAACTGGAGCAATACGTTTTAAGAATATTCGCATAGGCAACAATGACATAACTGGAGTTGATTCCATAGAGATGGTCTCTCAACGAGAATCCATATATTACTCTGGTGCTAATAGTAATTTTACTGATCGACCTGATCCTGGTCCATCATTTGCTTTTTATTATGATACCAATCAACAGTTATGGGCAGCCATATACGGCGCAGGTGGGGTAGTTCTTGACGAATATTGTATACAAAGATGTGGAACTGTTCCATCAACTACGAATACTCCAACCACTACAACTACGCAATCACCAGGCGGAACCACAACGTCAACACCAGGCGGAACCACAACGTCAACACCAGGCACAACCACTACTCTTGACCCAGCTACAACGACAACCTTAAATCCAAACTGCCCAATCGACTGTAATAATCCTGGCGCAGGAGGATGGGTGCTCTTATTGAGTGATGCGTCTTGTGACTATTATGCAAAAGAAGGATGTGGCACTCATTGTTGTCCAAAGAGCTCTGGTGGTGGCGGCGGTGGTGGATTTGAAATTACCACCACCACTACTACCACTACTACAGCAGCTCCTGGTGGTGGATCTGAAACCGCTACCACCACTACTACCACCACAACAGCAGCTCCTGGTGGTGGATCTGGAACCACTACCACTACTACCGGATCACCGCCGCTTTGTTGCGGATATGAATGCCCAAGCACATGCGAGAACTGCTTATGTGGTCCGTTCTAATAAAATGCTTGATTACACATATCTTACAAAAGTGCTATAATGGTAATTAATATTTTTTGAGGAGTGTTATGGAAACACGTTTTTTTGCAGGAATAGTAGATGGTGATGTTTTTTGGATATTTAAAGTTGATAACTCTTACCACAGATCTGATCAGGTATGTAGCGCGATTATCAATAATCCAATTATTATAGAAACAACTAATCTAATTAATGACCCAAAACCGGGATGGAATTGGGATGGTTCTAATTTTATTAGTCCTAATGAAGAATCAGAAGTTTTTAATTCAACTACTCCAATCTTGCGATTTGTTGGTGTTTTAAACAATAAGGTAGAATTTAATTTTACATACTCAATTAATACGCCCAATGTACTTAGGTTAACTGCAGGCCTGAGAAGTAATCCGATATTTATTGAAATAACAAATTTACCAACAAAACCAGATGTTGGTTGGACTTGGAATGGCTCTGAATTTCTTGAACCATATATAGGATGGTAGATATGCCCAGCGCATGGCAATTATACAAACAGTCCCTAAAAGGTCAAGCTAAACCATGGCATTTGCTGAGCTCAGAAAACAGAATAGATGAAGAGACTGCCAAAGCCAGAATAGAAATATGTGATCAATGCCCAGAGCTAATTCAGTTAACAAAACAATGCAAACAGTGCGGATGTTTTATGGTTGCGAAAACAAAACTAGCGATTGCTGAATGCCCAATAGGAAAATGGTAAATGTCATCCATATTTGTGCAAATACCCTCATATTGTGATTTTGAATTGCCTAAAACTATTCTAAGCGCAACGCAAAATGCTAGCCAAGAAAACATAATTAATTTTGGTATTTCTAATACAACTTTAAACAAAAATTATATTTATATTCCAAAATTAAATTTACATTGGTCAAAAATAAATGTTTATGAAAGTATAGCTCCTGAAAATATAGGCTTACAAAAAGCTAGAAAAATAGCAAATAATTTTTATGACGGAGAAGATTATTATCTTCAAACAGACGCACACATGAGGTTTGAAAAAGATTGGGATAAAAAATTAATTGAACTTATACTTATGTATAAAAATAATGGTTTTAAAAAACCATTGATTACCTGTTATCCTCCTGCATATGAATATAATTCTTTTTTAGTGGAAGAACTTGGTAGCCTAAATAATGTAAATGCAATATCATTCTTAGAAGATGAATCCAAATTTACAAATACGTACGTACCATCTCAATTAGCTATTTCAGTAGATTTCGGATGTATGTATACTGCATCTGTTTCTGGTGGATTTATTTTTACGATAGGCGAATATACAAATATTACTCCAAATGAAAAAATAGCTTTTTGGGGAGAAGAAATACTAATAGCTGCAAGAGCCTACACCCACGGTTTTGACTTGCTACTTCCAGATCAATCCTATATGTGGCATTTGTATTATGATCATAATAAAACAATTCAAGAAAACGGAAGACAACACGTTTGGAATGATTTTCCAAACCATTGGCAAACAATGCAAGACGAATCGCAAAAAGAGCTAGATAGAATTTTTTCTAATGAGATTATTGGATTAGAAGGATTAGGGCTAGAAAGAAGCTTAAAAGACTATGCGCAATATGCCGGACTAGATTTTGCAAATAAAAAAGTTACTCAGTGTAAATGGGGATAATTTGTGCTATAATCAATAAATGAAGAAAAGGAGATGGTATAATTCAAAGATGTCAAGAATTAATCAAAAACCGAATTGGCAGAGTAAACCTCAGGAGGAGGAATATGAAACCGTAGAGATAAAATCAGAAACAAATCACGAGGTAAATCAAATGATAGAACCAAAGAAGCAAACCCAAAACACTACGGTAGACTCTGGTTTAGACATAAATTTAGTAATATCTTCTTTCCAAGAAAAAATTGGTCAATTAATGACCGAAGTTGTAATAAAAGATGCTACAATTAAACAGCTAACTTCAATCATCAACATAATAAAAGGACAAAGTAATGAGTGAAACACAGGAACAAAAAGAATTTAAAGTAGAGATTAAAATATCTGAAAAAAATCTTTCTTATAAAAGCGATTTTTCTGAGGCAGAGACTATTTTTTGGCTTGAGGCGGTTAAAGGTCTAATTATAAAGAAAACCTTTGAATCAGTTGGAATGAATCCAGTAGAATAAATGTTGGGTAGCACAAAACCCAGATACTATATAGTTATCTATAAATTGACTACAAGGATTAATAATGGCGCTTAAGGACTATATTCCATTTTACACTGCCGATGATACTTCTCTTCAAAAAGAGAAGGCGTTTTCCCCAGAGGATATTGGATCAATAGCTAAAACTATGCGCATAGCCGCTTTGGCGCTTGGTTTTCAGGGTACTTCCTTTTTCTTTAGCAAAAGAGCTTCCTTTGAGCCTCCATCATATGACTTTGACAGAATTCATCAAGCTGTTGACACTGATTCCTATGTAAAGCAAGCTGTAGCAAAACATAAAGAGCTTTTTTGGAAAGAAGGATGGGAGATAGTATCCGAAAATCAAGAAGCCGCTATTTATCTAATGCAGAGAATTGATTATATGGAGATGGCTATGAAAAGGCCATTTCTAGATTTCTTAATTGAGATTTCTGATCAACTTTTTAAGTTTGGCAATGCGTTTGTTGTTAAAGGCAGGGGGGATATTGGGTCATATTTTCCCACAAAGCTGCAACCAATAAATGCAGAGTACCCAATAGCTGGATATTATCTTATCCCAACTGAACAAGTCAGAATTCTTAGGGATAAGTACAATAGACCAAAAGCCTATCAACAAGCAACTGATCCACTTACGTATTCCCCAACCGAAAGGGATCCAGTGTGGTCTGCTGATAGGGTAATACATCTTCACTTGGATAGGAAGCCGGGAAGGGCGTTTGGAACTCCATATATCAGTACAGTTCTTGATGACGTAATTGCCTTGAGGCAAATAGAGGAGGATATACAAAATCTAGTTCATAGAGAACTTTTTCCATTGTATAAATACAAAATTGGTACCGCAGAACAACCAGCTGAGCCTCAGGAAATAGATCAAGCAGCTTTGGAGATAGAGAATCTTAGGGCAGAGGGTGGACTAATTCTTCCGTTTAGGCATGACATAGAAATTATAGGTTCAGAAAATGCTGCACTAGACGCATCAAAGTATCTCGATCACTTTAAGGAAAGAGTCGCCGTTGGTCTTGGGGTTGCACCCCATCATTTGGGTATGACAATGAACGGCGGTAACAGGTCTGTGACTGATAGGCTTGATATTGCTCTTTATGATAAAATTAAGCAAACGCAAAAACTATTTTCTGAGATGGTGAGATTAAACATATTCAATGAACTTTTGTTTGAGGGCGGATACGATCCAACCTTAAATCCTTTGGCCGCTGGTAATTCTGATCGTTGTTTTTTTAAATTTAAAGAAATAGACGTAGATACTCAGGTTAAAAAAGAAAATCACATTATTCAAAAATTTGTTAACAATACAACAACCCTAAGTGAAACCAGATTGGCTTTGGGTTTAAGTATTGATGTTGATACCGAGGAACTGTATAGCGGATTGCAAGCTAAAACACAAATAGAAATAGCCAGCGCTCAATCAGAAATTTCGGCTCAAAATGCCCCTAGCCCTAAGAGCTCTGATGGACAACAGTCTTCGCAGGGAAAGCAAAGAAACTTGCCAAGCAATAGAAAGGGCGTAGGAAATAAATCTAGACCTCAAAACCAGGATGGTCGTAAACTTTCTCCAAACATTAGAAGAACTGATAATAAATTTTTAAGTGTAATTGAAAATCTGCTAGAAAACGAGTATAATGTAGTTGGAACAGATTTAACAAAAGAGGATGAAAAAAATGTCTGACAACAATAACATTCAAGAAAACCAAGTTGATATAGTACAAAATTTTAAAACTGCAGTAAAAAATGGTCAAACTCGTTTAGCGCTAGAATTTTTGGTAGATATAGTTGATGGAATATTGGATATAGTTTTGACACCGCAAGAAGAAGCTCCAGTTCAGAACGAAACAAAGGAGCAAAAACAGTCAACTTCTAAAAAGAAAGCAAAAGAACAAGTAACAGAAACACAAGCAGATACTGTAAGCTAAAGACAATATGACATCTGTTGTGATCGGATGTCCAATCTACAAGAGAGATTGGATTCTCCCATACTGGTTTGCGTGCATTAGCCAGCAAAATCTTGATTTTTCAAAAATTGGTTTTGTCTTTATTGCCTCTGCTGAAGACGAAAAAACAATAAAAAATCTTATTAGTTTTCGAAATTCAAGACCAGACATAAAAGTTTTTGAAATAGAATTTGTAGATGACATTGTTCATTTTGAGCATCAGAAAAACTCAAGACAATGGAGTATATCCAAATACTACAATATGGTACATTTGAGAAATTGTTTATTAAAAAAGGTAAGAGAAATACAACCAGATTATTTTTTTAGCCTTGACTCTGACATTCTGTTGACAAATCCAAATACGATTAACTTTTTAATCTCA
>Ga0194130_10006747_pt1 | contig 13126 bp, 18 predicted proteins | sample TA2KigsurfametaG_FD_160084 | JGI IMG/M metagenome (GOLD analysis project Ga0194130, IMG submission 160084) | Freshwater microbial communities from Lake Tanganyika, Tanzania - TA2015050 Kigoma 12 surface | ecosystem: Environmental > Aquatic > Freshwater > Lake | place: Tanzania: Lake Tanganyika... | reverse complement strand
CCTGTTCTGGGGATCCGCTGGTTTCCCCATGGATGTCTTGGCCGGAGACGGCGAAAGAGGCGTTGCGGTTCCAGGCGGTCATGGCTGGCAATGTGTGGGTTCTAGAACCATAAGGGCTGTTTTCTGGACGCAGCCAGGAATGAGCACCTCTACTCACTCGCGGATGTGGAAATGTGAAGTGCCCATTCCTGCGGGCGGATCGAGGTGAGCGGCGAATCAACCCGCCGACAGTTCGGCCACGGCCTGCAATGCTCCCCGCTCCTCAAACAGGTGCCCCGCTCCGGGGATCGGCACCAGCCGATGGGGCGCCCGCAGGGCAAGGGCCGCCCGCTGGTTGCAGCGGAGCACCTCCCGGTCCCGCTCCCCGACGATCAGCAGGAGCGGACAGCGCAGCAGCGGCAAGGCGGCGGGTGCGAGGTCGGGCCTGCCGCCACGGCTGACCGCAGCCCCCACGGATCGGGGGCGCAGGACCGCGGCCGTGATCGCTGCCGCCGCGCCGGTGCTCGATCCGAACAGGCCAAGGGGCAGCCCTTGCAGCTCTGGCTGGCTGGACGCCCAGTCGATGCAGGCCGCCAGCCGCTGCCCCAGCAACGGAATGGCGCAGCCGAGCGCTCCCTTGGTCCCGTCCTCCGCGGCCTCCGCTGGGGTGAGCAGATCCATCAGCAGGGTCGCCATCCCGTTCTGCTGCAAGCGGGCCGCCACGGCCCTGTTGCGGGTAATGAAGCGTCCGCTGCCGCTTGCGTGGGCCACCAGGATCAGCGCGCGGCACTGAGGGGGCCGCTGCAGCGTGGCCTCCAGGGTGGTGCCTCCAAGGCGGGGCACCTTCCGCTCATTCGAGGAGATCGCTGCTGCGGGCACCTTGTCCACCACGACATGGAGCCGTCGTAGGGAGCGGCGGCGTCGCCGTGGTGCGCTGAACCGCCACTGCGGCGGGGCTGCGGCGGATGCCGCCGGGCGTTGGCTCAGCCGAGGCGGCGGGCGGCGATGAACACCGAGTTGCCCGCCGGCAACGCCACGCCGCGGCGCAGGGCCGCGTACTCGAGATCGGCCATGGCCGCGCAGAAGGATTCGATCAGCGGCGGATAGAGCTTCACGTCACTGCTGAGCTCGGAGGGCACGAAGAGTTTGCGGCGGGCGAAGATCAACGGAAAGATCAGCAGATTGGCATAGCTGCTCTGCAGGATCTGGAAACCACCGTTCGCCAGCAACCCTGATAATTCGCTGCGCCGAAAGCGGTGACGCGTGTCCATGAGGTCGTCGTGGTACGACCACATCCACTGATAAGCCGCCACATTGATCACGAGGATGCCACCCGGGCTGAGGACTCGGGCAAACTCATTGACCGCATTGGCTGCGTGGTCTATCTGGGAGATCACATCAGCGCTGAGCACTGCATCGAAGGATTGATCCGCAAACGGCAGCGCCTCGATCGATCCCTGCACGATCGGCACGGAGGTGCGCTGCCGGGCGAAATCGCAGGCCACCGAGGAGTAATCAACACCGGTGATCGTCCATCCCTGATCGCGTTGCTGCAGCGCCTTGATCAGCCCTCCTGTTCCACAGCCAGCATCGAGGATCCTGGCCGGCTTTGCCTGGAGTTCGGCCAGGGGATGGAGCATGCGCCGATTGAGGGCTTGGAAGTACCACATCGAATCTTCCACTGCAGCCAGATCGCGGAAGTCGTCAAACTGCATGGTGGGAGAATCGGCGATGTGAGGATGCCTGCCTGAAGGGCCAATCTCAGGTGGGCGACGATGAAACTGCATGAGATTAACTCACGCAACTCAAGCCTGTCGCGGCAGCTAGCTCTTCTTCTCTGCCGAGCACCGCATGCTTGCGAGGCACCCCCCCAACCCTCAGGGATTGCAGTGCTGGCAGTGCTGGGAATCGGCGTGCAGCAGACCATCGCGGCGCGGTTGCGGGGCCTGGTGCCCGCAGCCTGGGCAGCCGAGACGCTCCACAGGGGTGAGCGCCGTGGGCAGCCCGCACCAGCCGCAGGGCAATCCTGGCTCGCTTCCCACCCTGCCCCAGCCGGGGCTGCCGCAGCGGGGGCAGGGGGTGGCGATGCGGCGCACCAGCCGGAAGGCCAGCTGCCGGATGCTGGCCATGGGGGTGGGATTGCGATGGGCGCACATGTCGCTCTCCAGCTGCAGCAGGCCTGCATCGGAGTCAGCGGCGGCCTGTTGGATCGCCCGGTGCAGGGCGGACGGATCCTGAATATCCTTGATCATCCTGTTGGTTGGGCCGTTGCTTGCGAGCGGCCGCACCAGCAGCCCGTGGCTGGGGAAGCCCACCCCTCGCTTTCCTTCCCAGCCATGCCCGCCACCATGACGGCCCGCTCCCTGCAGTTCAGCCTGAACCCCGGCGCGACGTGCCGGTGCATCGCAGCTGGCAGATCGATGCGAATCTCCATCAGTGGCGGCTGCCATGACCTGGATGGTTTCGCTGCAGCGGGGTCCACCTCGCTTGATTGAGCCGATCCATGGCCATCACGCCCAATCCCTGGCCATGATCAAGCCTGCTAATCAAGGAGATGGGGCATTCTTGCCAGATCCCCCACCCAACAGTGGAATCAAGTCTTTAAGGTTTGCCAACTCCCATACGGGAGCTCAGAATCACACCTCCCAAATCCAGACTCTGCCCCTCACAACCACATCTGTGCCTAGCCAAGTCACCAGGCTGCACTCCTACTTCTCCCGCCTCAATCTCTCTCGCCTGGGAGCAACCATGGTTGCCCCCAGTGTTGTTGCGACCTGATGCTGATCCCATCACGTCTGCACTCCCTTCTCCTCCTCCGACCCCGCCGTTTCACCCGTCTTTTCCCCATGGCTCAGCGACGTCGCTTCATGGCTCTGCTCGGCGGAGCCCTTACCACCACACTCGTGCTCAGCGGTTGCCTCGGCAATCCCCCCAGCAAAACCGGCAGCACCACAGCCCCCGCCACCACGGCAGTCGCACCGGCGGCCAGCAATGCCGGGCTGGAGGTGAGCACCGTCAATCTCGGCTACATCCCCATTCTTGAAGCCGCGCCTCTGGTGATCGGTGCGGAGAAAGGCTTCTTCGCCAAGCACGGTCTTACCGTGAATCTCAGCAAGCAGGCGAGCTGGGGCGCCGCCCGCGACAACGTGGTGCTCGGCTCGGCCGGCGGTGGCATCGATGGCAGCCAGTGCTAGTTGCCGATGCCGCAGATGATCAGCGAAGGCGCGATCACCAATGGCAAGAAGGTGCCGATGGTGGTGCTCGCCATGCTGATGAGCCTGGGCAATGGCATCGCCGCTTCCAATCAGGTGAAGGATGGCAATCTGAGCGTCAATCTCAAGACCACCTCGCCTGGTTTCTTCGAGACATTCAACCAGAAGGAAGGCCGCAAGTTCAAGGCCGCGTACACCTTCCCTAAGGCCAACCAGGAGATATGGATCCGCTACTGGCTCGCCGGCAATGGTGTGAATCCCGATAAGGCGGTGGAGCTGCTCAAGGTGCCGGCGCCGGAAACCCTCCAGGGCATGAAGAACGGCACCATGGAGGCCTTCTCCACCGGTGATCCCTGGCCCTCCCGGATCACCAGGGACAACATCGGCCATCTGGCCGCCACCACCGCGCAGATCTGGAAGGCCCACCCCGAGGAATATCTCGCCGTACGCGCCGACTGGGTCGATAAGAATCCCAAGGCCGCCGTGGCCCTGCTCAGGGGCCTGATCGGAGCCCAGATGTGGCTCGACAAGCCGGAAAACAAGGATGAGGTCGCCCAGATTCTCAGCTCGCGCAAGTGGTACAACGTGCCGCTGCCGGTGCTGCAGGAATCGCTCAAGGGGCCGTACAAACTCGGCGCCGCCGGCACCCCCGAGAACGATCCCAGGACGGGCCCCCCCTACTGGGCCAGCGAGCGCGGCACCATCTCCTATCCCTACAAGAGCCTCACGCTGTGGTTCCTGATCGAGTCGCTGCGCAGGAAGTTCTACCCCGGCACGGTGGATACGATCGAGCAGGCCAAGGCCATCAACGACAAGGTGACCCGTGAGGACCTCTGGCGTCAGGCCGCCAAGGAGGTGGGTGTGCTCGAGCAGCACATTCCCACCAGCTCAAGCCGCGGTAAGGAGACCTTCTTCGATGGTGTCGTCTACGACCCCGAGAACCCCTAGGCCTATCTCAATGCTCTGAAGATCAAGGATTGATCCTCAGCGGCCCGCCGCCCATTCCTTCGCTGGTGGGCCACCTTTCTCCCAATTCGGAAGCTCTGCGCTTCCACTCTTGATCCCCCATCTCCTCTCTCTCCCGGACCTTTCCCATGACCACCAGCCTCAATCCCACCCCCATCCGTGAGGATCGCCCCGCTCCCTCCGGAGTGGCGCTGTGGTGGAAAAAGAACAGCAAGCTGATGCTGCCGCCGATCCTCGGCACCGGCGGTTTCCTGCTCTTCTGGCAGCTCAGTGCCAGCCTCGGGCTCACCAAGCTGGCCGGCCCGCTGAGCCTGTTCACCGAGGAGCGCACCCGTGAATTGCTCTTTTACCCCTTCTTCGATCGCGGCGGTCTCGACCAGAACCTGTTTCTGCATGCGTTGAGCAGTCTCAGCCGTGTGGCGCTGGGCTATTCGCTGGCGGCCATCCTCGGCATCGCCGTGGGCATCGCCGTAGGGCTCAACAAGGCTCTGGACCGCGCCTTTGATCCCCTGTTCCAGTTCCTGCGCATGGTGGCGCCGCTGGCCTGGGTGCCGATCGCGCTGGTGCTGTTCCAGAACAACCAGCCTGCGGCCATCTTCGTGATCTTCATCACCTCGATCTGGCCGATCCTGATCAACACCGCTGCGGGTGCGCGCCAGATCCCGCAGGACTACCGCAATCTGGCGCTCGTGCTGCAGATGTCGAGCCGGCACTTCTTCACCAAGGTGCTGATTCCCTCTGCCCTGCCCTACATCTTCACCGGTCTGCGCATCTCGATCTGTCTGGCCTGGCTGGCGATCATCGCCGCCGAGATCGTGATGCCCGGTACCCCCGGCGTGGGCTTCTTCATCTGGGATGCCTATCAGAACAGCTATGTCTCCGACATCGTGCTGGGCGTGGTGTGGATCGGTGCCATCGGTCTGATCTTCGATCGCCTGATGACCTGGCTGCAGAAGCGGATCTCGCAGCAGTGAAGCCTTCTGCCCGGTTCGATCGCCTGGCCCTAGTCCATCGCCCCTCATCCCCATGAACGAATCCGACCTTCTCGCTCCCCTGCGAGCCATGCAGGAGCGCATCAGCGTCTTGGAGCAGCGACTCATGCAACGCACCAATGCCCTGATCTTTCTGGTGATCCGCGTCGTGCTGATGAGCGCGATGGTGGTGGGCTTCTCCTGGTACACCCTTGAGCTCAGCCCCTGATCCCCCTCTCTTCCTCAAACCATGACGACACTGGGTGAAGTCCAGGAGATTGAAAAGAACTTTCCTCTCACTGGCGGCGGCAACTATCTGGCCCTCAAAGGCATTGACCTTGAGATCAAAAAGGGGGAGTTCATCTCCCTGATCGGCCACTCCGGCTGCGGTAAGAGCACCCTGCTCAACATGGTGTCGGGCTTCGCCACCCCCACCTCCGGCCGAGTGCTGCTCGATGGCAAGCCGATCACCAGACCGGGCCCGGACCGGATGGTGGTGTTTAAGGGCTATGCGCTGCTGCCCTGGCTGTGCGCCTACGATAACGTGCATCTGGCGATCGATTCGCTGAAGCCCCAGCTCAGCGAATCCGAGAAGCGATCGATCGCCATGGAGCACCTGGAGATGGTGGGTCTGGGCACGGCCCCTGAGAAGAAGATCACCCAGCTCTCCGGCGGCATGAAGCAGCGGGTGGTTATCGCCCGCGCCCTGGCGATCCGGCCCGAGGTGCTGATCCTGGATGAACCCTTCGGCGCCCTCGATGCGATCACCAAGGAGGAGCTGCAGGAGGAGCTGCTCAAGATCTGGAACACCCAGAAGTGCACGGTGCTGATGATCACCCACGACATCGACGAGGCCCTGTTCCTCGCCGACCGGCTGGTGATGATGAGCAACGGCCCATCCGCCGGCATCGGCGAGGTGCTCACGATCGACTTCCCCCGCCCCCGCGACCGCGAGGTGATCATGGAGGATCCGCGCTACTACGAGCTGCGCAACGGCGCCCTCGATTTCCTCTACAACCGCTTCGCCCACGACGCGGACGAGGGCTGAAACCTGGGTGGCCCGGCGCAACCGAGGCCCGCATTGCTATACCCGGCCGGTATCAGCACCCGGGCGGCAATTTCATTGCGGAGCGCAGGGGTCGTCGCTCAGGGGCAGTCGATCAGGGGCTGGCCGGCCTCGCCGGCGGCCACCGGGGCCATCAGGCGCGCCCAGGTGGTGGTGGGGGCATCGCGCAGCACCGCCGGGTGGGCCAGCGCCAGGCTGGTGAGCAATATGGTGGCCAGGGTGGTGGCCATCGCCTCGACCATCCTCCGGCGCAGGCGGCGGCGGGCCCCCAGCTGGCGGGGGGTGGCGCAGGGCCGGCTGCTGATCAGCCGGCGGTGCAGATCGAGACGCACCAGCAGACCGGCGCTGGGGCGGTGCAGGGGCAGGGTGGGTCGCCGCTGAGACGTGCCGGTCAAACGCGCCATCACAATCCGCCCGCAGGGCTTGGAGTGCGGTGAATCTAGGCTGCTGGTGGGGAAGCGCACCGATGAATCTGCTGTTCATTCATCAGAATTTCCCCGGCCAGTACCGGCATCTGGCGGCGGCGCTGCGGGATCGCGGCCACCGGGTCGTGGCGATCGGCGGCCCCACCGCCCGGGCGATCGATGGGGTGGCCCTGCAGCGCTACGACCCGATGCCTTCGGGGGGCGTGCCGGCCTGCCATCCGCTGGCGGAGGATTTCCAGACCAAGGTGCTGCGGGCGGAGGCGGTGGCCGTGCAGCTCGAGGCGCTCGTGCAGGAGGGCTTCCGGCCCGATCTGATCGCGGGCCATCCCGGCTGGGGCGAGCTGCTGCTGGTGAAGGATCTGTTCCCCGAGGTGCCGGTGCTGCACCAAGTGGAATTTGTGTATCAGCTCCAGGGCGGCGATAGCGATTTCGATCCGGAGTTCGCCAGCGCCGAGTGGCGCAGCAGCAGCCGCCTGCGCCTGCGCCGCGCCCCCCAGCTGCTCGCCTTCCACGATCTCAGCTGGGGCCTGGCACCCACCCGCTGGCAGGCCTCCACGGCACCGCCGCCGTTTCGCTCGCGCATCAGCGTGATCCATGAGGGCATCGACACCGCCTCGATCGCTCCCCGCAAGGGTGCCCGGATCCAGCTGAGCAAGGCCGGGCTCACGTTCCGCCCGGGTGATGAGCTGGTCACCTTCGTGGCCCGCAACCTCGAGCCCTACCGCGGCTTCCACCGCTTCCTGCGCATGCTGCCCCGCATGCAGCAGCTGCGGCCTGGCGCCCAGGTGCTGATCCTCGGCGGCGAAGGGGTGAGCTACGGCAGCCCTCCGCCGGGGGGCGGCAGCTGGAAGGAGCACCTGCTGCGGGAGCTGGAGGGCCAGCTCGATCTGGCGCGCATCCATTTCGTGGGGCCTGTCCCCCACGGGGTGTTGCACGATCTCTTCCGGGTGAGCGCCTGCCACGTGTATCTCACCTATCCGTTTGTGCTCAGCTGGAGCCTGCTTGAGGCGATGGCCTGCGGGGCGCTGATCGTGGCCTCGGCCACAGCGCCGGTGCAGGAGGTGATCGAGCCTGGCGCCAACGGCCTGCTGGTGGATTTCTTCGATGGCGAGGCCCTCGCCCAGACCATCGCCGCCGTGCTCGCCGATCCGGAGCGTTATCGCCCGCTGCGCCAGCGGGCCCGCCGCACGGTGGTGGAGCGCTTCGATCTCCACTCCGTCTGCCTGCCGGCCCAGCTGGAGCTGGTGCAGACCCTGGCCAGCGGGCGGCTGCCGGAGCCTCAGGTGTAGGGGGGGAGGGAGTTACCGCACGACAACTTCGCGGTTGGCTGGATCGGTGCCCGGGAGGGCCTGCAGCACCTGCTCACGCCGGCTGCGGAGCACCTCGCCGTGCCAAGCGGGAGAGGCCAGGTGCTCGGGGTTCTGGGAGAGGTCGGCCCAGAGCTGTTCCATGGCCTGGAGCTTGTCGTCCACGCTCATCTCGGCCAGCCGGAGATCCACCGCCATCACCAAGTGCCTCCAGCTTTGTCAAGTGACAATTTCAAGTGGGTTTGGCCTGTTCAAGGCTGCGCACCTTCCTCGCGGAGCAGTTCAAGGTGCCGCTGTGAACGTCTACACCTTGCCGGCCGGACCAGAACGCCTTGACTCTAAGTATGATCATACGAATACTCATACTGAGCCATGGCGCCGCCCCTCTCTGAGCGCGTCACCGTGACCATGCCCGCGGAGCTGGTGGCGGGGATTAACCGGATTGAGCGCAACAGAAGTTGCTTCATTGCAGAGGCGGTGCGCCATGAGCTCAAGCGCAGGCAGCGGCAGGAGTTGCTGCGCTAGCTGGAGGTGCCCCACCCAGACAGCCTCAGCACGGCCGAACTGGGCCTTGAGGCCTGGAGCCAGCAGCTACCGGCTGGTGATCACAACCTTCTTGACCCCAGCGCGGGTATCCCGCTGCATTGGGAAAGTGGGAACGGCTGGCAGGAGCTGCACCCATGAGCCTGGCCAGGGGCACGGTGGTGCTGGTGGATCTTGAACCCACCCAGGGGCATGAGCAGCAGGCCACCAGGCCCTGTGTTGTGGTGAGCGATCAGGCTGTGAACAGCAATCAGCGCTTCCCCCTGATTGCGGTAATCCCTGTGACGGGCACTGCCGCCAACGGTGCGCTTTATCCCGATCTCGCCCCTGGTGCCAGCGGGCTCACAAAACCGTCGACAGCATGGGTGGATCAGGTGCGCTCGATTGACAAGCAACGCATCCGCCGGCGTTACGGCCAGGTGTCGGCGGCAGAGCTTGAGGCCATCGATCGGGGCCTCTGCCTGTATCTGGGGCTGGAAGCTGGATTGTGAGATGCCCAGCTCCACCGCTCCGGCTCGCTTGCTGAATCAGGCGCCGGCTGCTGTGGAGGCGCGGCCTGTGGGATCTGTTTCTGCGTCTGCTGATCAGCATCCGGCTGGCTACCGGGTTTTGATCAGCCCCTACCGAAGAAACGGCGACTACGAGCAGGCGGAGGCTTATCACGGCGCAGGGATCAGCGGCCTTTCACTCTCCGCAGCGATCCAACACGGCCTGGATCACCGCCGGGGCGATGCGGACATCGCTGGCACGCAGCTCGGCAAACACCTCCCGTGCCGAGCTGATCAGGCCGCGCTGGCGAGCCAGGCCGATCACGGCAGCGGTGCCTGCAATCTGGAGGCCCAGTTCATGGCCACAGCACGGCCAGCGCGCTCATCGATCAACAGCAGAGCCCCATCGCCATGCTGCAGTGCCAGCGGAATGCTGGCGGCTTCGCCTTCATCGAGATCGGGCAGGGCTGGTTCTGTGGCCTGCATGACCACAGGTTTCAACCAGCCGCGGGTGATTCCAGCCTGGATCCGTTCTTCCGAATCGGGAACACGACCCTTGAGCACGTCGCGCAGCACGGCATCGGCCACGAGCACGTCGCTGAACAAGGCCCGCAGCCACTGGATCCCGTTTACCCGGGCCAGGGCGATCAGGGGGCTGGCGGCGGCGATGACGATTGCAGCCACTGTTCCAGGGTGTCGAGATCGGTGTTGGTTTCGGCGGCACTGAGGCGGATCGCCGGGATGCCCAGCCAGCCGAGATGGGAGATGAAGCTGGCCACATCCATCTCTGCCAAACGGGCCGCGCGCACCAGCGACAGCTCACCATCGCGGAACAGGGCGGTGGCCAGGGCGGCCCGTACGCCGGGCGCCTGCAGCACCCCTCCGGGCTCAAGACCGATCAGCAGCGCATCCGGAGTGTCGCGGTTGAGCACCACCACCGGCCCTTTTCTGGCCTGCCGCAGTGCCTCGGCGGGGTTGTTCTTCAGGCCGCTGACGCTCACCGCTTGCATGGCCCATCCCTCCTGGGATGAACAGATGGGATGACCATAAGGGCTTGATGCCTGGGATTCCTGGCGTTCGCAGCCGCCCCTCGGGCAGGATTCGCTGGTCAGGCCTCTGCGAGGCTGAGCACCGGGCCGCGCCCTGCGGATTCGCTGGGCTCCCCTGAGCACCCAGGCGCTGCCGGGCGCTGCCGCACCCCCCGTTCCCCTTGTCTTCGCCCCGATGGCGCTGGATCAGCTCAAGGCCTTCCTGATCCGCATGCAGCAGGACGACAGCCTGCGCCAGCAGGTGCTCGCCGCCGCCACCGCCGATGACGTGGCCCAGATCGCCCAGAAGCTCGGCTACGAAGTCTCCGGTGACGAGCTGCTGCGGGCCTCGGGGCAGCGCTTCGAGCGCGTCACCGTGCGCAAGAACGACCTGCCCGGTGAATACAACTGAGATTTGGCTCACATCCTGTTCCCACGACAACGCGATGACCAAGGCGTTGTTGCATGGGAGGGCTCACCGCTTCAGCCCGCCGGCAGCCAGAAAGCCTGCCGCACTGGATGGCGAAGGATCCGAAGCTCGAGTGTGCGGCCGTTCACCAGCACTGGCCGGGCGGGTTGGCGCGGGTCGGAGCGCAGGGTGAGCAGCAGCTGGTCGCCCACGGGGTCGTAGCTCAGGGGAGTGCCCGGTTCCGGCGACCAGCCTCCGAGGTCGCGCCGCGCCACGATCCTGCCGCTGCGGTCAAGTTGCACCAGTTCGTTGGCGAAGCTGCCGTTCCAGCGGTTGAGCAGCATCCAGGCCCGCTCGCCGCTCTGGTCGCAGCTGGCCGCCATCACCGCCTCGCTGCCGAGCCAGAGGGTGAGGGGTGCGGCGCCCGGCTGCACCCGCTCCAGCGAGCGGCGGTAGTCGGGCCAGTGCCGCACCAGCAGCGCCTGGCCGCTGGCCGGGCAGAAGCTGGCCAGCACCCTGCTGCCGGGCAGGATCTGGGGACGGCCACCGATCTCGCCGGAGTTGTTTCCCATGGAGCCGGCGGCGCCGTTGCCGTTACCGCCTAGGGCCCGCAGCTCCAACCCGTCCGGGGTGGGGACCACCATGCCCTCCCCCTCCGGGAGCAGCAGGATTGGCCCAGAGACCTCCATGCGCAGATCGCGGCGGCGGCCGCCGGCATCGATCCACACGGTGCGGCCGTCGCCGAGGGCCTGCCCGCCCACTTGGATCAGCAGGTCGCCGCGGCGGTTGCTGCTGGCATGGGCGAAGCTCAGGGGCTCCGGCCAGAGCGGCACCAGGGCGCCCAGCTGCGGCAGCGCCGTGGCAGCCGGGGCGCGCAGCAGTGAGCGGGGCCGCAGGGTGAGCTTCCAGAGGCGGTGCAGGCCCTGGCCCTCGGAGGCCAGAAACACCACGCCGGAGCCATCGGCCAGCGGTTCCAGCGTGGGGATGCGCGGCAGCACGGCGGAGAGCGGCTGCCAGCGGCCATCGGGCTTCAGGATCTGCAGCTGCTCGCCGCCCGTCACCTCCGCCACCACCAGCAGCAGCGGCCGCGGATCCCAGTTCCAGCGCTGAGCCGCCAGGGGCAGCCCGCGGCGGTCGCTGCCGGCAAGATCCAGGCTCAGGGGGCTGCGCACCACCTGGCCGGGCTGGAGCAGCAGGCGCAGCCGCGTGTCGGTCCCCAGCCAGCGGTGGGCCAGCGGCGGCTGCAGACCGCTCCGCTCCGCCAGCGAGGCGCGCTGCATCGGCCGGCTGAAGCGCAGGTCGAGGGCGGCGGGACCGGAACTGTGGACCTGGGGCTCGAGCGCCAGCAGCCGCGGCGGCCGGCGTGCCAGCAGCTGCTGCTGCACCACCGCCAGCGCCAGGGCGCTCGCGAGGACGACCGCCAGGGCTGGCGGCAGCGTCAGCGGGGTGCGTTTCATGGCTCGAGCGGCCGGCGGGGCCGCGGAATCGGCCGGATCGTGGCCGGCAGCACCACCGAGGTGCTCTCGCCCTCGAGACTGGTGGTGCCCATCCGGCCCTCGATCGCCAGCCAGGCATTCGCTTCGGGGCGGAAGTCCGCCGGCCAGGCCACGGGCAGGCCCATCGGCGTGGCATCGGCCAGGCAGCAGCGCACCTGCAGCCGGGCCAGCAGCGGCTGCCCACCGGGCACCGGCAGCACGAAACCGCTGATCCGCACCGCCTGCCCGTTGTAGAGGGCGGGATCGGGCCGGCTGCGCAGCAGCCGCACCCACTCGCTGAGGCTGCGCTGCTCCGGCGGCAGGATGAAGGCCAGCCGCGGCGGGTCGGGAAGGCCGGCAGGACGGTTCGAGGCGAGCACGGTGAAGGAGGGATCCGGCGGCAGCGCCAGCACCAGCACGCCCAGCACGCCGCACAGCAGCCAGGGCAGCGGTATTCGCCCGCGCACGCCGTCGCCGCGCAGCAGCACCACCACCGCCAGCGCCAGCAGGGCCAGCCCCGCCGCTGCCACCAGCCCGTGGAAGGCGGGATGCAGAAGCAGATCAAGCCGGCCGCTGAGGCTGCTGAACATCAGCACCAGGCCCCAGAGCGCGAGCAAAGCAGGCGGCAGCAGCCTTCCCGGAGGCAGGCCACCCTGCGGCGCCGCCTGGGCGGGCTGCCGTGACGCGGGAGGGAGGCGGCGGAACCAGGGTGAGCGGCGCTCTGGCGGTAAAGGGGGCATCAGCGGCGAAGGGTTCAGAGCAGCCAGAGATTCACCCACTGCCCAATCAGCAGCACGGTGAGCAGCGCCGCCACGGCGGTGATCGCGATCGCGACGGGACGTAGCAGCACGGTGAACAGGCCGGCCAGCTTCAGGTCGATCACCGGCCCCAGCAGCAGAAAGGCGAGCAGCGCGCCGGGCGTGATCTGGGCCGCGAAGCCCAGGGCGAGAAAGGCATCCACGCTGGAGCACACCGACACCACCAGCGCCAGCAGCATCAGCGCCATCACCGAGATGGTGGGATCGGAGCCCACCGCCAGCAGCCAGCTGCGCGGCAGCCAGGTCTGCACCACCGCGGCGATCAGGCAGCCCAGCACCAGCAGGCTGGCGAGGCCGAGAAATTCGCCGCTGGCGTGCTGCAGTTCGCGGCCCCAGTCGGTGGATGGCGCGGCCGCCGCCATCGGTTCGGTACGCGCCTGGCCCAGCAGCCCGGAGGAGCGCTCCAGCAGCCCCACCTCGCTGAGCGGCTGGCTGAGGC
>Ga0194130_10006744_pt1 | contig 13135 bp, 27 predicted proteins | sample TA2KigsurfametaG_FD_160084 | JGI IMG/M metagenome (GOLD analysis project Ga0194130, IMG submission 160084) | Freshwater microbial communities from Lake Tanganyika, Tanzania - TA2015050 Kigoma 12 surface | ecosystem: Environmental > Aquatic > Freshwater > Lake | place: Tanzania: Lake Tanganyika... | reverse complement strand
AAAAAAAATATAGACCTTCCATATTCTTGTCGAGCAGGCTCTTGTTCAACTTGTCTTGGAAAAATAGTAAATGGAAGTGTTGATCAGTCAGACCAAACATTTTTAGAAAATATACAATTAGAAAAAGGATTTGTTCTTCTTTGTGTAGCATATCCTTCTTCAAATTTGGTTATTTTGACTCATGAAGAAGAAAATTTATATTAACCTTTTATGGTTAATATAAATTTTTCTAATTTTCTATAATTCTAAAATTACATCCAACCCCTGAAGGAAATGAAAAAGCATCAAATAAAAGTTTCACTTTATCCAAACTTTCAATTGTAAGATCTAAAAATTTTTTATAAATTCTAACTTCAAACTCTTCGCGAGAATCTTTATTAACATGAGGTGATCTTAAAACACAAAACCTTTTCTTACGAGTGGGTAATGATACTGATGATAACTCTGTAGCTAACTCCAGATCTGATATGTTAGTTAAAACAGATTTTATTGCCTCATTAATAGCATCTTTAGAAAAAGATAGAAAAAATATTCTAATTTTCATATAAATATTTATTCATAAATTGATGTAACTACACCAGACCCTATAGTTCTTCCACCTTCACGAATAGCTAAACGCATTCCAGATTCAATAGCAATAGGAGAAATAAGCTCAATTTTCATTGTAACGTTATCACCAGGCATTGCCATCGCAAGAGTTTGCCCATTTGCAAAAAAATCTAAAATTTGTCCAGTAACATCTGTTGTTCTAACATAAAATTGTGGTCTATAACCTTTACCAAATGCAGTGTGTCGTCCACCTTCCTCTTTTGTTAAAATATAAACTTCTGCATCAAATTTCGTATGAGCTTTAATTGAAGCAGGCTTAGCTAAAACCATTCCTCTTACTATATCAGTTTTTTGAATACCTCTTAAAAGTACACCAATATTATCTCCCGCAATTCCTTTTTCTAATGTTTTTTGAAACATTTCTAAACCTGTTATTGTAGTTACTTTTGTTGGGGCCAATCCAATAATTTCAACAGCTTCTCCAACAGATATAGAGCCTCGTTCAATTCTGCCTGTTGCGACAGTTCCTCGCCCTGTAATAGAAAAAACATCTTCTATTGGCATTAAAAAAGGTTTATCTATTTCTCGCTCAGGTGTAGGTATATAATTATCTACTGCATCCATTAAATCAAAAATTTTATCAACCCATATATTTTCACCTTTTTTTATTTTTGGGTTATTAGTTACCGCTTCTAATGCAAGTAGCGCTGATCCAACAACAAAAGGTATTTCTTCACCAGGATAATCATAATTTTGTAACAATTCTCTTAATTCTAATTCAACAAGCTGTATAATTTCAGCGTCATCAACTTGATCAGCTTTATTCAGAAAAACAACAAGTTTTTTTACACCTACTTGTCTAGCTAAAAGTATATGTTCTCGTGTTTGAGGCATAGCACCATCAGCTGCTGATACTACAAGAATCGCACCATCCATTTGAGCCGCACCTGTTATCATATTTTTTACATAGTCTGCGTGCCCAGGGCAATCAACATGGGCATAATGTCGGTTTTCTGTTTCGTATTCAACATGAGCTGTATTAATAGTAATACCTCTAGCACGCTCTTCAGGAGCCGCATCAATATCTTCATATTTTTTTAAGACTGCTTTACCTATTGTAGATAAAGTTGCAGTTATTGCAGCAGTTAATGTTGTTTTACCATGGTCGACGTGTCCTATTGTTCCAATATTTATATGAGGCTTATTACGTTCAAACTTGTCTCTTGCCATATTTATTTCATATATTGTAAATTAAAGACTATCTAACGATAAAAAAACTTTATTTGATTCTGCAATTTTATGAGTTTCTTCTTTTTTTTTAACAGCTCCTCCAAAGCCTTTAAAAGCTTCTAATATTTCTTGCGATAAATTCATTATCATAGATTTTTTTTTTCGTTTTTTTGAAAAGCTAATAATCCATTTGATAGCTAAAGCTGTTGATTTAAAGCGGTTAAGCAAAGAAGGAACTTTGTAAGATTTTTCACCAATATATTTTGATTTTAGAAAAATTCGAGGGCTAGCATTTTTTATAGCTTTTTCTAAAATTAGAAGAGGATCTAATTTTAGTTTTTCTTTAATAATTTCTAAACTTTTATATAATATATTTTTTGCAATTGATATTTTACCGTCTTTTAAAAGTCTATTAAGAAATAAGGTTATAAGGTAGCTATTATATTTTAAATCTTTTTTTGGAAATTTTTTTTTAGTAGAAATTCTGCGTGACATATTAAATTATTTTTTAGTACTTGATGTTTTAGAAGAAATATTTAAAGCTTTCTTTGTTCCGTATTTAGAGCGTCCTTGTTTTCTATTTTTAACACCTATTGAATCTAACGCCCCTCGTATAATTTTATATCGAACACCTGGCAAATCTTTAACTCTGCCTCCTCTTATCAAAACTATTGAATGTTCTTGCAAATTGTGTCCTTCACCTGGAATTGATGCTGTAATTTCAAACCCGCCAGTCAATTTAATTCTTGCCACTTTTCGTAGAGCAGAATTAGGTTTTTTAGGAGTTGTTGTATAAACACGAAGACAAATACCTCGTTTTTGAGGACAATTTTTTAATGCCAAACTCTTTTTTGGTTTTGGTTTCTGTTCTCTGGAATGTCGAATAAGTTGCTGAATAGTTGGCATAATTAATTTTTCTCTAATTTTTCATTATTATGCTTATAACGTCTTTCAAAAATTTCTATACGCCCTTCAGCATCAAGAATTTTCTGTGAACCAGTATAAAAAGGATGATTTCCTGACCATATATCAACAATAAGCTCTTTTTTTGTACCTCCCACTTCAAAAATTAATTTACCGTCACAATAAATTTTTGTTTGATACCAATTTGGATGTAAATTTTTTTTTGCCATATAAATATTTTATCGTTTTGAATATTGAGGCGCTTTTCGTGCTTTTTTTAATCCATATTTGCGGCGCTCTTTAATGCGAGTATCATGTTTTAAAAGTAGTTCTTTTTTAAGCAACATTTTATAACTTTTATCTAATTTTATAAGGCCATTACAAATTGCAAGTTTTATTGCATCAATTTGAGAAAAAATACCTCCACCTTTCACAACAATATTAATATTGAAATCATTTAATAAATTTAACAAAATTAAAGGTTTTTGAATTACTTTCAGCTCTTCTGTTCTTATTGAAAAAAATTCTTTAAAATCTTTTTTATTAATATTTAATAATCCAAAACCTTTAGAAAAATATGCTTTAGCTGTTGAAGTCTTTCGTTTACCAACTCCTGATGCAATTATTTGTTTTAATATTTCAGTAGACATATTTTTATAAAATCCAAGCTGCTTTAAAAGCAGAAAGGGTTATAGGTTTAATATTAGAATTATTTTTTGAGGAATAAATAAATAAACGTCTTAAATATTTTTTTTTTAATTTATTTTTTGGAAGCATCCCTATGATTGCTTTTTTTAAGGGTATATCAGGTGTTTTTTTAACTAAATCTAAAAAATTTGTGGATCTAAGCCCACCAGGTCTTTGGCTAGTATTAAAATATTTTTTTTTAGATTCTTTTTTTCCAGAAAGTATTATTTTTTCTGCATTTATAATAATAACAAAATTTCCTTGATCAACACCAGGACTATATATCGACGTATTTGCTCCTGTAAGTAATAGTGAAGCTTTTGATGCTAAACGGCCTAAAGTTTTGCCTTTAGCATCGATTATAAAATATTTAGGAATATGAGTTTCTTTTTTGGCAAATATTGTTTTCATACTTTTATTATCTAAATTTTTTTTAAGCTATCTATTTTTAGTACACTTAAAAATGTATTGTAAAATAATTTTAGACAAGAATTTATAGATTGTAAAAGAGCTCTTTTTGGGGTTAATGTTCCATTTGTTGTAATTTCAATAAGTAGTGACTCTTTAAGGTTACCATTTGTGTCACGAATTGTTCTGATTTTATAGTTGACTTTTTTTATAGGTACAAAAAAAGCATCCAAATTTATAGGAAAGCCTTCATTTTTAAAAATAGCTTCAAAAAAATCTTCTTTATCATTATCATCTAATAATTTATATGCTTTATCATATTTTAAAGTTAAAATTAGATTTAATTCCGAACTATCTACAATTGTGCCTAAATATTGATTAGGGTTAATTACAGTTAACTCTTTAGGCACATTTAACATACCTCCTGTTATAATTAGTGGGCCCTTTATCTTCGTTATTATTTTATATTCAATATCTTTTTCTTCCGCGTTGATTATAAAAGATAAGCTAGGTTTAAAAAGTATTTGTTTTAAATTTAATAAAATTTCTAGAGTATCCTCACGTAAAAAAGGGGCTTGCTCAAATTCATTTTGAATTTCATTTATTTGAACCTCAGTTATTGCGAAGCCATAAGTTTCAGATAATAAAGCTCTTCTAATTGCATTTCCAAAAGTTAATGCTTGTCCATGCTCAAAAGGCTCTATTATAAAAGTTTCGGATAGTTCATTAATTTTTTTTTTTGTTTTTTCTATTGAATAAAATTTCATAAAAATATGTTTAAAAATTATAGTTTTCTTTTTTTAGGTGAACGGCATCCATTGTGAGGAATATTTGTTTGATCTTTTAAAGATATAATTTTAAAACCCGAATTATAAAAATATTGAAGAGCGGAATCCTTTCCATCTCCTTGCCCAGAAAAAATTATATTTAGCTTTTCAATACCAAAATTTTTAGTTTTTGCGCTCACATCTTTTGCAGCAGCTTGCCCTGCAAAAGCGGTACTTTTTTTTGAACCTTTAAATCCGCAGTTGCCTGCTGAAGACCAACAAAGTGTCTTGCCAGTTAGATCTGTAACAGTAATTATTGTATTGTTAAAAGTTGATTTAATATGTGCAACGCCTACCTTTATTTTTTGCTGTTGTTTGCTTTTTTTTATCATAAAAAATTATCTTATTTTTTTTGTATAATTTTTTTGAATTTTCTGACAGTTCGGCTATTTGTTCTTGTTCGTTGACCCCTTGTGGGCAAGCCTTTTAAATGCCTCTTTCCGCGATATGAGTTTGTTTCTATTAAATGTTTAATATTTTGGTGTATATATCGCTTTAAATTTCCTTCCAGCAACAAATTGTTTCCTTCTAAAAAATTTCTTAATGCAATTGCTTCAGAATTATCTAAATTTGTAACTTTTTTTAAAGGATTTATTTTTAATAAAGATAAAATTTTAAATGATTGTGATAATCCTATTCCATAAATAGCTTTTAAAGCGACAAATATTTTTTTTTTATTATCCAAATTTGTTCCTAAAATTCGTATCATATTTGTTAACCTTGTCGTTGTTTATGTTTTGAATTAATACAAATAACTAAAAGATGGCCATGTCTTTTAATAATTTTACAATGTTCACAAATTTTTTTAATAGAAGCTTTCACTTTCATATTATCCATTATTTTCAATTTTAAATTTTTTTAATGCTCGTATATAAAAAAAATTATTTTTACTAAGTAACTCTATTGAATTAGAAATGCTTTCCTTAATTCTTTTTAAAGCTTTTATTACAGCTCTTGCATTATTTAAAATGTTTCTTGACCCTAATTGTTTTGCTGCTATGTTATTAACCCCCGACATTTCTAAAACAGCTTTTAAAGCACCTCCTGCAATAATACCTGTCCCTTTTTTTGCAGGTATAAGCATTATTTTTGATGTTCCATATTTTTCACAAACAATATGAGGTATTGAAGATGTTTTTGTTAATGCTATACATATAATATTTTTTTTAGCATTAATAATTGCTTTTTGAATAGCTAAATTTACATCATCTGCTCGTCCTATCCCTAGTCCAACTCTACGAATTTTATCCCCTAGAACAACAAGAGCTCTATATCTCATATTTCTTCCGCCTTTAACAATTTTAGTGACTCGCTTAATTTCAAGAACTTTTTCTTCAAACTCTAAATCCCAAATAATTTCTCTTGTTATGTTTTTATTTTTTAAATTTTGTTTTAGATATTGCATAAATATGTTAATTAAAATTGTAATCCATTTTTTCTAGCTCCTTCAGCCAAAGATTTAATTAAGCCATGGTATCTATTTGTACCTTTATCAAAAACAGCAAAATGGATACCTTTTAGTTTGGCTTGATTTGCTAAATCTTGCCCGACAAAAAATGCTTCTATTTTTGTGGCTTTATAAATCTTTTTTTCAAATAAAGATTTTTTTAGTGTGGAACTAAAGCATAAAGAGATACCCTTTATATCATCAATTAGTTGGGCATAAATATGATTATTTGATTTAGCAACTGATAATCTTGGTTTTATTTTCGTTCCAAAATATTTTTTTAGAGGATGACTTTTTTTTTCGAAAAGTTTGTTAGAAATTAATTTTTTCATAAAGTTCTATTTTTTTCCTGTTTTTCTTTTAATTTTTTCGTTTAAATAAAAAATTCCTTTTCCTTTATACGGCTCAGGAGGACGAACATTTCTAATTTTAGAAGCTAATAATCCAACTAATTCCTTATCAAATCCTTGTATTGTAATTTTTGTTGTGGAGTCTAAAGAAATTTTTATATTAGGAATTAAATTAAATTTTATCGGGTGGGTATAACCCATGCTTAAAGTAAGAAAGTTTTCATCTAAACTAAATTTGTATCCAATGCCTTCAGCAATTAATATTTTAGTAAAAAGTTGACTAACCCCTATAATCATATTTGAAATTAAAGTTCGGCATAAACCATGATAAGCTTTTGCTTCTTTGGAATCATTAATACGTATAATATTAAGCTCATCCTTTTCTTTTTTAAAAATAACATAAGGTAAAAATTTTTTACTTAATTGGCCAAATTTTCCTTCAACTATAATATTATTTTCAAAAATATTTAGAAAAACATCTGAAGGTATTTTTATAGTTTTTTTTCCAATACGTGACATAGTTTATTGTATATAGCAAATAATTTCACCACCTTTTTTTAATTTTTTGGCTTTAAAATGAGTCATTATTCCAGCTGAAGTTGAAATAATGGCAAGACCTTGTAAGCTTTTTAAATAATTACATTTAAGTGAAAAATGCCTATAATCTGAAAAAATTCTTCTTCCAGGTTTACTTATTTGCTCAATTATAGAAAAAACGCTTTTTTTAATTAGCCAACCTTTATATTTTAAAAAAACTTTTATTTCCTTTTTTTCAGTATTATTTAAAATTTGTAAATCTTTAATATATCCTTGCTTAAGCAAAATTTTTAAAATAGAAAAATTTATATTTGTATATCTAATTAACGTATAATTTTGTTTAACTAAATTAGCATTTCTTAGTTTTGTTAGCATGTCAGAAATTAAATTATTTAGCATAAATTTATTTATCTATTGTTTTTTAAAAGGAAAGCCAAACTCTTTTAGTAAAAAAATAGCTTCTTTTTTTGTATTAGCTGAAGTTACAATTGTTATATTAAAACCTCTTTTTTCTTCATTTCCATTATTTTCAAGCTCTGGAAACAAAAATTGGTCTGAAATGCCTAAACTATAATTTCCGGATTTATCAAAACTATTAAGACTTAACCCTTGAAAATCACGAATTCTTGGAAATACTAATTTACAAAGTTTTTCAATAAAGGAATACATTTTTTCTTTTCTTAAAGTTACGGTTAAACCAAGCGTCATTCCTTGTCTAATTTTAAAGGCAGATATTGATTTTTTAGCTTTTGTTATAATAGGATGCTGTCCTGTTACAATTCTTATTTCTTCTATAGCTTTTTTAAAAATTTGCTTATTTTGTGAGTTTAGCCCTAAACCCATGTTCACTACAATTTTTTTAAGTTTTGGAATTTGATGTTTATTTATATAAGCAAACTCTTTTTCTAATTTAGAAATAATTTCTTCATTATATAATTTTTTATAATTTGTCATTTCTATATTTTCAATTTAAATTATCGTTTACTTTTAAATTATTTCAACTGCTAGAGAAGCTAATTTTGAAAAATTTTTCTCTTTTAATTCTTTCGCAATAGGCCCAAATATTCTTGTTCCACGAGGATTATTATCTTCATTGATTAATACAGCGGCATTATCATTAAATCTAATAATTGTTCCATCTTTTCTTTTAATTGCCTTCTTAGTTCTTACTATAACAGCTCGTACAATTGCAGATTTTTTAACTGCCATATTTGGCAAAGCTTTTTTTACAACCGCAATAATAATATCTCCAACTTTCCCATAAAGTCTATTTCCGCCTAAAATTTTAATACACATTATTTCTTTTGCACCTGTATTATCTGCAACATTTAAATAGCTTTGAGTTTGTATCATATTTATTCTTATTTATTTATTATTTTTATAACTGACCAACTTTTTCTTTTTGAAATTGTTCGTGTTTTTTTAATAAGAACAATATCTCCAGGTTTACATTCTGATAATATGTTATGAACCATTAATTTTTTTGATTTTTTTAGAACTTTTAGAAATAAATTATGAAAATTTTTTTGAAAAATATAAACAATAATACTTTTTTTTGAAGATATTTTAGTAACTAAAGCAATAGTTTCATTTTTCATAATTTTAGTTAATTTTTTTTGTTACTGAATAGCTACTTAATTGAGCAATTTCTTTTTTTATAATTCTAATTTCTCTTTCTAAATTAATTGCTTGTAATTTTTTTGCAATTCTAAATTCTAATAATATTTTTTCAAAATAAAATAAAATCTTTTTTAAAGGATTTAAAAGAATTTTATGCTTTTTAATTTTTTTTGTTGAGAATTTACCTTTTAATTTTTTCATAGTTTTTTAAGATTTTAGTTTTAACGGGTAATTTATATTGCGCATTTTTTAAAGCCTCAAATGCTAAATTTTCAGAAATTCCAATAATTTCAAAAAGTATATTTCCAGGTCGTATGCAAGAAACCCAAAAATCAACAGAACCTTTTCCAGAACCCATTCTTGACTCTGGCGATCTAGCAGTAACAGGCTTATCAGGAAAGATTTTTATAAAAATTTTTCCTGATCTTTTTGTATAACGTGAAATTGTTCTTCTAACAGCTTCTATTTGTTTTGATGTAATCCATGCAGGCTCTAAAGCTTGAAGACCGTAATCCCCATAAGTTAACTTTATATTTCTACAAGCTTTTCCTGTTAAACGACCTCTTTGAGTTTTTCTATATTTTGTTTTTTTTGGAATTAGCATAAAATTAAGCTTTATTTAACCAAATTTTTATTCCTATAATACCATAAATAGTATTGACTTTATGCTGGCAATATTCTATATCTGAGTTTAAACTATGTAAAGGAACCTTTCCATACCTTTTTATTTCTGATCTGGCAATTTCAGCACCATTTAACCTGCCTGAAATTGAAATAATAGCCCCTTTTATGCCAGACAATTTTATATTTTCTATAGTTTGTTTTATCACTCTTCTATAAGGTATACGTTTTTGTATTTGATCCTCAATATATTTTGCTGTTAGATTAGCATTTCCAAATAAATTTTTAGAAAAATTTGTTTGTAAATAATAAATATTATTTTTTTTAAATTTTGAAAGCTCTTTTAAAGTTTTTTTCTTTAAAAATTTTATAATTTTTTTTGCTAAAAATGTGCAATCAAGCAATTTTTCTTCTTTTATATCAAACAAGATTGTTATTTTTTGAGAAATAGCATTTTTTTGCTCTTTAAAAAAATTATAAGCATTTAAATAAAATTCTTTTTCTTTTGGACATAAAAGACAAATATTAAAGCTTGCTATATTTTTATTTACACTCTCTTCTCTAGAAATAGTTAAGCTTGATATTTTAAAAAATTTTTCAAAATTATTAATTATTATTTCTTTAAGTAAATGATCTTCTTTTAAAAATTGGGAATATTTTTTTTTATCAGAATACCAGCTTGCGGAATATTTTTTTTTTATAATTAATCGAAATAAATTTGGATTTGTTTTTTGTCCCATAAAATTAATTTAAATTTTTTTTTCTTTAACAAAAAAGCTAATATGACACATTTTTTTTTCTATTTTGGCGCTTCTGCCTTTAGCTCTAGCATGAAGTCGTTTTAAAATAGGCCCTTGTGTTACATACGCTTCTGAAATATAAAGTTTTTCTTTTTTTGAATTATTTTTATGATAAGCATTACTTGCAGCAGATTTTAAAGCTTTAAAGACACTTACACCAGATTTTTGTGGAATTTTATATAATAGTTTAATAGCATCAAAATAATTTTTACCTCTAATTTTGTCTAAAATTTTTTTAATTTTATTAGGAGCAATCCTTATAAATTTTATTTTTGCAAATCCTATTTTTTTCATATATTTATTTTTTTTTTATTTTACGATCAACTTTTTTATGTGATTTAAAGTTTCTTGTTAGAGAAAATTCTCCTAATTTATGACCAATAAGATCCTCAGTTATATAAATTGGTATATGTTTTTTACCATTATATACACTTATTGTATGCCCAAGCATTGAAGGAATAATTGTAGAGGCTCTTGACCATGTTTTTATTATTTCTCTTTTTTTTGTTTTATTTAATAAATTTATTTTTTTTAATAAGTGATAAGCAATAAAAGGCCCCTTAGAAACAGATCTTGACATAGATAAATTAAATTATATATAAAAATAAAAAGGGTTTTTTTTTTTTTTGCGAGTTTTTTTTCCAAGTGTAGGTTTACCCCAAGGTGTTACAGGTGTTGACTTTCCTATAGGGCTTTTGCCTTCCCCGCCTCCATGTGGATGATCAACAGGATTCATTGCAGAACCTCTAACAGTTGGTCTTATTCCTAGCCATCTAGATCTTCCAGCTTTTCCCAAAACTATTTTGTTATTTTCAGAATTGCTAACTTTTCCTATTGTTGCAAAACAATCTTCATTTATTAATCGAGTTTCTTTTGAAGAAAGCTTAATTATCACATAATTTTTTTCTTTTGCTACTATTGTGGCAAAACAACCCGCAGCTCTTGTTAATTGTCCCCCTTTCCCTGGATAAATTTCGATATTATGAATTTGCATTCCTAAAGGTATATTTTTTACAGGGCTTGAGTTTCCTAATGTTGGCAAAGCATTTATAGAAGAAACTATTTCTTGTCCAATTTTTATTTTATCCGGACTTATAATATAATTTTTTTGTCCGTCTATATAAGAAACTAAAGAAATAAAACAGCTTCTGTTTGGATCATATTCTATTGATTTAATATTTCCTATAACGTCTAATTTCTTTCGCTTAAAATCAATTAATCTATATAATTTTTTATGCCCACCACCTTTATGCCTACAAGTTATTCGACCAGCATTATTACGTCCTTTACTATTATGATAATAAAAAGATAATTTTTTTTCTTTTTTTTTTTTTGAAATTATAGAAAAATTTAAGGAGGTTTTTTGTCGCGTGCTTGGCGTATATGGTTTAAAAATTTTTATTTGCATATTAAATTTAAACAATTAGAAAATAATGAAAGATTAAGTGGTTTTGAATCTTTTTTTAAAGATATATAAATTTTTTTGAATGAATTTTTTTTTATATTTAGCGATTGAATGTTTTTTACTTTTATATAAAAACATTTCTCAAGTATTTTTTTAATTTCAGGCTTATTTAATCTTTTATCAACTATAAAAGTGTAAATTTTTTTAGATTTTAATAAATTTATACTTTTTTCTGTTTCTAGAATAAATTTTATAAGTCGAGATAGCTTAGCTAAATTATCTTTTTTAAATTTAGTCATATTTTATACCACAAATATAATTAGGGAGCAATTTAGTAAAATTTGTAAAGTTAATTTTTTTTTTTTACAAATTTCTACATTTTTTAAATTTTTTGTAGAAAAAAAATAATTATTTGTAATAATTACTATTCTTTTTTTTTTATGAAATTCGAAAAAATTAATTAATTTTTTAACTACAGTTTTTGTTTTGATTAAGGAATTTTTAAAAAAAGAATGGGAAACTATTTTAATTGCTTTTTTTTTTAGCCAAAAGGTAGCTGAAAGTGATTTTTGTTTTTCTTTTCTATTTATTTTTCTAAATTTTTTCATTACTCTTGGACCAAAAGAGACTCCTCCACCTACCCATAAAGGGGATCTAATAGATCCTGCTCTTGCTTGTCCGGTTCCTTTTTGTTTCCAAGGTTTTCTTCCTCCTCCTTTTACTTCACTTTTTGTTTTAGTATGTGCTCTATAAATTTTTAAAGACTTTAATAAAGATAAATAAACTTTATGAATTAATCCAATGTTTTGTTTTTTGTTTATATTTTTTTTTAAAAAATTGATATAATTGTTATTATGAATAAAGTTTTTATTATTTAATAATAAATAATTTTTATTTATCATATCCTTAAATTTTCTCTATATATATTAAATTGCTAAATTTTCCAGGAGCTGATCCTTTAATTGCTAATAATGAATTCTCGTAGCAAATATCTAATATTTCTAGACCATATATTGTTTTTTTTTGATTGCCTGTTCTTCCAGACATTTTTTTTCCAGGAAAAACTCTGCTGGGTGTTGTTCCAGCACCTAAAGATCCTTGTAATCTGTGATGTTTCGATCCATGAGTCATTGGCCCTCTGCTAAAATTATTTCTTTTTATGTTTCCTTGAGTTCCTTTTCCTGAAGAAATTCCAGATATTTTAACTTTTTCACCAATTTTAAAGTAAGTTATGTCAAAAATATCTTTTTGATTTATATTATTTATTTTTGTATTAATTTTGTATTCTTTAATATTTTTAAAAAAAGGTAATTTTTTTTTTTCAAAAAAACCTTTTAAAGATTTTTTAATATTTTTATTATTAACTTTTAAAGAATAGTTTGAGCCTGTTGTAATAAGGCTAATAAAATCATCTATTTTTTTTATTTCTAATATATTAGTAGGGTATATATGTAATATTGTAGCTGGATATGTATTACCTTCTTTATTGAATATTTGAGTCATGCCGACTTTTTTTGCATAAATTCCTATTTGTTGCATAAATTTTATATTTGTATAATAAAATTATTCTTAATAAATAAAAAATTTATTAAAAAAAAAAAAAGTTAAATATTAAAAATGCAGTTTTTTTTAGGTAAATTAATTAAATCTTATATTTTTGCTAAAGAACAATTGCGACAAGCTTTATTTGATTCTTATAAAGGCAGAAAGCTCAAAAAAAGAACATTTTCTAGATTTTGGAATCATAATAT